>Ga0194121_10007576_pt1 | contig 14108 bp, 16 predicted proteins | sample TA2MahCa50mmetaG_FD_148609 | JGI IMG/M metagenome (GOLD analysis project Ga0194121, IMG submission 148609) | Freshwater microbial communities from Lake Tanganyika, Tanzania - TA2015020 Mahale Deep Cast 50m | ecosystem: Environmental > Aquatic > Freshwater > Lake | place: Tanzania: Lake... | reverse complement strand
ATTGGGACGCAAAGTGTCCATGGACGTGAAGCGTCTGCAGGACATAGGCACGTGGCGCGGTATGCGTCACAGAAAGAAGCTTCCCGTTCGCGGACAGACCTCCCGCAGAAACGCCCGCACCAAGCGCGGTAAGAAGAAGACAGGTCTCTCCGGCCGCACCACGCTCACCAAGACGTAAACCATTTGTATTTGCATTCTCTTCTGTGATGTCCGACACCCCTGAAAAAGCAAAGGCAGACTCCAAGGCAGCAGAGACCGCAGAGGTCATCGAGCCCAAGGTCCGTAAGAAGAAGATCAAGAAAGCGGTCCCCAAGGCCCGCGTTTGCATCTTTGCCGGAGAGAACAACACCATTGTCACGTTCACCGATTTCGACGGCAACAAACTAGGAGGCAGCAGCAGCGGTACCTGCGGTTTCAAGGGGACGCGCAAATCCACTCCGTACGCAGCAAAAGTCGCTGCGGAAACCGCATCACAGAACGTCTCCGGTTTCGGTATCGAATCGGTGCAGGTGGAAATCCGGGGCCTCGGTCCCGGTCGTGAGCAGGCACTCCGTGGTTTGCAGGCTGCCGGTCTCAATCTCGACGCGATCATTGACGTTACCCCCATCGCCCACGGCGGTTGCCGTCCGAAAGGAAGGCGCCGCGTATGATGATGCGACGTACGTACAGGCGCACCACCGGTGCGCCTACACATTTTATTACCATCCTACGCATGAAGTACACAGGACCAAAAGCGCGGCGCTGCCGGAGACACGGAACCAACATCTACGGTTCCGACAAGTACGATACAATCCTCCAGAAGAAGCCGTACACCGCCGGAAAGGACCCGAAGGCCAGAGCGGGCAGGCAGTCCGAATTCGGCAAGCAGCTGCTGGAAAAGCAGAAGGCGAGGGACATGTTTGGCCTTTCTGAGCGCCAGTTCCGCAAGCTCTATGAGATTGCCTCTGCATCCAGCGGTCAGACCGGTGCAATGTTCCTGAAACTCCTCGAGAGCAGGTTGGACAACGCCATTTACCGTGCGGGCTTTGCGAAGACGCGTCTGCAGTCGCGCCAGCTTGCCGGACACGGCGTGTTCACAGTGAATGGCAAGCGTGTCACGACTCCTTCGTATCATTTGAAGGCAGGCGACAAGGTTGCGGTACGTTCCAGCAGCAAGTCCTCCCCGATGTTCGGACCCATCCTGGAAGCGCATGAGAAATACATGCCTCCCAAATGGATGAAAGTCGATGCTGCAGGCATCGCGTTCGACGTTACGGGCGAACCCTCTCCCGAAGACGTGGAGCAGGCCGTCGATGTCCGTCAGGTCATCGAATTCTACTCACGCCGGTAACCCTTTCCCCGGGCGCGGTGCGCCCTTACTTCCTTTCCCTTCTCGCCCATGCACATCATTCAGGAAGAAATCGGGCTTCCAGTCTTCTCCACTCAGGCCGGAAGCAAGGGTGACGATTCCCACAAAATCTTCACAATCGGACCGTTGCCTCCGGGATACGGTATGACCCTCGGTAACGCCCTCAGGCGCGCCCTGCTTTCCAGCCTGCCTGGTGCGGCTGTGACGTCCATGCGCATGAAAGGCGTACAGCACGAGTACTCCACATCGAAGGGAGTTCGTGAGTCCGTCGTCGATATCGCCCTGAACATGAAGGGTCTCAAACTCCGCAAGTTCAGCAAGGATCCCGAGGTCATTTCGCTGAAGGGCAAGGGCCCGGCGACGCTGACTGCGAAGGATCTCACGGTCTCTTCCGACATTGAAATTCTGGATCCTGAAACGGAGATCGTCACTCTCGAGAAGGGCGGTGACATCGATATCAGCATCACGGTGGAGAAGGGTGTGGGCTACAGCCCCGCTGCAGAGCGCAACAAGAAGAGCAACGAGCCTGGTCTCATGCACATCGATGCGATCTTCAGCCCGGTCGAAAAAGTGCGGTTCACGGTGCAGGCTGCCCGCGTCGGTCAGCGCACAGACCTGGAAAAACTAGTCATGGAACTCAAGACCAACGGCTCGCTCACGGCTGACGAAGCCCTGCAGTTCGCCGCCCAACTCCTCAAGAGCTACTTCGAGTACTTCGGTTCTCCGGACAAGGTCGTCGAGAGTGATTTTATCGCCGATTTCTCCCGTGGCGGCGCAGCGCAGCTCGCGGACGAAGGCGACATGGCTCCGGTCAAAGAGAGCTACACCCCGATCGAAATCCTCAACTTCTCGCCCCGCACCCTCAATGCCCTCATCAACGCGGGTGTCGGTTCCATCGAGCAGCTGACCAAGTGCACGGAGGCCGCTTTGAGCAATTTCCGCGGTTTCGGTGCCAAGGCTCTCGATGAAGTGAAGCAGACCCTCGCCGAGCGCGGTTTGAAGCTCTCGGAAGAAGAAATAGAACCTTGATTGTATCTCCCACGTTTTTCCCTAGAATTCCTCTCTCATGCGTCATCAGCGCATCCGCAACAGGCTCAACCAGAAACCGGCTCACGCCCGGATGCTGACGCGTAATCTCATCACGTCGATGCTGCTCTACGAGACGCTGCGCACGACGAAGAAGCGCGCCATGGTCATCGCGCCGGAGATCGATCGTCTCATCACCTACGCCAAGTCCCATGAGCCGCACGTTGCCATCCGCTATCTGAATGCGGTGGTGACGGACAAGAACGCGTGTCGCAAGGTCATGGAGGTCTTCATTAAGCGCTATTCGAAGCGGAATTCCGGGTTGACTCGCGTGACTCCTGCTGGCGCACGCATCGGAGACGGTGCTTCGCTCGTAGATCTGGCATTTGTGGATGGCGTGAACACGGTTCCCGAGACGACGGAAGTACCTTCCAAGAAAACATCCCCCGCAAAGAAGAAATGAAGACCAGCAATCCAAAGCCGGCTGACCCCAAGTGGCTCCTGATCGATGCCGAGGGTGCGAACCTCGGACGGCTCGCCGTTCGTGTCGCCAATATTCTCCGCGGCAAAGATAGGCCGTCCTACTGCCCGAATGCAGTGTGCGGCGATCATGTCGTCATCATCAATGCCCAGAAGCTTCTCTTCCATCCTACAAAACACCGCCGCAAGATCTACGTGAAGCACACGGGCTACCTCGGGCACTTGAAGACCTGGTCCCTGCAGGAGATGATCGACAAGAAACCGACGCAGATGATCGAAATTGCGGTGAAAGGTATGCTGCCGAAGAATCGTCTTGCTACGCAGATGATGAAGCGTCTGCACGTCTACAAGGACGCCAAACACCTGCACGAGGCACAGCAGCCCCAGACTCTTTCTCTCACACAATAAGCATGGCCACCCCATACCACTACAGCACCGGTAAGCGAAAATCCGCTATTGCACGAGTCCGGTTGCTGGAAAACGGCAAGGGCGAAGCCATGGTGAATGGGATGAAGATCAAGGAGTACTTCCAGACGTCTGTGCAGGTCGAAAACGCTCTCGCGCCTCTCAAGGTCACCGATACGGTCAAGAGCTTCGATGTCGAAGTGCAGGTCGAAGGAGGAGGAAAGGCCGCCCAGAGCGATGCCCTGCGTCATGGCATCAGCCGTTCGCTCTTGCTCTACAACCCGGATTTCCGTCCGGCACTCAAGCGTGAAGGCTTCCTTCGCCGCGATGCGCGCATCAAGGAACGCAAGAAGCCGGGTCTGAAGCGTGCGAGAAGGGCGCCGCAGTTCTCGAAGCGTTAAAGGAGAAGGGGGAGCGAAGGTAACGAGGGCAGCGAAGGTAGCGAAGTTGTCGACGAAAAGGCCCTTTGTTTTCTTCGTTCCCCTTGTTCCCCTCGTCCCCCTCGTCCCCCTCGTCCCCCTCGTTCCCTTCTCACTTCACCTGCTTTGCTTTCATGTCGATCGCCATTTTCACGTAGAAGAGGCTGGCGCCTTCCTCGGTGTCTAGAATGAAGCGTGCATCGATCGTGGAGAGCTGCAGGATGGTCTGGCACATCTTCAGGAGCATTTTCGGAGGGATGCCGACACCCGCTTCCATGCATGTTGCGCAGAGCCCCGCAGCGTCCTTGCTGCGGATGAACTTGTCACCGCGGTTCACGATGACCTGACGCAAGTCCTGCTGGACTGTGAGGATGTAGTTCTCGATGTACGGTTCCAGGCTCTCAACCGGCATCGATTTCAGCTCCGGTAGAACCTGCAGGATATCGAGGTCCGAGTGGATGGCATGCGCGATGCAGGCGTCGATGGACATGGTGTGTGTTGGGTTGTTGGTTTTTTTCGACCAATCAGGACAGTATAGCAAAAAAAGCCTTTCCTGGAAAGACAAGGAGAGTGGACAAAATGAGGTTCCCCGGGCAGTGGCGTGTGCCGCCACCCGGGGTGCCCGCTCACTTCTCGTCGGAGCAATGTTCGATCCGCAGCGCCGTACGGGGATACAGGAATCCATTCCTGTAGACGAATTTATAGGTTTCGCCTTCCGTGATCGGCTCTTGCTGCCATTGGGCATCGATCATGAACGACGCACCGGATTGGATCTGGACGACGATCATGCGTTCGACCCGCTTCACATGGGTTACGCGACCCCTGACATGGTTCTCAGTGAGGCTGTGAAACACCAAGAGAAAGATGAAGATCGCGAGTGTTGCGATCATGCACAGGACTTCCTGGATTTTCTGCCAGTTCCATGACTGCATAGTTACTCCTTCGATTTGAGAATGAACGGCTGCTTCCCTGCGAAATACAAGGAAGCCGCTTTTATAGTTAAAAAACACAAGAAAAACAACCCTCTAAGAGGTCGGTTATTCTGAAGAGGGCTGGAGTATTGTAAAGAAATATTAACATTTTCAATACTTCATTCATTTATCCAATAGTCTAAAACGATGATTTGAAAGTGTTTATAAAAGTTGGCGGTTCCGTGGTTCTTTGTTTAAGATTTGCGGGAAGTCACCAGCCGCCTTAGCTCAGTGGTAGAGCATCGGTATCGTAAACCGAGGGTCCGGGGTTCAAATCCCCGAGGCGGCTCCACTTATGAGAGTTGTTCCACAGCTATGAGGAACGCCGTTTTTGGCCTACATGAAGAGCTTATAGCTTGAAGCTTACACAGGAAGTTTTTTCCGTACTCTTCCCAAAGCTAAAAGCTATAAGCTATAAGCTTACTCCCATGCAACTCTCCACCGCACTCACCTGGTCCTGGCTGAATGTCCTCACGAAGAAGCGCTACGACATGCTCTGTCAGGCCTTCGGTGATCTGGAGAAGGCACTCGGCGAGATCGGAGAACCCATGCTCAGAGGATTGGGGTGTCAGGAGGCGACGGTGTTTGGTGCGCTGAACCGCCTCGATGAATTCGATGCCGATGCGTATGCGCAACTTCTGGGGAAACAAGGGATGCGTCTGATGAGCATCGAGGACGATGCGTATCCGGCGGTTCTTCGGGAGATGGGGGACCCCCCTGTTTTCCTCTACTCCAAGGGCTCAACAGAAATTCTCAGTCAGCCATGTATTGGCTGTGTAGGCACGCGCGAGATGAGCACGTACGGCAAACGTGTGACGGAACTCTTTACCCCGGCATTCGTCCGTGCGGGCATGGTGACCGTGAGCGGGCTTGCCGAAGGCATAGACGCCTCTGTTGCCCGTGAGACGCTTCTCGCAGGCGGAAAAACGGTTGCGGTGCTCGGGCACGGACTCGGTGCCATCTATCCGAAGAGCAATGCGAAGCTTGCGGAGGAGATCGTTTCCAGTGGCGGGCTTCTACTCACTGAATTCCCGCTTGATTGCCCTCCGGACAAATACACATTCCCCGCCAGAAACCGGATCATCGCGGGGCTTTCCCTGGCGACCGTAGTTCTGGAAGCCGGCGAAGGCAGCGGAGCCATCATCACGGCAGATCTGGCTCTGGAATACGGTCGCGACTGCTTTGCGGTGCCGGGGCAGATCTTCGATGAGAACTATCGCGGATGCCACGACCTCATCGCTTCGGGTAGAGCTCGCCTTGTGTCCTCTCCGGAGGAAGTGCTGCGGGAACTGCGTATCGTTGCTCCCGATGCGACCCGGGCTGCGGTGGAATTTGTTCCAGCGGACAGGGAAGAAGCGGCCGTATGGACGGCACTGACCTCCATGCCACAGTCCGTCAGTGATCTGACGGAGCGGGCGAAGATCGACGCCGCCATCATCAATGCGAAGCTGACGATGCTGGAGCTTTCCGGTTCGGCCAGGAACGTGGGGAACGGCATGTGGGTGCGGTCGTGAATGCTCAATTTTTACGCGCTGGTTAGCCCTCAATTTTTACGCGCTGATTAGGGCTAACCAGCGGCAATGTTGGCTAACCAGCGGCAATGTTGGCTAACCAGCGGCAATGTTGGCTAACCAGCGGCAATGTTGGCTAACCAGCGGCAATGTTGGTAATTACCTGGTCTGCTTATGGGTCACCCGTAGTTTGGTTTCCGTTCCGCTATTCTGCTACAGTCTTTGGGTATTTTCCCCTGTTTTCATGCTGCAGACCTTCTCACAACTTCTCTCCTCCAGCTGGAATTTCTTCCGCTCACACTTCACGGTGTTTGCCGTCGCTGCCGTTGTGGTCGGACTCGTACTCTTCACAGGACAGTATCTGCTGCACAGGAACACCGTCTTCATGATGGAGAGCAAGTTCGGCAGCATGGAACGCTTTTCCGATTTTGCCGAGAGGATCGAAAACGGGGACGAACAGGCAATGGATGATATGATGAAAGAGATGGGCATGATGACGGCGGAGGGCGAGATCAACGAGGACGCCGCAGAAATGGTTGCAAAGCATATAATCAAGGGCCTTGCGCCGGCTCTCGGCAGTTTCGCAATGATTGCCATTCTCCTTTCCTTTCTGGCGTCAGCGTACTACCTCGTGGTGGCTGTGGACGGTACGAAGGACCCCATTGTCGCTCTCAAGCGTGCCTGTAGTGTCGTTCTGCCGCTCATAGGGTTGTCCATCTGGATGATGCTTCGTTCGTTCGTCTGGATTCCGCTCATCGGTATCATTTTCGGTTTCATCATCGGCCCGCGACTGACCCTCGCACCCGTACTCTACGTACGCGACGGCATGGGAGTTTTCGAGTCGGTGCGTGTGAGCAACGAGCGATCACGCGGGTACTGGGGTAGAATCGTCGGATACTGGATTCTCGCCGGGTTCACCGTGGGCATCGCTATGCTCCTGATCTTTGCTGTTTTCAGCATGCTCCTGGCTCCGGTACCGATGCTCGCCGGTCTGGTGCTCATCGTCACACAGCATCTATGTATCGCTTTCTGCAGCGTGTTCTACACGCAGTTCTCCTCCGATATCCTCGCACATCCCCTGGCACCCGTTGCGGTTGCCGGAAAGGTGAACCTGACGAAGAATGCTCCTGCAAAGAAGCGCAAATAGGTTACTTCTTCACAAACCCTTCGAGAGCCTTCATCGCTTCGACGGGAACCATCCACACCACAGTATTACTCTGATCGGAGCTCAGGTCATTGATGCTCTGGAGCGTACGGAGATGCAGGGCTCCGGGTTGTGCAGCGAGTGTTGCTGCGGCTTCGGCCATGTTTTTTGCGGATGCCACTTCTCCGACGGAATTGATGATGACGGCCTGCCGTTCGCGTTCCGCTTCCGCCACTTTGGCGATGGTGCGCTTCAGGCTTTCCGGTAGAACGATGTCTTTGAGTTCGACGCTCTGCACATCCACGCCCCACGGATCGCTGGCGATATCGACGGTTTTCTTTATTCCTTCGCTGATCTGGGCTTTCTTCGAAAGAAGCTCGTCCAGCGTCACCTCGCCGACGGCATTGCGCATGGTGGTCTGTGCAAGCTGTGAGACGGCGTAGAGGAAGTCCTCCACTTCAAGCACCGCTTTCTCCGCACTCAGTACGCGGAAGTAGATGACGGCGTTGATGCGGATGGGGATGTTGTCTTTCGTGATCGCTTCCTGATCGGGGACATCGACTGCTTTTGTACGGATATCCACTTTGATCATCCTCTGAAAAACGGGGATCAGGATCTTCCAGCCGGGATTCCACGTTCGCGAGTATTTTCCCATCGTCAGTAATACGCCGCGTTCGTACTGGTTTACCTGTCGGATCATCGCGAGGATGAGGATGATGACGGGCCAGCCAAAGAAGATGGTGTTGAACATAGAGAACGGGGAAAGTGGGAGTGAGTATACACGGGATTCGGGATTTGTGATTCGGGATTCGTGATTCGTGATTCGATGGTGACTATTTCTGCATTGCAGCTGCAATTTCCACAATCTTCCCGAAATCATCAGGCTTCAATGATGCCCCGCCCACGAGACCTCCGTCGATGTCCGGCTGTTTGAGAAGTTCTTCCGCATTCTCCGGTTTCATGGAACCGCCGTAGAGGATGCGCGTTCCATTACGTCTGTTCTCCGGCAGCAGCGAACGAATGTATGCGTGCATCTCCTGTGCATCTGCCGGAGTTGCGGTTTTTCCGGTCCCGATAGCCCATACGGGTTCGTATGCGATGGTGATGTCTGATTCCAGCGGCAGTCCCGCCAGCTGTTTCTTCACAACGCTCTTCTCTTTCCCTGCCTTCCGTTGCTCCTGTGATTCCCCAACGCAGACGACGGGGTGCATCCCGCGTTCGAGTGCGGCGATCACCTGTGCCGCCACGTCTGCATCGGTTTCACCGTGATCCGCCCGCCGTTCACTGTGACCGCAAAGCACATAGCGGCATCCCAGCGTTTTGATCATCGTCATGCTGACGTCGCCGGTATGGGCTCCCGGTTCTTCGGGGCTGGCGAACTGGGGTCCAGCGATGAGCTTCGCTGCGAGGCATTCCTTCAGATCAAGGAACGAGGGGAAGACGATGACATCGACTGCCGCATGTGTGCGGTAGGGAGACGACGTTCCCAACGCTCCGGCAGGTGCCGGGTTCATTTTCCAGTTGGCTGCAATGAGGGGTGTACGCATCCGAATACAGGATATGGTACTGAAGGGAATAAGGGAATATTCAAGATGCAGGAGACAGGGGATGCTCACTATGCAACGCCACACACCCGTCTCGTGTTTCCGGGGCACGTTCACTGATCTCTGATGCTTGTTTTTTAAAAGAGCGAATAGATACCGAATATATGCACTAATGTACAAATGAGCCTGAGGCTCACGGGAAATGAGCCTGTCTTTGACAGCCGGCAAGCCTGTATTTTGGGGCTCCTGACAGCTACCATACCGGTCATGAAACCCGAGCGCGTTGTTCTCGCTGCCGACCATGCCGGCTTTCCCCTCAAGGAACGCATAAAGTCTTTTTTGCAGGGCAAGGGGATCGATACGGTGGATGTAGGAACGTTTTCGGAAGAAGCGGTGGATTACCCTGCCATCATGCGCAAAGGCGCAGCTGCGGTCCTGGAATACGGTTGTCCGGGGATTGTCTTCGGCGGCAGCGGCAACGGCGAAGCCATGGCCAGTAACAAGGTCAGGGGCATACGCTGTGCGCTTGTGTACAGCGAGGAGACCGCCCGTCTGGCGCGTGCCCACAACGATGCGAATATGATGAGTATGGGAGGGAGATTGACGAAACCGAAGGACGCGGAGAAGTATGTCGATGTGTTTTTATCGACGGATTTTGAAGAGGGGAGGCATCTGAAGCGAGTGAATGATTTGGAGGGGGGTCGTTGAGTGATTGCATTATTAGATTATTGCGTACTTGGGTTACCATGATGTCTGTATGGCTCGCAAGATTCTCATCACCCCCTCCATTCTCTCTGCGGATTTTGCGCGTTTGCAGGAAGAGGTGGAGAGCGTTGAGCCGTATGCCGATTGGTTGCAGGTTGATGTCATGGATGGCCATTTCGTCCCGAATTTGAGCTTCGGGGCTCCGGTTCTGAAGTCGCTCAAGACCAAGCTTCCGCTCGATGTGCACCTGATGGTGGAAAATCCAGCTGAACGCATCGATGAATTCCTCGCCCTCAAGGTCCGGCACATCACGTTTCACGCGGAGGTAGTTGCGGGAACGAAAGCGCGCAAGGATCTCATCAACCGAATTCACAAAGGCGGTGCCAGTGCCGGCATCGCCCTGAATCCGGAGACTCCGATCGATGATATTGCCGATGTTCTGGCAGATATCGACCTGCTCCTCGTGATGTCCGTTCAGCCAGGCTTCGGTGGCCAGAAGTTCCTCCCGGAAGTTCTTTCCAAGGTCCGGCAAGCCCGGAAGGAGTACCCCAAGCTCATGATCCAGATGGACGGGGGCATCGACGCCACCACCGCGAAGATGTGCATCGAAGCCGGTGCGGACAATCTCGTTTCCGGCAGCTTCATTTTCCGTTCTTCTGACCGTACAATGGCTATCGCTTCCCTCCGCCCATCATGATGTTGAAGCGAGTCGTCCTTGTCCTTGGCTGCCTTATTCTTATTGGGTGCGGCGTGTCGAAAAAGAATGCCGGTCCACAATCCATTGCCCTCGTATCCCCAGACCAGAAGGCGGTCACGCTGACGGTCGAGGTGGCGGATGACCCGGAAGAGCGGATGAGCGGTCTCATGGGGAGAAAGGAATTGCCGAAGGAACACGGAATGATCTTTCTCTTCCAGGAGCCAGGAGTCCTTTCCTTCTGGATGAAGAACACACTCATCCCCCTGGATATCATCTTTTTCGATCAGCAGGGGAAGTACATTTCCCATGGGACTATGGTGCCGTGCACCGCCGATCCATGCCCCCAGTACGCGTCGCTGAAGCCTGCTGCCATCGCCCTGGAAGTGAACGCCGGATTCGTCGCCGCGGAGGGGGTGGGCGAGGGGTGGCGGATAGCGTTACCGGTGCACGAATAGCTTCTTGAGCCTCATGCTCATTTGGCAAATGGACGGTATTATTCGCGTTCAGGCGTATTCTTGCATGTATGGCGATCATGTATTCCTATCAGCGTGTTCAGGCTCATGCGGACGCGGATGATCGCGTCGGAAACGGAGGGGAATTCTGTCCGGAATTCCTTTTATTGTACAAATAATGTGTTCACTATTTCACAGCATTTTCCTACCAGCATGCAGGCTCGTCACAGGTCATATCCGATACACCTTCAGATTGTTTTCGATACGCTTTGGGACGTTCGGATCGGATGGGATGGTGAACGTTTCCCCCGTCACGCGCTCGTAGAGATCGATGTATTTTTCCGCCAGCATGAGGCGGACGTCATCGGTGATTTCGGGGCGCTTGCCGCCGTATTCGAACCCCTGATCCCGGAGCCAGAGCCGGAAGAATTCCTTGTCCAGACTCTCCGGTTCCTCCCCCCGCTCGAAGCGCTCGTCATACGTTCCGGCGATCCAGTACCGTGAGGAATCGGGGGTGTGGACTTCGTCGGCAATGGTCAGATTCCCCTCTGTGTCGTAACCCATTTCGTACTTGGTATCGACGAGAATCAGCCCCCTGCTCCGTGCGATTTCCTGCCCCCTCGCAAAGAGTTTCAGGGCCTTTTCACCGATCTCGTCCCACTGTTCCTGTGTCGCAAACCCGCGTTCCACGATGCCTTTCGGATCAATGAGTTCATCGTCCACGCCTTTTGTTGTCGGCGTCAAAAGGACCTTTGGAAGCGGTTGGTTCTTCACCATTCCCTCCGGGAGAGCGTTTCCGCAGTAGTCCCGGATGCCGTTTTTATAGTTCACCCAAATAGCTGTTTTGCTTGATCCTGTGAGGTATCCGCGAACAACGACTTCGATTTTCAGCATTGCCAGGTCTTTGACAATCATCACGTTCGGATCCGGGTGGGCAAGCACGTGCGTCGGCATGATGTCGCCGATTTTGTCGAACCACCATGCGCTCATCTCGGTCAGGACCTGCCCCTTCAGGGGGATGGTCGTCCAGTTGATGTCGAACGCGGATTGCCTGTCCGTGGCGATCAGGATCCGCTTGCCGTTTTGCTTCTGAATGTAGACGTCGCGCACTTTACCTTCGTACTTTTCCCCGAGGTCGCGGAAATTCGTCGTATCGAGCGTCGTCGTGAGAAACGGTGCAAGGGAGGAGGCGGAAACGGCAGGAGGTGTCATGTGCGTGCTGAGAGGGAAAGTGCATGGATGCTACCAAAAATTAGGACGTTATCCATGCTTTCCTGTATTGCCATATTCAGGCTCGTCCATTGGGCTCATCGGTCGTGTTTTTGCCACTTGTTCGTTTTATCAAAATCCTGTATACTCTAATGATTTATGCAACGAATCCGGAAATGAGCCTGAGGCTCACAGACACACATCACACACATATCCGATGTCCATCACCGTCACCTCCCTCCTGCCGTCGTCTCTCGAAACAATCCGTTCACGGATCGAGGAGTCGGCAGAACCCGGAGAGATTTTTTCGGCGGAAAAGCTGGTGAAGCAGGAGTGGATCGGAGCACTGCTCCGGAAATTCCATTACGAAAAACTCGGACGCGATGACAAGGGTCTGATTCGGAATTTCATCCAGCGGGAAACCGGATACTCCCGCGCGCAGACCGCTCGACTCATCAAGACTTCTCTCGCGCAGGAGGCGACCGTGGTACTCGAAGAGGCGAAAGTGTCAGGGTCAACTTTGAGTACAGCGGAGCTTTGCAGGCTATCACTCCGCAAGCATGCGCTCATCGTTGAGCGCTGCATCATCTCCGCTGTCATCGTCGTGCTTCTGCTTCTTGTGTCCGGGACGAGACAGATGAATACCACGGGAAGTCTCGTATTTCTGAACGGCGATGTCGCGAAAGTATGGGACGTGCATCCGGGACTGAGTGCAGAACTCGATCCAAAGGAAATACTGAATGGCGGTTTCGATCATACTATTGCCGCATTCACTGCGGTAAGGACGGTGGATATCGACGGGCAGGTATACCCGCTTTTCCTTCAGCAGGAAGAAATCACGGTCACGGCGACCGCTCCCGTTGCGTATGTGAAATCCGTAGGGTCCGATACGTCAGAACTTCTCGCGAACGTCGAGGCGCGACGTGAAACACGTATTTCACGGTTGGACTTCAGCAACCCTATCGGGAGCTTCATGTCGTTCATTGTTCCTGACAGGAAGCCTTCGCTCAACAAGCGAACTCGCATCAATATTCCGGTTGGCGCTGTACAGCCGACGGTGACGACAATGGTGATTGATAGTGTTCCGGAATCTTCCGCACAGTCGGGAATTCTCAATGCAGTTTCTCTCGTGGATAGTGTTGCAGCACGCAGAGCAAAGCGGTTGTCCGTTGTGACTCCCGTTGCGACTGCAGCACCCCAGGAGATTGCTGTTCCGGTTGGAGCCGTGTCACTCGTTACCGAAACAGTGAATCCCGAACGTTACATCCGTCTCCCGGAGTCGACGGTCAAACAGACGTTCACCTCGCAGATTCGTGGACATATTGACGGTGATATTCCGGTGGTGTCTGCCATCAGTGATTTTGTACAGAGAGTACTCGGACGACGTGAAGAGCGTCTCAACGACATGATTGCCGCTGGTGTGCCTTACGAGCAGATTCTCTTCAAAAGTGCGCCGGAATTTCCGGAGATGTCTCCCATCACTTCCGCGCCCAGTCTCTGGAGCGCGATCGGTGCGGGCGAGAACGGACAGGTGCTTATGACGATCGACGGCACGCTGGTGTGGACATTCCTCAACGAGTCCAACATCAACGAACTTGCATCCGGGTACATCAGCCGCCGCGGCGGAGGTAGTGGCAGGAGCGGTGGAGGGGGATCATCGGGTGCGGCGGGTGCGGACGGCGCAACAGGGGCGACAGGGGCGACGGGTCCTGCCGGTCCGACGCTCGGCATTTACGATTCTCTCGGACTCGCAAGTTCCGGCAGCCGGTCTGCGGGTGATGCAGGCGGGCTCACGCTCTACAATCTAGGATTACTGGAGGCAGCGACGGCTTCCGGTGCCATTGTGCACGCGACAGATTCACTGACGTCATCGGGAAATTTGGTTGTCGAAAGCAATATCGAACTTCACGGCACGCTCTCCGGTGTGACGATCGTCGGCTTCGGACTTTCCAGCAACTGCACCGGATCCAACAAGGTCACATGGAATTCCACGACGAAGAAATTCGAATGTGCGGAGGATCTCACCGTCGGTACGGGGCTCAGTCAGACAAGCGGCGACGCGCGGTACGTCAATGTTGCCGGAGACACTATGACCGGTGCCCTCGTTATCAACAATCAGATCACCGGAGCGCAGGCTGCACTCGAAGTGAGCGGGGTCGCAAGCGGCTACCACCTCAGGGCTCAGGATCTTCTGACG
>Ga0194121_10007574_pt1 | contig 14109 bp, 7 predicted proteins | sample TA2MahCa50mmetaG_FD_148609 | JGI IMG/M metagenome (GOLD analysis project Ga0194121, IMG submission 148609) | Freshwater microbial communities from Lake Tanganyika, Tanzania - TA2015020 Mahale Deep Cast 50m | ecosystem: Environmental > Aquatic > Freshwater > Lake | place: Tanzania: Lake... | reverse complement strand
AGATAGGGACTTCGAATGAAAGCATCCTCCGCACCTACCAATTGCATGGACCGAATCAGATGCCTGTCGGCGAAAATCGCTAGTCGAACAGACTGGTCAATAAGCAGCCAGGTCACCAGCAGAAGCATCCCGCTCAAGGCCAACAAGACCACCACCATCGTCCGAAAATTCTGCTGCAAAGCAGAAAGCAATCGCTTAGGATAGACCACTTCGCTCACTACTGGGTAAGAACGTAATCGACCCACCAAGGCTTGAAAAGGAAGCTCTTGACCATAGGCGTAACGCGCCTTGACTTTGATGGAAGCCAGCAAGGGATTCTCGCCCAGAAAATCCACAAAATCCTCTCCCAATTCACGGCTCATCTCCTTGGCGGCCGAGGTTTGGCTCACATAGACGGCTTGCTTCACCTCAGGCAACCGACGAACATCCAGAATCATCTCACGAACTTCGCTTACATTCGCGTCCTGATTCAGAAAGACCTGAATTTCAATATTTTCGTGGAGGTATTCCACCCATAATTTGGCCTGCCAAAATCCATAGGCCATCAAGCCCAGCAGATACAGCACCAAGGTCTGCGAAAAGAAGGCTGAGAAGCGGGACCGTGAAACCGATAACTTAAGCAAGGAAGGGCCTGAAATACGCATCTTGCCCCAAAAATAACCCGTCCAAGTCATGTGCTTGGCCCTTACCTTGGAACTAAATTCGCCTGCGCTGAATGAATTGATTTTTGAACCCAAAACCTGCCCTTGAATTCCCCTAACACTCTCGAGGAAATTGACCGTAAATGGCAACGCTATTGGATAGAACAGGGTACTTACCGCACCCCGTCGCCCAATCCAGCCTTGGCCAAATACTATGTGCTTGACATGTTCCCCTACCCATCAGGTGCAGGCCTGCATGTGGGGCATCCTCTGGGGTATATCGCCTCCGATGTCATTGCTCGGCAGAAACGAATGCAGGGGTATGCGGTCCTACACCCCATGGGCTTTGATGCATTCGGTTTGCCCGCTGAACAATACGCGATTCAGACTGGACAGCACCCTCAGGTAACAACCACCGTGAATGCCCAGCGCTACCGAGAACAATTGCAACGAATCGGCTTCAGTTTTGACTGGGATCGTCAAATCAGCACCTGCGAACCGGATTATTATCGCTGGACCCAATGGATGTTCCTACAGATGTTTGATTCGTGGTTTGACCTGCAAATCAAAAAGGCTCGGCCCCTGGAAGAACTCAATGTCCTTTTGGCCCAAGGCGGCTCGGCTGCGGTTCATGCCAAACGGGACGACAATGCGGAATCCTTTACCGCCAAAGATTGGCTTAAGGCAGATGCTGCCACGCAACGTCGATGGCTCATGACCTACCGATTGGCCTATCGTGCAATGGCCAGAGTCAATTGGTGCCCGGCATTGGGTACCGTGCTCGCCAACGACGAAATCAAGGACGGCTTTTCGGAACGTGGCGGTCACCCAATTGAACAACGAATGATGCCGCAATGGATGTTACGGATTTCGGCTTATGCCGATCGTCTTTTGGACGAATTGCCCGCCCTGCAATGGTCGGATTCCATCAAAGACCAGCAACGCAACTGGATTGGAAAGTCTGAAGGAGCACAAATTAACTTTCCTATCCATCCAAAGGATCAGACAGAATCCCCCCTATTTCTTGAAGTATTTACGACAAGGCCTGATACTTTGTTTGGAGTTAGTTTCTTGGTGATTGCCCCGGAACACCCCATGTTAGACGACCTTACCACAGCGGATCAGAAACCTGCCGTAAAAGCCTACCTCACCGAAATCCAAGGTCGAAGCGAAAGGGAACGGCAGGCCGAAACCCAGAAGATTGGCGGCTGTTTCACAGGCTCCTACGCTTTGCATCCCCTTACCCGGCATAACATTCCGGTTTGGACCGCGGATTATGTGTTGGCCGGTTACGGAACTGGGGCCATCATGGCGGTACCTGCAGGCGATGAACGCGACTGGAATTTTGCCCAGCATTTTGGTCTACCTATCCCAGGAATTTTTGTAGGCCAGGATCCCAAATCCGGTGCTTGTGTTGACAAATCTGCAATCCATCAGAGTTCTTCTTTTTTGGACGGGTTAACAGGCTATCAAGCCATCTCGACCATGATCCAACATCTTCACGAGCACGGCCTAGGACAAGGCATCACCCGCTACCGGCTGAGGGATGCCGTATTCTCGCGGCAACGCTATTGGGGCGAGCCCATCCCAGTCGCCATGGAGAAAGATGATATGTTGGCCTTACCTGAATCGGCACTCCCCTTACGCCTTCCTAAAATTGAGCTTTATCTACCTACTGCCGAGGGCGAACCCCCGTTGGCCAGGGCGGCAGATTGGACCTTTAACGGCAAACCTTTGGAAACCACCACCATGCCAGGGTGGGCAGGCTCCAGCTGGTATTTCTTGCGTTACATGGATCCTTTGAATTCCACCCAATTCGCAGATCCCCAAGCCATGACCTATTGGGGCCCAGTGGACTTGTACATCGGGGGTTCTGAACATGCCACTGGGCATTTGTTATATGCGCGCTTCTGGAATCATTTTCTTTATGACAGGGGCTGGGTCCCCTTCCGCGAACCCTTCACCAGGCTCATCAACCAAGGGATGATCCAAGGCGTGTCAGAATATGTTTTTCGTTCCCATTCAGAGCATGGGATTGCTTATTGGTTTCCGCGTATTCAGGCAATCCTGCAACAATTCTCTAATACTTCGATAACCCAAGCGGTAACAGCAGAATCACCTGCTTTTGGAAATTTATGGACTAATCCAAAGGATGGAACATGGAAGTTTTCCCAAATTTTCCTCAGCGAGGACCTTATCCAAGCCCTTAAGAAAAATGATGTTTCTGTTGAGAAATCCGGGTACCGAACCTCGGTGGATATTCATTTTGTTAATCGTAACAAATTAGACATTAACACTTTGTTAAATGATCCCGCCGAAGGTAAGGCCTTTCAGGACGCCTTGTGGTTGGGCTTTGAGGGTTGCTATGCCAACGGGAGTTTTCATCCGTGGGCCGATTCCGACAAAGGCAATTCCGATGATTTGTTTTTTCAAACCAAACCGGAAGTGGAGAAAATGTCCAAATCCAAACGCAACGTGGTCAACCCCGATGCGGTTATCGATCAATACGGCGCCGATACCCTGCGCTTGTACGAACTTTTTCTGGGTCCGCTTGAAGATGCCAAACCTTGGGATACCCAAGGCATTGAAGGAGTTTCCCGCTTTCTGCAGAAGGCTTGGCGTTATTACCGCCAAACCCCATTTTGCGATACCCCCCCAACCGAGGCCGCCCTTAAAATTCTGCACCGCTGCATCAAAAAAATTAGTGACGGAATGGAAAGAATGGCTTTGAACACCTGCGTTTCCAGTTTGATGATTGGCCTCAACGAAATCCAAGCGGCATCCCTTAATCAACGCGAGGTGCTCCGCGATTATGCTCTGCTGTTGGCCCCTTTTGCACCCCATCTTGCCGAAGAACTGTGGGCTATTCTGGGCTTTGAACCGTCTGTTCACCATGCCCCATTCCCCGCATGGAATGCAAAGTACCTGGAAGAAGATTTGTTTTCGTATCCTGTGCAGCAAAACGGCAAAATGCGGTTTCAAATCGGTCTTCCCTCCAAGGCTTCCGCAGCGGAACTCACCCAAATGGCCCTTCAGCATCCGCGCATTATCGAATGGTTGGCAGGCAGGCAACCCTCCAAGATCATCGCAGTTCCCGGGCGTATATTGAATTTTGTTCTTCCATCCTGAACCCATCGCCCCTAATTTTCCTTATTTATGAAACTGCATCTTACCCAAAAAAACCTTTTTGGCTTCCTCGCTTTGCTTCTGTGGCATTTGCCCGTCCATCAAATCCAGGCACAAAGCGTCCTAAGCGAAGAAATGTTATGGGATCTCAAAACCCCTTCTGTCCCCAAAGCCGACATTAACGGCACCAAAATCCTCTACGGGATTCGTTCCACCAATTTGGACCAGAACAAATCACAGACCGATTTGATGCTTCTGGACCTCACCACCAGTAAAACCACTCCCTTGACCCAAACCCCATCCTCGGAAGTGGATTACCAATGGTCGAATGATGGTCAATGGATCGCTTTTCTCTACCCAGTTAACGGAGCGATGCAATTGCACCGTATGCGACCCGATGGAACCGAGCGCGAAGTCCTGACCCAAATTGAGGGGGGTATTGACGGCTTCGGTTTGTCACCTTCAGGCAAACACTGGTTCTACCTCCGCAAGGTGCGTTTGGAGCCCACCATGCACGATCGCTACCCCAGCCTAAGCAAATCCACCGGGCAGATCTTCGATCAATTAATGCACCGCCATTGGGACAGCTGGCACGACGGCACCTACAGCCATGTCTTTGTCCAAACCATGACGGATGTACGCCCGACCGGCGAAGCCCGGGATATTATGCCCGATGAACCTTGGCACAGTCCTCTTCCCCCTATGGGCTCCTCTTCGGAAATTGTGTGGTCACCTTCGGGTCAAACCCTCGTCTATCCTGCCAAAAAAATGAAGGGGAACGAAGCGGCCGTTTCTACCAATTCGGACCTCTATGCTTTCAACATCAATTCTGGCCAAAGTATCAACCTCACTTTCTCCAACCTCGGCTACGATACCGACCCTCAATTTTCACCGGACGGCCAATACCTCAGTTGGTTGAGCATGGCCCGCAATGGATACGAAGCCGATCTGAACAGGGTTGCCCTGATGAATTGGAACACCCAACAAATTACCTACCTCAATACCGAATTGGATCGATCTGCCTACGAGATGTCATGGTCCCCGGATGCCAAAACCTTGTATTACGCAGTTTACCACGGAGGCTTTACTCAAATCATCGCCCATCCATTGCCCTCCCCGGCTATTTCCGGAACGGTCTCAACTACCAAGAATAAGCCAACACAAGGCCAGCACAATAAGCCTTCCATGAACAGCGCCAGAGTTATGCCGTGGACCGTCCTGACGACGGATACGGTACAATATTCCGGTCTGCTTACGGTGGCTTTGCCTCCATCCAAGGTTACCAAAAAATCCAACCCCCAAGCAGATCATTGGATTTTCTACCTCAAATCCACCATGCTCAGGCCCGCGGAACTTTGCGGTCGATTGCGTTCAGGAGGCACCGAAAAAACTTTCAGTTCCTGCAACGACAGCCTCTACCAGCATTTGCGTCAGGCTAGGTTTGAAAGTCGTAACATCAAATCATCGGATGGACAGAATGTCCAAACCTATATCGTTTATCCACCTGACTTTAACCCACTAAGGACCTACCCCACCCTCATTTATTGCCAGGGCGGACCGCAAAGCATGATTGGTCAGTCCTTCAGTATGCGTTGGAATTTTCATTTGATGGCTGCCAAAGGTTATATCGTGGTCGCCCCGAACCGCCGAGGCTTACCTGGCTTTGGGCAGGCCTGGAACGAACAGATTTCAGGGGACTGGGGCGGTCAAGCCATGAAGGATATTTTGTGGGTTACCGACTCCGTCAAACGCCTACCCTTTGTAGACGCAGGACGCATGGCCGCGGTGGGCGCATCCTTCGGGGGTTATACCGTGTACTGGCTTGCCGGAAACCATGAAGGACGGTTCAAATCATTTATTGCCCATTGTGGAGTGTACAATTTGGAATCCATGTTTGGTCAGACCGAAGAAATTTTCTTTTCGCAATGGGACATGAAAGGCCAGCCTTGGGACCGTCCTAAACCTACCTCGTACAATTGGTTTTCTCCGCACCGTTATGTCCATCAATGGAATGCCCCCATCCTAATTATCCATAACGAAAAAGACTATCGGGTACCCCTCGCCCAAGGTCTCGAAGCCTATACTGCCGCACAACTTCGAGGCATCAAGACCAGAATGCTCTATTTCCCTGACGAGAACCACTGGGTGATCAAACCCCAGAATTCGGTGCTATGGCAAAAGGTCTTTTGGGGTTGGCTGGACGAAACCCTTCGATGAAGGGAATGCGGCAGCGTTGATGACCTTTATTGGATTAGATCTTGAACTAAGTACGCGGTTCTCCCTTCAGAACTTTGGCATCCACCCCGTCCCGGTACTGATCAAAGTTCTTGATAAAGGCAGCGGCCAATTGCGAGGCCTTAACATCGTAGGCGGCAGGGTCAGACCAAGTCAACCTTGGATTCAAAATTTCAGAAGGAACCTGGGGACAAATCTTGGGCATGGTGATGCCAAATACGGGATGCTCTTCAAATTCAACGTGGTCCAATTGACCTTCCAAGGCGGCGGTAATCATAGCCCGGGTATAGGATAATTTCATACGACTTCCAACCCCGTAAGGCCCACCGCTCCAACCGGTATTCACCAGCCACACCTGAACGCGATGTTCCTGCATTTTTTGGCCAAGCAAGATAGCGTACTGCCCGGGGTGCAAGGGCAAGAATGCCCGTCCAAAACAAGCGGAGAAGGTAGTCTGTGGCTCGGTAACCCCCACCTCGGTCCCTGCCACTTTGGCGGTATACCCCGAAATAAAGTGGTACATGGCCTGGGCTTCGTTGAGGCGGCTGATGGGAGGCAAGACCCCGAAGGCATCCGCCGTCAAAAAGAACAAATGCTTGGGATGGGAACCTACCGAGGGGACCATCGCATTATCGATGTAATGAATAGGATAAGCGCAACGGGTGTTTTCAGTTTTGGAACCGTTATCGAAATCCACAATGCGGGTGCCCTCTTTGAAGACAATGTTTTCGACAATGGAACCAAAGCGGATGGCCTTCCAAATTTCGGGTTCCTTTTCGGGGGTTAAGTTAATGCACTTGGCGTAGCAACCTCCTTCAAAATTAAAGACCGACGTATTACTCCACCCGTGCTCGTCATCTCCAATCAGCCGACGATTGGGGTCGGCCGATAAGGTGGTCTTTCCAGTACCCGATAACCCAAAAAACAAGGCGGTATCGCCAGCAGCCCCGCTGTTGGCGGAACAATGCATGGACAAAACCTTTTTATTATGCGGTAACACAAAATTAAGAACTCCAAATATACCCTTCTTCATCTCCCCGGTATAACCGGTCCCGCCGATGAGGATTATTTTGCGGGTAAAATTCAAGATCGCAAAGTTATGCTGGCGGGTATGGTCTCTTTCGGGTAACGCGCGAAATCCCGGTGCACAGAGAATCGTCCATTCGGGCTCGCCGGCTTGGGACAACTCTTCGGCGGTGGGCCTTAGAAAAAGATTGTAACAAAAGAGATTAGAATAAGCCAGCTCCGTGATTACCCGAATGTTTAACCGATGCTTAGGGTCTGCACAAGCGTAGGCATCCCTGGCATAAACGGATTTTCCATCCAAGTAGCAAGCAACACGCTGATGCAAAGAATCAAAATGATCGGGGTCAAATGGGATGTTAATATCCCCCCACCAAACCGAGTTTTCGGTTATAGCATCCTTAACCACAAAACGATCCTTGGGAGATCGGCCGGTAAATTCCCCGGTGTCCGAGGCCAAGGCCCCGTTATCGCAAAGTTGACCCTCACGGGAGGCGAGTGCCGATTCCACAAGTTCGGCGGGAGTCAAATTCCAAAAAACACTCTCTACACCATTCAGGCCGCTACGTTCCCAATGCAAATTCAATGGTGGGTATCCCAGGTGTTTCATGGCCCAAATAAGGTTTGAGGATGTGAAAAGGGTTGAGAAACGGCAAAAGTAAGGCCCAAAACCCCAAAGGCCTACAAGCCCACCACAGGCTTGTTGCGGAGGTGTTTGACCCGAAAACCCCATTCCAGAATGCGTTGGGCCTGGGGTTCTAGGTTGAATTCCCAGCGAACCAGGCCGGGAACAGGGGTTTCGGGAGCCGCAGGAAAACTTGCCCCTTCGGCGGTTAAATCCAAAACTTCCAGGTCTTTTTGAAGACTCACGGGATACTGGTCCTCGACCCGAATGCGCACCGCCTGGGGTCGACTATTCCTCAAATCCAGACTATAACCGTAGTGCCGAACGACCCATTGATCCCAACGAGAGCGCTGATTCTTGAAAATCGCAGCCGGACGGTACTGAACCTGAATCAATTCATCCGTGCCCAAAGACAGGGCCACTGAATCCGCAGCATGGGCCCAACGAATTTGTTGTTCACCGACCCGGTTTCCATCCACCGAAATCATGCAAGGTCCATCCACCCAATCCATCAACGACGAATCCCGAAGGATGCCCATCAAGTATACCCGGGGTTGTTGACGGGGTGCGGTGTATCGCCAGAGTTCCACCTCCACCGTGCGGGCATCCAGGGGCTGCCATGACTCCCCCCCCGAAACCAAGCGAAAGGTGGAGGTTGACTTGTACGCAAAGGCCGAGCCTTGGATGCGTCGTTCGACCATAGGCAAACCCGAAGCCTCCAACTCGTTCCAAGTCATGAAAGTGGACGGTTCAGAAGCATCGGACGCGGCACGGGATGGCTGGGATAGTCTTTTGCTTTCGGTAGCTACTGTCTCTATCCGATCAAACGTCTGCACAAGAGGACGATAATAATCCAAATACCAAGGGGTCAAGACCGGTAATTCCAAACCCATCGAAGGGGTATTGGTCAAAAATTCCACCGGTATCCCCTCCCAATCCTGACCGCTTTGCTGGAAAGATTTGGCCCCTAAACGCAGGGCCACCTTGGATTGGTTGACATCAACGTCCATTTCATACGATGGGTTCCAACCGGCCTGCGGACAAAAAACCTCCAAAGCCACCTGACCCGTCTTGCCATCCATGGAGGGTATCGCCTCCAGCTGCAAGACCAGACCTTGCTCCGAGGACTGGATTTGGGTTCGCCAATAATTAACCTTGGACTCCAAATCTCCTGAACGCCGGGTCAAAGAATCCAAGCCCCGCTGGCACTGGAGTTTGGCTCGCCCAACCTGGGCGATACGTTGACGGAAATGGTCCGAACCCTTTAGCCATTCCTGGGCTGATCCGGTTTCGGATAAGGTTGAAGAGGTCATGCCCGACTGTCCTTTCCCTTGGACCGCTGTTCTTCCCAACAAAACCATCATGTACTGCTCTTCGGCCTGCAAGGCCACCATGTCCACCTGCTTTTCTTCCAAGGTCCGTCGGTTATGGTCCATTGCTAGTTGGGCGGCGTCCAAAGAGTCCGACCAAGCATCGGGCGCTGGTAATTTTTCCCAACGGTAATCGGTCATCCTCAGACCTGTCGAAGATTTGACGCGCAGTGTTGCGGCATCAAAAACCTTCGCCCAACCACCCAATACCCATCGTTGCGAACCGTTTACCAATTTGTCGCTAACGGCATAGCGCAAAACAGCCCCGGAACGAAAAAGCTGCACCTGATCCAGGCGGATTTTTTTGGTTTCAGCGGCGCGCAATGGCTGAGCCTTAAGTTGGGTACCCCCACCCAAGAGTCCAAGCAAACCGGCCAGGGTCCCTATTCGTAGAAGAGTTTTCGTCATGGAAGAATTCATTTAAAGAAAAGCGGATAACAAATCGTGCTGAGTCAAAATATGCCAGGAATGATCGGGCATACGGACCATAATGGCCTCGGAATCCGAGCGAATAAGTGGTAAAAGGCGTTGAACTTTGGTGGAGGATTCTGCTTCTGCAAAAGGTGCTTCCATGTGATTTTCAACTTGTTCTGCAGAAAGCTGAGGGTGGGATAGGAGTTTTTGTAACAATTTTCGCTCCGAAAGGGATCCCACCCAAGTTCCCTCGGCGTCCTGTACTGGCACCTGCGAAATTTGGTGTTTGCGCATTTTGGCAACGGCCTCCCCCACCGTTTCCCAATACCCCACTTTGACCAAAGGCAACTGTCCCCTCCTCAAAACCAAGCCTGCAGCATCCTCGGCCGTATCGCTCAGATAACCCCGCTCCCGCATCCATTCATCGTTGAACATTTTGTTCAGATACCGGGTCCCGTGATCGTGAAAAATCACCACCACCACGTCCGTTGGCTTCAATTGATTCCCCAATTGCAATAAGCCAGCCATCGCCGAACCTGCAGAATTTCCCGCAAAAATTCCTTCTTCGCGGGCGATTCGACGGGTCATCAAGGCCGCATCCCGGTCGGTAACTTTTTCGAAGAGATCAATTAAATCAAAGTCCACGTTGGCCGGCAAAAAGTCCTCCCCAATTCCCTCCGTGACGTAGGGATAAATTTCTTGCTTGTCAAAAATTCCGGTCTCTTTGTATTTCTTAAAGACCGAACCGTAGGTATCAATCCCCCACACCTTGATCGCGGGATTCTTGGACTTCAAAAAGCTTGCCGTTCCAGATATTGTTCCACCGGTACCCACACCCACCACCAGATGCGTAACACGCCCCTCGGTTTGTTCCCATATCTCCGGTCCGGTTTGTTCAAAATGAGCCTGCCGGTTGGACAAGTTATCGTACTGGTTGGCCTTCCAAGCGTTGGGGGTTTCTTGGGCTAATCGAGACGAAACACTGTAGTATGAGCGGGGGTCCTCGGGATCCACATTCGTGGGACAAACAATCACTTCCGCCCCCAATGCCCGCAGTGCATCCACTTTCTCGCGGGATTGTTTATCGGTGGTGGTAAAAATGCAACGGTAGCCTTTGACCACAGCAGCCATCGCCAAACCCATGCCGGTATTCCCAGAGGTTCCCTCGATAATCGTATATCCGGGCTTCAGCAGTCCGGCGGCCTCGGCATCCTCAATCATCTTGAGTGCCATACGATCTTTGGTTGAATGCCCTGGGTTAAAGGTTTCCACTTTGGCCAAAACTGTGGCCGGCAGGTGAGAACATAATTTATTAAGACGAACCAACGGGGTATTCCCAATGGTTTGGAGGATATTTTCGTACCACATGTCTCAAATTTAGAGTGCTTGGGTGTGGAAGAACGCCAAATTGCCCCAAAATCTCTAAATTGCATTGGGATTTCAGCGGCCCTTTGGCCCGACTCTATACCGTCTTCACTATGCTTCAACGTTGTTCCTTTTCATATTTTGCCCCGCTCCACATCAAAAGTCTTAGCTGGTTGCTTTGGTTTCTTTTAGGTCTTCAAGCGTTATGCCCCCTTTCAGGGGTTATTGCGGAGCCATTATTTACCCCACAAGGTCCTTTATGGCAAGATTCCAATGTGTTATGCAGAATTTACCGGGTTGAACTCCAAGACCAAGTGGCACCGCCCTTTTGGCGCAAAGTTCAGTTGGCCTTTGCAGAGGCTGAAGAGCAGAAGGCTGACCTTATCCTGATTCGTCTGAACACCTACGGCGGACAGGTTGACCTTGCGGACAGTGTACGGACACGCCTTCTTCGAAGCAAAATACCCATAGTGGTCTGGGTGGATAACAATGCCGCCTCCGCGGGCGCTCTCATTGCCTTAGCGGCCAACCGAATTTACATGGTCCCCAGTGCCAGTATTGGTGCTGCAACGGTCGTCAACCAAGAAGGAACGCCCGTCCCCGATAAATACCAGTCCTATATGCGGGCCACGATGCGTGCGACGGCCGAGGCCCGAAACCGCAACCCCCGCCTCGCTGAATGCATGGTAGACCCTGGCCTTGGATATCCTGGCGTTCTGGATTCCGGAAAAGTCCTGACCTTGACTAGCTCCGAGGCGATCCGATGGGGCATCAGCGACGGCACAGCGGCTACCGAAGAAGAGGTTCTGCAAATGCTGGGGGTGCGCAAACCCGAGATTATTCAACAGAAGCTCAGCGCCTTGGACTATTTCCTACAATTCCTTTTGAACCCCGCGGTCAGCGGAATTTTAATTCTGTTGATGTTGGGGGGAATCTACTTTGAGTTACAAAGTCCTGGAATTGGTTTTCCACTTGTAGCCGCCTTGGTTGCAGCGGCTTTGTATTTCGCCCCGCTGTACCTTGAAGGGCTCGCGACAAACTGGGAAATTCTGCTTTTCATCGCAGGTCTGATCCTGATAGGACTTGAAATCTGGATTATTCCCGGTCTGGGTTGGGTAGGAGCCCTAGGACTTGCTGTAATCTTCCTAGCTTTGGTCGGTTCCATGTTGGACAATGACGGGTGGGCCTTGCCGAGTAACGAAACCGGTTCAGGAGGAAGTCATTTGATCAGCGCGGTACTCGCCGTCCTAATCCCTATTCTGGGTCTTGGAATAACCTTTTTACTTTGGGGAGAACGCATGTTCTCCCAAGGTCCCCTACGACGCTTAGTGCTAAACAATCCCCCGCTCGAGCCCACCGATGCCGAGCAATGGGTTGGCCTTCAGGGAATCACCAAAACCCGACTTAATCCGGTTGGTAAGATCCATATCCGTGAAAAAACCTTGGAAGCCCAATCCGAGGATGGTTGGATTGAAGCGGGAACTCGGGTTATCGTTTTACGCAAAGAACAAAACCGGCTCTACGTGCGTAAATCATGACCCCCATAGGTTTAGTATTTGATTTATGTCTTAGACTTCAAAAGCACGATAACTCCCCTAAAGGCTTATCTTTGAATCCCGTAGAAACATCCCTGTTGTGGCCAAATATGTATTCGTTACGGGTGGAGTAACCTCTTCATTAGGCAAAGGCATCTTGGCGGCCTCGCTTGCCAAATTGCTTCAGGCCAGAGGTCTCAAAGTCACTATTCAAAAGCTCGACCCCTACATCAACATAGACCCTGGCACGTTGAACCCCTACGAGCACGGTGAATGTTATGTAACAGAAGACGGCGCTGAGACCGATCTTGATTTGGGACATTATGAACGCTTTTTGGACATCAAGACTAGTCAGGCCAACAATGTAACCACTGGCCGTATCTACCAAAGCGTCATCAATAAAGAACGCCGTGGGGATTACCTCGGCAAGACCGTGCAAGTTGTTCCCCACATCACCGATGAAATCAAAAACCGAATCCTCCTTCTGGACCAAAGCAAATCTTATGATGTTATTATCACCGAAATTGGCGGCACGGTTGGCGATATCGAATCCCTCCCCTATATCGAAGCGATCCGACAACTTCGCCTCGAGTTAGGTGAAAGTCGCTGCATAGTATTACACCTGACCTTGCTCCCCTACCTCAAGGCAGCTGGAGAACTCAAAACCAAACCTACCCAACACTCTGTCAAGATGTTACTGGAAATCGGAGTCCAGCCTGATGTGCTGATATGCCGAACCGAACATCCTATCACCCAAGAAATTCGTCGCAAAGTAGCCTTGTTCTGTAACGTTACGCCAGATGCAGTGATTGAAGCCCTGGATGTCTCCAGCATATACGAGGTTCCGCTCAAAATAGCCAAGGAAAAATTGGACCATTTGGTCCTTCGTAAACTCAAAATCAAAAATAACAAGGCTCCCGAACTAAACAGCTGGAATACCTTTGTGCAAAGTCTGCAATCTCCTAAACACCAAATTGACATTGGACTTGTAGGGAAATATGTCGAACTCAAAGACTCTTACCTCTCAATTTCAGAGGCTTTAATTCATGCCGGTGCTGCACTTGAAGCCAAAGTCAACGTCCGATGGATACATTCCGAAAAATTAGAAGCTAAGTCTATTAGCGATTCCTTCGCCAACTTGGATGGAATTTTAGTCGCGCCGGGTTTCGGGGAACGGGGTTGGGAGGGTAAAATTGCAGCAATCCAATACGCTCGTACACAAGGGTTACCATTCTTTGGCATATGCTTGGGGATGCAATGCGCTACCGTGGAATTCGCCCGACATGTTGCTAACATGCACCATGCCGACTCTACCGAAATGAATCCACAAACCAAGTACCCCGTCATCGATCTGATGGAAAGCCAAGTTGGCCTTCTCAATAAAGGCGGCACCATGCGGCTGGGTACCTACGGTTGCCGTATAGAAACCGGTTCTCTCGCCTCCAAAATTTACGGCCAATCCAAAACAGTCCATGAACGGCATCGGCATCGCTACGAAATGAACAATAAATTCCGTGCTCGATTGCAAAACGCAGGCCTTCGCATGTCGGGGATCAATCCGGACCATGATTTGGTCGAAATCATCGAAATTCCCGAACACCCTTGGTTCGTAGCCACCCAATTTCATCCTGAATACTCAAGTACCGTGGCCAGACCACATCCCTTGTTCGTTTCTTTCCTCAACGCCTCTCTCCTCAATCGATCAAATCGTGTCCAAAAATTCTCCGCTTGACCGCAATACCCTTACGGGATTATTCTTAATGGGCCTCATTTTG
>Ga0194121_10007573_pt1 | contig 14110 bp, 15 predicted proteins | sample TA2MahCa50mmetaG_FD_148609 | JGI IMG/M metagenome (GOLD analysis project Ga0194121, IMG submission 148609) | Freshwater microbial communities from Lake Tanganyika, Tanzania - TA2015020 Mahale Deep Cast 50m | ecosystem: Environmental > Aquatic > Freshwater > Lake | place: Tanzania: Lake... | reverse complement strand
TGAAACCCCACCAGCTGCGGATGGATGCGTTCGGGCCCTACGCCGAGCCAGCGGAGATCGACTTCGATGCCCTCAGCGATGAGGGGTTGTTTCTGATCCACGGCAGCACCGGTGCTGGCAAAACCTTCCTGTTGGACGCCCTCAGTTATGCCCTGTATGGGGAGGTGTCGGGCGATCGCAACGTCAAGGCGCTGAAATCGGACCACGCCGATCCAGCGGCAGTGCCGCGGGTGAGTTTGGTGTTCTCCTGCGGCGGTGGCCGCTACCGGGTGGAGCGCTCTCCGGGCTACACCGCCCCCAAGACCCGCGGCGAGGGCTTCACTGAAAAGGCCGCCCAGGCGGTGCTGTTCCGGTTGAACGGCTCAGACGCCGAGCCAATCGTCAGCCGCACCACTGAGGTGAGCCGTGAGGTGGAGCAGCTGGTGGGTCTCAATGCCGCCCAGTTCCGCCAGGTGATCCTGCTGCCCCAGGGCCAATTCGCTGAGGTGTTGCGGGCCAAGGCCGAGGAGCGCGAGGCCCTGCTCAAAACCCTCTTCGACACGGTGGCCTTTGAGCAGGCGGGCTTCTGGCTGGAGGATCAGGCCAAGGCAGCACGGCTGGATCTGGCGGAGTGCACCCGGGCCCAGGAGGTGCTGCGGCGCCAGGCAGCCCAGGCCTGGAGCCCGTTCGCCTCGCCACCGCGCGACGCGCCTGACCAGCCCGATGCGCCCGATGCGCCTGAGGCCCCTGATCTCGATGGCCTGCAGGACCAGATCGCCCTGGTGGTGGCGGGTACGGCCCAGCGCCTAGCGCAGGCCACCGCAGCCCTGGACGCTGCCCAGGTCGCCAAAGTTGAGGTCGACAGGCTGGCCGATCGCTGGGACCGGCGCGCGGCGGCCCACGCCACCCTTGTGGAGCTGGAGGGCAAGCGGGCGGTGGTTGACGACTACCGCCAACGGCTGCGGCGGGCCGAGCAGGCTGAGGCCCTGCGCCCGAGTGTGGAGGCGCAGCTGGCGGCGCAGGCGGACTGCCTCCAGCTGCACCAGCGCATCGCGGCCCAGCTGGGCGGCGCCATTCGAGCCCGCGACGCGGCCCAGGCCTTGCCCGCCGCGGTGGTGCAGCTCGAGCTGAGCGCGCTGCCGGCCCTCGAGGCCCTGGATGCTGCCCGCACTGCCCGAGGCCCTGGATGCTGCCCGCACTGCCCTGGCGGCGCACCGGGTGGAGTTGACGGCCCTGATGCGCCAGGCCCGGGAGGCGGCTGAGGCCGAGAGCGCCGCGGAGCAAGCCCGCCGACGCGTAGCCGCCGCTGAAGCAACCCAGGCCCGCAGCGGCGCCGAACGGGAGGCGCTGCAGCAGCAGTGGCAGGCCGCCAGTGAGGCCTACCAGGGAGCCTGCTCCGCTCGTGATCGGCTCGATGGCTTGCAGCGGGCCGCCCAGGAGGCCCAGGAGCAGAGCGCTGCCAGCGCGGCCATGGCGGCAGCTCAGGCGCGGCACGGCCAGGCCATCGCCGCCCAGAACCGTGCCGACGGCACCCTCAACCAGGCCCATGCCCTGCTGCTGGAGCTGCGTCGCCGCCAGATCGCTGGCATGGCGGCGCGGCTTGCGGGCGATCTGGTGGATGAGGCCCCCTGCCCAGTGTGTGGCGCGACCCTTCACCCCAACCCGGCTCAGCCCTCCGAGGATGCCGTGGCCGACGCGGCGATCAGCGCCGCGGAACGCGACCTGAGCACGGCCACCACGGCGGCCCGCGAGGCGGCGACGTGCGTGGCCACCGCCCAGGGGGAGCTGAAGGCGCTGGAGGAGAAGGCCGGTGCAGCCGTGGCCGATCCGGCGGCAGCCCGTGGGGCGGCGCTGCAGGCCGATGCGGCTCTCAACGGTGCCAAGGCCCTGGCGGCCCAGGTGGACAGCCTTCAGCAGGCGATCGTGGGGCACGAGCGGGAGCTGCAGACCCTGCAGGCCGCCATCCAGGCGGCCGCCACGGAGCAGGCCCTGCAGAGCCAGGCCGCCGCCGAAGCCCTGCGCCGGGCCGAACGCATCCGCGCTGAGATCGCCAGCGCCCTGGAGGACGGGGTCGACCCCCAGGTGGCGCTGCTTGGCGTTGCGCCCCTGGAGGCGGCCTTGAAGGAGCTGGCGGCCTGCTGCCAGGCCAGCAGCAGCGCTGATGCGCGGCTCCAGCAGGCGGTGGCGCGGCTGGCCCATGACTTGGCCGGCTCGGCGTTTGCCGATGGTGCGGCCGTGGAGGCCGCCTTGCAGGAGCAGAACTGGCGCCAGCGGCTGGTCGAGCGGATCGCCGCCTACGACAACGACCTGATCGCCGTGCGCAGTCTGCTGGCTTCTGCTGATCTCAGCGAGCTGCCGGAGCAGCGGCCCGACACCGCGGCGGCCCAGCAAGCGGTGGCTGTTGCCGATGCCGCCCGTACGGCAACCGTGGAGCGCCACAGCGAAGCCCGGGGCGCGCGCGTTGAGATCGAGCGGCTGCTGACGGCGCACCGGCAGGGGGCGGTCGCCCTGGCGGTAACCCAGGAGCGGGCGCGGCTGCTCAGCGCCGTGGCGGACCGCTGCACAGGCCGGGCGGCACCGTTCATCTCCCTGCAGCGCTGGGTGCTGTCGGCCTATCTGGCGGAGATCTGCCGCTATGCCAACCAGCGCTTGGAGCTGATGACTTCAGGCCGCTACCAGCTGCGGCTCAGTGATGAAGGCGGCCGGGGTGGTCGCCATGCCGGCCTGGGACTGCGGGTGCTCGATGCCTACACCGGCGAAGAACGCGAGGTGAGCAGCCTGTCGGGCGGTGAGACGTTTCAGGCCTCCTTGGCCCTGGCCCTCGGCGTGGCCGATACGGTGCAGGCCCATGCGGGAGGTGTCCACCTCGATGCCCTGTTCATCGATGAGGGCTTCGGCACGCTCGATCCCGACAACCTGCAACTCGCCATGGACGAGTTGGATCGCCTGCGCGATGGCGGCCGCATGATCGGTGTGATCAGCCATGTGGGTGGCCTCAAGGAGCGCATCCGGGCCGGTATCGCGATCACTGCGGGGGAGAAGGGCTCGCGGGCCACGGTGTGCCGCACCGGGATGGGCTGAGCCCTGCTGCTGGCGCCATCCCTGCGGGCGTTAGGTCGCCTCGGGAAGAGCCTGTTGAAGGCTGGCGAGCCGGCCGCCGTTCACGCCCAGATCGGAATCGCCGAGGCGTGACACCGAGCGGGCCTGCAGCACCCCATGGGCCTGATCGGCATACAGCTCCAGGTCGTCGACAAAGCCGAACAGGGCACTGCTGGCGGTGGCATGCAGGTAGCCATTGCTCTGCTCCACCACCTCTGTGCGGGGCAGCGCCTGCACCACGGGCACCAGGGCCGCCAGGGCCGAGTTGGGATCGGCCACAGCCCAGTCGGCGCGGGCGCAGTGGGCCGGCGAGGGGCAGGCCGCCAGCGCTCCGTTGTGAACCCCCAGCTCCGCGGGCACCGGCCCGACGAAATGGAACAGGGTCAGGGTGATGGCCAGAACGCAATGCTGCAGAAGGGAGGTCATGGCCGCGTGGGGAGGTTCAAGGGTTGAGGAAGGGGTCGAGAAACGCCAGTGGGCGCGCCATGGTGGCGGAAAACCCCAAAATGCCGCGGTCTTGGTAGCTGTAGAGCAGGGTGTCGTCGCCGTCGAGCAGGTAGGTGCCGCCGCGCTGGGTGATGAAGTCGTCGCGGGGGACGTAGGTGCGCCATTTGCCGAGCACCTCCACCATGTTGCGCAGCCGCACTGTGGCCAGCTCGAAGGGACGCTGAAATCCCTCGCCGCCAGCCAGGCCAAACAGCGGGCTCTCCAGTCGCTGGGGCGCTGAGCGATCGCCGCTGTAACCCCGCAGCACCTCGGCCAGGGTGCCGGGTGAGCCGATGCCGGCGCACATCAGCAGCAGCCCAGGCCATGGGCCGCCAGCAACCTGCAGCCCGGCGTAGAGGCCCAGTGCTTGATGCAGTTGGGGCTCGGCATCGGCGAGCAGGCGATCGCGGGGGAAGCCGGTGAACTGGCAGAAGCGATCGGCCCCGGCGCCATCGCCAATGCCGATGGCCAGGATCGTGATCCCAGCTTTCGTCAGGCGCGGCAGCATGGGCACGAGGGCCTGGGCATATTCCAGGCTGTCGAAATCGCCCAGCTGGGAGAGCAGCAGCACCAGCCGCCGGCCCGATTCCATGCCAGGCACCGCGGCCAGGCGTTGCAATAGGGGTTGGGGAGCCTTCATGGGCGTCACCGTAACGACCGCTCTGCCGCGGAAGCGCGCCAACGACACAGCCGCAGGATCGGTATAACGTTCATTCGGTAGCCCAGCTGGGAGAGCAGCAGCACCAGCCGCCGGCCCGATTCCATGCCAGGCACCGCGGCCAGGTGTTGCAATAGGGGTTGGGGAGCCTTCATGGGCGTCACCGTAACGACCGCTCTGCCGCGGAAGCGCGCCAACGACACAGCCGCAGGATCGGTATAACGTTCATTCGGTAGAGACGCTGAATTATGCGAATTACGCATTGTCAGGGTGAACACCTGATCGCCTTGACGTCCCCTGGGGCTTCTCGTCTGGTGGACGCCTGTGCGCTCTTGGTGCTGGCAGCCGAATCGGTGCCCGGCTCCTCCCTCCCCCCGGAGATGGCCAGCGTGCTCTCCGCTCTTTTTGACGGCCTGAAAACTTCGGCCGGCGCGTCTACACCTGCTCTGCCTGAGTTCTGAGGAGGTGGTCCTGTTGGTTGATTGTTGCCATGCCGGCGCCTTCTCCGATCACCTCTCCAGATTGCTGGGAGTGCAGCAGCGCTGCGGCCGGCGCTGACCCCTGCGCGTCATGGGCCCCCTTCATCTCGTCTGGTTCAAGCGGGACCTGCGCTGCGTGGATCACCGGCCCTTGCTGGAGGCGGCTGGGAGTGGGCTCGTGCTGCCGCTCTATGTGGTGGAACCTGAGCTCTGGCAGCAGCCCGATAGCTCCGCCCGCCAGTGGGCGTTTTGCCGTGAAAGCCTGGCTGAGCTCCGCGCTGCTCTGGCGAGCCTGGGCCAGCCACTGATCGTGCGCGTCGGGACCGTTGAGCAGGTGCTGGAGCGGGCCCGCCGTCAGTTCGGCATTGCCGGGCTTTGGAGCCATGAGGAAACGGGCAATGGCTGGACCTACGCCCGCGACAGGCGGGTGGCGGCCTGGGCCCAGCAGCACGGCATCGCCTGGAGAGAGATCCCTCCTTTTGGGGTGACCCGCCGGTTGAGCAGCCGCCAGGGGTGGGCCCGGCGTTGGGAGCAGCGCATGGCCGAGGCCATCAGCCCCGCCCCTGAGCGCTTGACACCCTTGGCCGGCCTCGATCCTGGCCCCATCCCCACCGCCGAGGCGTTGGGGATGGCCGCAGACCCTTGCCCCGAGCGCCAGGCCGGAGGCCGCTTCCAGGGGCTGGCCGTGCTGGAGAGCTTTCTGGAGCAGCGCAGCCGCACCTACCAGTTCGGCTTGTCGAGTCCGAACACGGCCGAAGTCAGTTGTTCACGGCTCTCGCCGCACCTCACCTGGGGGACGCTGTCGCTGCGGGAGGTGGTGCAGCGCACCCGTGAGCGGCGCCAGGCCCTCACGGCCATGCCCTGGCGGCGGGCCCTGCAGCGTTTCGATGAGCGCCTCCACTGGCACTGCCACTTCATCCAGAAGTTCGAGAGCCAGCCGAGCCTGGAGTTTCGCGAGCTCCATCCCCTCACCGCTGGCCTGCGCAGCGGCGATGGGGCTGGCGACGACAGGTTGGCGGCCTGGGCTGAAGGGCGCACCGGCCTGCCGTTTGTGGATGCCTGCATGCGCTCCCTGATCGCCACCGGCTGGCTCAATTTCCGCATGCGGGCGATGCTGCAGTCGGTGGCCAGTTACCAGCTGTGGTTGCCTTGGCGCGATAGCGGCTTGCATCTGGCCCGGCTGTTTGTGGATTACGAACCGGGCATCCACTGGAGTCAGTGCCAGATGCAATCGGGCACCACCGGCATCAACACCATCCGCATCTACAACCCGATCAAGCAAGGGCGCGATCACGACCCCGAGGGTGTGTTCATCCGGCGGTGGCTGCCGGAGCTGGCGAACGTGCCGGCGGTGCACCTCCACCAGCCCTGGACCATGGATCTCGCCACCCAGGAGCGGGCCGGATGCCTGCTGGGCCGCGACTATCCGGCATCAATCGTCGACTGGATGACCGCGGCGGCCACGGCGCGCGATCGCCTCTGGAGCCTGCGGCGTGAGCAGGGTTTTGCAGCCACCGCTGATGCGATTCAGCAGCGCCACGGCTCCCGCCGCTCCGGCCTGCGCGCTTCGTCTCGGCGCAGCCGGCGCGGGCCCCCGGCCGCTGACCCTGCGGTGGCCCAGTTGAGCCTGGATCTGGCCTGAAAGCTTCCGTGCGCCTCCATGGCTGCCCCCCAGCTGCATGCCCACCTTGGACGTGCCGTTTTGTACGGATCTGCAAGGAAGGCACACGATGGATTCAGCTTCGCAACACCGATGGCCGATCTGTTCACGCCGCTGCGCCTGGGCTCCCTGGAGTTGCCCAACCGCATCTGGATGGCGCCCCTCACCCGCTGCCGCGCCTGCCACCCGTTGCTCAATGGCGGCGCCCAGCCCGTGGGGCCCAGCCCGATCGCCATCACCGGCGACGAGGTGCACACCCCCGAGGGCAAAAAGCCCTATGTGGTGCCCCGCGAGCTGCGTGACGACGAACTGCCCGCCCTTGTGCAGGGCTTCCGCTAGGCGGCCCGCGCCGCCACCGCCGCCGGTTTCGACGGGGTGGAGGTTCACGGCGCCAACGGCTACCTGCTCGATTCTTTTTTGCGCAATGGCAGCAACAAGCGATCCGGCCCCTATGGCGGCTCGATCGCAAACCGGGCGCGGCTGTTGCTGGAGGTGCTCGAGGCGGTGGGCCAGGAAACGCCGCTGATGGGGCTGCGCCTCTCGCCGCTCAACGGCTACAACGCCATGGCCGATTCCGATCCGATCGCGCTGGTCACCTGGCTGGCCCAGCGGCTCAATGATCAACCCCTGGCCTACCTGCACCTGATCCGCGGCGACCTGCTGGGCCAGCAGCAAGGAGATGTGCTCACGCCCGCGCGCCAGCACTTTCGCGGCGTGTTGGTGGCCAACATGGGCTACACCGCTGCGGAGGCCAACGCCGCCATCGCTGCCGGCGCCCTGGACGTAGTGGCCTTCGGCACCAGCTTCCTGGCCAACCCCGACCTGCCGGAGCGCTTCCGCCGCGGGGCGCCCCTCAACGCCCCCGACCCTGCCAGCTTCTACAGCTCCGGCCCCGCTGGCTATACCGATTACCCCACCCTGGAGCCCCAGCCATGACGTCCCGCTCCAGCCCCCCTGCCAGCGGTAGCGGATTCGTGTTCCGTCCGGCCGCTGAGCGCTTCCACAGTCAGCTCGACTGGCTCGACAGCTGGCACAGTTTTTCCTTCTCCAGTCACGTCGACCCGGCCTGGATGGGCTATGGCCCCCTGCGGGTGATCAACGACGACGTGATCGCCGCCGACTCCGGCTTTGGCATGCATCCCCACCGCGACATGGAGATCATCACGGTGATGGTGGAGGGCCAGCTCAACCATCGCGATTCGATGGGGCATGCCGAGGTGCTGCGCGCCGGCGAGGTGCAGCGCATGAGTGCCGGCACCGGCGTGGTGCACAGCGAGGTCAACGGGGGCGATCAGGCCTGTCGCCTGCTGCAGATCTGGATCGAGCCCAGTAGCACCGGTATCGCCCCGGCTTACGAGCAGAAGCCCTTTGCCATCGGCAGCGGCTGGACGCTTCTGCTGGACCCCGAGCAGAGAGGCGGCGCCATGGCCATCCACCGGTCGGTGCGCCTGTGGCGGGCCCAACCCCAGCCCGGCCAGAGCCTGGATCTTCCCTTGGCACCAGGCAGCCGCGGTTGGCTGCAGCTGGTGGATGGCGCCGTTGCCCTAGCGGCGGGCGGGGAGGCTGCGGGCTGTCCCGCCCAGCTCAGGCGCGGTGATGGTCTGGGGTTCGAGGCGGGTGCTGCGGGGCTGGCGGGCATCACGGCCACCAGCACCACCAGCAGCACCACCAGCAGCACAAGTGCCGATCTGCTGCTGTTTGAACTGCGCTGAGTAGGTTTGCCGGGCATCCGGCTGCCTTTGCCATGCCCTCCGCAGACCTGGCCCGAGCCATCCAGCTCTCCCTGGCGCCGGTGTTTCTGCTGGCGAGCATGAGTGGCCTGCTAATGGTGCTCACCAATCGACTGGGTCGCCTCGTCGACCGGGCCCGGGAGCTGCAGCGTTTGGAGCGCGACTCCGACCTTGAGATGGGACGCGACCTTCGCCAGGAGCTGCAAGGCCAGAAACGGCGCATGGGCCTGCTGATGAAGGCGATTGAGTTCGGCTCCGTCACCATGCTTCTGGTGGCCTTGGTGGTGGCGATCGTGTTCATCAGCGTGGTGGCCGAGCTCGATCTGGCGCTGATGGTGGCGCCTCTGTTTGTGCTGGCCATGGTGTGTCTGATGGTGGCCGTGTCGCTGCTGCTGCGGGAGCTTCAGCTGGCCACGGCCCAGCTGCGGCGCACGTTTTGAGCCGTTAGCCCATGCCTAGCCCATGCCGATGCTCTCCAGCAGCTCTCGCTGCTGGCGCGGCTCCACGAAGCGGTGGGCGGCTAGGGCCCCACTCACGGCGACCGGCGGTACGCCGATCCCCGGAAACACCCCGGCTCCGCAGAGCACCAGATCCTCGATGGGTGTGCTGCCACCGGGGAACGCTGCGGCGTTGGCCGGCCAGGCCGGCCCGTAGCTGCCTTGGTGAACCCTGAGGTAGTGCTGGTGGGTGAGGGGTGTGCCCTGCAGTTCGATCACCAGCCGCTCCCGCCAGTCGGGGATCAGGGGATCCAGCACCTGGTGGAACACCTGGCAGCGCTCGTGTTTCAGGGCTGCATAGGCGGGGCTGCCCCGTTGCAGGTCCTTCCACAGCTCCCAAGGTTCGTTGGCGGGGGTGTAGCCATGCAGCACCTGATGGCCGGCAGGGGCCATCGATGGATCCAGCAGCGACGGCATCGACAGCACAACCATGTTGCGCTCGGCCCCGATGCCCCGTTGCCAATCACCCACCCAGACATGGTGGATGGGCAGGTGCTGCAGATCGTCTCCGCGCAGCCCGACATGCCAGTGCAGAAAGCTCTTGCAGGCCGGTGTGCTGGCCTGCTTGCGCCGCCAGGCTGCTGGGCAGTCCTGTTCGTTCAACAGGGCCAGGGTGTCCCAGGGGCTGGCATTGCTGATCACCCCCCGGCGGGCGCGCAGCACCCTGCCATCAACAAGCCGCACCCCCACGGCGCGTTTGTTCTTCACGCAGATGCTCCGCACCAGGGTCGCCGTATGAAGCACGCCGCCATGGCGCTCCAGCGCCCGCTTCAGGGCTTCCACCACGGCGGCGCTACCACCGATTGGGTAGTCGAGGCTGGCCTCGGGTTCAAACCATTCACCAAACAGGGTCGCCATGGCGGCGGCGCTGGTCTGATCCATCGGCAGGCCCGAGATCAGAAAGCAGAGCAGATCCACCCAATGGAGCAGGAAGGGATCATGCAAGTGGCGCCGGGCGATGGGGCCGAACGCCCCGCCGAGTTGGGCCAGCCTGCCGGCCTGGGCCAGCAACCCCACAGCTCCCTTGCCTCCCAGGGTGGTGGCCATCCCCAAACCCGGCCTCAGGGCGAGCAGGGGCAGGGCACGCGCAGTTCGGCAGGTTGGTTCGAGCACCTGCATGAAGCGGGCCCATTCGTCGCTGGCGCTGGCGCCGCGGAGCTCCCGCACCACCGCCAGAAAGGGCTCAAGCCCCACTCCCACCCGCAACGGCCCCTCGGGCAGCAGCAGGCCCCAGTCTTGATAGGTGGCCACGGGCACGGATTCACCCACGGCCCGCAGCACCTGGGCCAGGGGATTGCTGCTGGGCCAGCGGCCTAGCCCCGACCACAACGAGGGACCGGATTCAAAGTGGAAGCCCTGGCGGCTGAAGCCGTGGGCGGCGCCACCGGCAACGGTGTGGGCTTCCAGCACCGCCACCTCGAGGCCGTAGCGGGCCGCCAGGGCGCCGGCACACAGGCCGCCCAGGCCGCTGCCGATCACCACCAGGTCGACGTCTTTCTGCATCAGCGGTCTTGCTCCATCAGCGGGGGGCGCAGCTGCCGCCTCGGGTTTTACAGAGCGTCTCCAGGTTGGGCCGTCCCGTGACGCGCAACCGACCAGCAGCCCAGAGGCCGTAGGCCAGATCCGCCAGTTGGCGCACCAGTGGCCAGCGGGTGGGCGCATAGAGCCAGCCCAGGCCAACAAGGGCATAGGCGCGCCGGAACACGGCCACATCCCGGAGCACCTCCCCGTCGGCGGTGATCGCATGGATGCGTCCCATCGCTTCGGCGTAGCTGATGCCGGCGTGGGACTCGGGGTTGTAGTCAGATCGGTCGATGTCCACGAAGGCGAGCCGTGGCTGCTCGCCATGGCGGGCCTGGTCGCGTCGTTTCAGGCCGTTCACCTCCCGCAGGCACAGCGGGCAGGCACCGTCGTAGAGCACGGTGAGGGCTGCGCGGTTGTCTGTTGGCGAGCTCACTTCTTGCGGCAGTACTCGCCACCCACGTTCATCCAGCCCGAGGGGCAAGCCTCGCCGTTGGTGGGCTGCACCGTGTACCGCATCAAGCCCAGGGTGCTGCACTTGCCATTGAGCATGTCGACGTAGCCCATCGGGCAGATGTTGCCGATCTTTGGCACCTCGCGCTGGGCCTGGGCCGGCGGGCTGATCAGGGCCAGGCCCGGCAGCACCACCAACAGGGACAGCAGAGCACGACTGGTGGTCATTCAGAGGGCTGCAGGAAGGACTCCTTGATGCTAATCAGGGCTTGCTGTTGGTTCTGTCCCGATGCTGCGCCAAAGCCTCGAGACTCTGCAGGTTCAAACCCCAGGGGAGGGTTTCACCGACCTCACCGCTCGGTTGAACGCCAGCATCGCCGCCAGCGGCCTGCAGCTCGGCCTGCTCAACCTGGTGTGTCTGCATACCTCCTGCAGCCTCACGATCAATGAGAACGCCGATCCGCGGGTGTTGCGCGATCTCTCGGCCTACCTGCGGGCCCTGGTGCCCGAGGAGGGCATCCGCCCCGTGAGCGGCCGGGGCGATCTGCGCCCCTACATCCACGCTGATGAAGGGCCCGACGACATGCCGGCCCACATCCGTACGGCCCTCACCACCAGCCAGCTCAGCCTGTCGTTCCAACACGGTCGACTGCTGCTCGGCACCTGGCAGGCTGTTTATCTCTGGGAGCACCGGCGCCAAGGCAGTGCGCGCCAGTTGACCGTTCACATGCTTGGCAGCTGAAGCACAACGGGCTTGCAGCAAGGGCCGATGTTCGAGGCTGGCGCTCATGATTGAGTGATCCAAGCGCTGATCAGCATGACTTTGGCGGCTGAAACGTGTGCGATTTGCCAGATCCATGGCGCCGTTTCAACGCAGACGTCCTACGAAATCGGCCGCGGCGCTCTCTGGGTGCTTCGCCACCACCCCGATCCGGCGCCTCTGCTGGGTTGGTTGCTGCTCGACAGCGCGCGCCACCTGGGTGGGCCAGCCGATTTCAACCCTGAGGAAGCCGCCGCCTGGGGTCTGGCCGTGCAGCACGCCAGCGCTCTGGTGAAGGAGCTCACGGGCTGTGATCGGGTTTATGCCATCGCCTTCGGAGAGGGTGCCCCCCATCTGCACCTGCACCTGATTCCCCGCTTCGCCAGCGACCCCCACACCGCCGCATGGTTGGTGGCGGATCACTACAGGGCTGTTGTCGCCGGGGAGCGAAGCCCTGCCAACCCTGGCGACGTGGGGGTGCTGGTGGCTCAGGCACGCACCCTGTGGTGTTGGTAGGGCAAAAAAAGGTGGTGACCTGATGAATCACCACCCATGAGAGCCTCTCCCCAATCGCCTCAGGCCAGCACCGGCAGCTTGGCTGGATCGGTTTGCTGGAAGCGCAGCTTGCGCGCCTCCCCCTCGCCCGAGGGTTGCAGCTCCACATCCACCGTGATCGTGTGCCCGCCGGTGAACTGGCCTCCCAGGATGCCCTTGGCGATTGGGGTTTCCAGCTCGCGCTGGATGGCGCGTTTGAGCGGCCGAGCGCCGTACACGGGGTCGTAGCCCACGCCAGCGAGCCAGTCGAGGGCATCGGCATTCAGCTGGAGCGCCAGCTTCTTGTCGTCCAGGCGGCTGGCCAAGCGCTGCACCTGCAGCTCCACGATCTCGCGCAGTTCTTCCTGCTTGAGGCTGTGGAAGATGATCGTTTCATCCAGCCTGTTGAGAAACTCAGGCCGGAAGTGACCGCGCAGGGCCTCGTTGACCCGGGCCTCCATCTCGCTGTGGCGTGCCGGATCACCGGCCAGATCGAGGATTGACGCGCTGCCGATGTTGCTGGTGAGGATCAGCACGGTGTTGGTGAAATCCACCGTGCGGCCCTGGCCATCGGTAACGCGACCGTCGTCGAGGATCTGCAGCATCACGTTGAACACATCGGGGTGGGCCTTCTCCACCTCGTCGAACAGGATCACCGCATAGGGTCGGCGCCGCACCGCTTCGGTGAGCTGGCCGCCCTCCTCGTAGCCCACGTAGCCCGGAGGGGCTCCGATCAGCCGGCTCACGGCGTGCTTCTCCATGTATTCGCTCATGTCGATGCGCACCATCGACTCCTCGGAGTCGAACAGCTGCGAGGCCAGGGCCTTGGAGAGTTCGGTTTTGCCCACACCGGTGGGGCCAAGGAACAGGAAGCTGGCGATCGGCCGGTTGGGATCGCTGAGGCCGGCGCGGGAGCGCTGGATGGCATCGGCCACCGCTGTGACCGCCTGGGCCTGCCCGATCACGCGCGTGTGCAGCTCATCTTCGAGGTGGAGCAGTTTCTCCATCTCGCTTTGCACCAGCTTGGCCACCGGGATCCCGGTCCACTTGGCGATCACCTCGGCGATGTCGTCTTCGGTCACCTCCTCGCGCAGCAGGGTCTTGTCGCTGCCGCTGGCGTTGAGGTCCTCTTCTTTGGCGGCCAGCTTCTTGTGCAATTCGGCCAGGGTGCCGTATTCCAGCTCGGCGGCCTTGTTGAGGTCGTAGCTGCGCTTGGCCTGCTCCACCTGCAGCTGCACCTGCTCGATCTCCTCCTTGATCGCACCGCGTTCATCGATCGAGCCTTTCTCCTTCTGCCACTGGGCATTGAGGGTGGTCTGCTGCTCGCTCAGATCCGCCAGTTCCTTCTCGAGGCGCTCGAACCGATCCCGGCTGGCTGGATCGGATTCGCGGCCAAGGGAGAGCTTCTCCATCTCCAGCTGCAGGATGCGGCGATCGAGTTCGTCGATCTGCTCCGGTTTGGAGGTGATCTCCATCTTCAGCCTCGCCGCCGATTCATCCACCAGGTCGATCGCCTTGTCGGGCAGGAAGCGATCGGCGATGTAGCGGCTGCTGAGCACGGCGGCGGCCACCAGGGCGTTATCGGCGATGCGCACGCCGTGGTGCACCTCGTAGCGCTCCTTGAGGCCGCGCAGGATTGAGATGGTGTCTTCCACCGTGGGCTGATCCACGAACACCTGCTGGAAGCGCCGCTCCAGGGCTGGATCCTTTTCGATGTGCTGGCGGTGCTCATCGAGGGTGGTGGCGCCGATGCAGCGCAGTTCGCCGCGAGCCAGCATCGGCTTGAGCAGGTTGCTGGCATCCATGGCGCCGCCGGTGGCGCCGGCCCCCACCACCGTGTGGATCTCGTCGATGAACAGCACGATCTGGCCTTCGGAGGCGGTGACCTCCTTGAGCACGGCCTTGAGCCGCTCCTCGAATTCGCCGCGGTACTTGGCACCGGCGATCAGGGCGCCCATGTCGAGGGACACGAGCTGACGGTTCTGCAACGCCTGGGGCACATCGCCGTTGACGATGCGCTGGGCCAGCCCTTCGACGATGGCGGTCTTGCCGACGCCGGGCTCACCGATCAGCACCGGGTTGTTCTTGGTGCGGCGGCTGAGGATCTGGATCGTGCGGCGGATCTCCTCATCGCGGCCGATCACCGGATCGAGCTTGCCTTCGCGAGCGGCCTTGGTGAGGTCGCGGCCGTACTTCTCCAGGGATTCGTAGGTGCCTTCGGGGTTCTGGTCGGTCACGGTTTGGGATCCGCGGA
>Ga0194121_10007565_pt1 | contig 14119 bp, 13 predicted proteins | sample TA2MahCa50mmetaG_FD_148609 | JGI IMG/M metagenome (GOLD analysis project Ga0194121, IMG submission 148609) | Freshwater microbial communities from Lake Tanganyika, Tanzania - TA2015020 Mahale Deep Cast 50m | ecosystem: Environmental > Aquatic > Freshwater > Lake | place: Tanzania: Lake... | reverse complement strand
ACGCCGAAGAGGTCCTAAAACTTCGCAAAGAACACCTCACTCCCTCCCTTTTCCACTACTACCGCAAACCTCTCATGATCGTGGAGGGCTCGATGCAGTACCTCTACGATGAAAAAGGTCGCCGCTTCCTCGACGCCTTTGGCGGCATCGTCACTGTCTCCGTCGGCCACTGCCATCCGGAAGTCCTCGCCGCTGTCGACGAACAGAACCACCGGCTCCAACACGTCTCCACCATTTATCTCCATCCCGGCATCGCCCAATACGGCAAGGAGCTGGCCGACTGCATGCCCGGCGACCTCAAGGTCTGCTACTTCGTCAACTCCGGCTCGGAAGCCAACGAGCTCGCTCTCATGCTCGCCCGCGCCTACACGGGCAACTACGACATCATCGCCCTCCGCAACTCCTATCACGGCGGCACCTCCAACACGATGGGCATCACCTCCCACCACACTTGGAAGTACAACATCCCCCACTCCTTCGGCGTCCAGTTCGCCCGCGCCCCCTACCCTTACCGCGGTCCCTGGGCCGCCACCGACCCGAACGCCGGCAAAAATTATGCCGCCGACGTCGAGGAGCTGATCCGCTTCGCCAGCCCAGGAAAAATTGCGGGCTTTATCGCCGAATCCATCCAAGGCGTGGGCGGAGCCGTCGTGCTTCCCGATGGCTACCTGCAGGAAGTTTATAAACACGTCCGTGCGGCGGGCGGCGTCTGCATTGCCGACGAAGTCCAGGCCGGCTTCGGCCGCACCGGTAAGGCTTTCTGGGGATTCCAGACCCAGGGCGTCCAACCCGACATCGTCGTCATGGCCAAGAGTATTGGCAACGGTGCCCCGCTCGCCGCCGTGGTCACCACCCACAAGATCGCCGAGACCCTAGCCCAGCGGATTCATTTCAACACCTACGGTGGCAATCCCGTCTCCGTCGCCCAGGGCCGCGCCACCCTCAAGATCATGCGTCGGGACAATCTCCAGCAACGTTGCGCCGTGCTGGGCGACCGTCTCCTCGGTGGCCTTCGCAAACTGCAGGAAAAACACGAAGCCGTCGGCGAGGTCCGCGGCATGGGTCTGATGATCGGCGTGGAAGCCGTACAAGATCGCAAAACCAAGGAGCCGGACCGGGAATTTATCGCCGAGGTGCTCGAGCAGGCCCGGGAGCGGGGCCTCGTCATCGGCAAGGGTGGCCTTTTTGGAAACGTGCTGCGAGTCAAACCCCCGATGTGCATCACCGAGGCCGATGTCGACTTTATGCTCGCCGTCCTCGACGAATCCTTCGCCGCCGCAAAGAAATAGTCTCCAGGCTTGGTAGGGGCGGTTGTCCCTAACCGCCCGCGGTTCGTTGGGAAAACGGACCCTACCTGGTAAAAACCCGCAAACTTGGTAAGGCCCGACATCCTGGCGGGCCGCGCTCGAATTCTATCGTCTCTAAGGTTGGTTCTTATCCAATCTTCAAATGCCCGCCCTTGGTCTTCCGTAAAACCTGCAAAATCTCCGCCATCACACTCACCGCAATCTCCGCCGGCGAATCTGATCCGATATCCAGTCCGATCGGCGCGTAAACTCTGGCCAACACCTCTGCCTTTGCCCCTTTTGCTTTTAGCTCATCGTACACCTGCAGAACCTTTTTCCGGCTGCCGATCATCCCGATATAGCCCACCTCCCTCACCTTCACCGCCTCCTCCAGGGCATCCCGATCGATCATGAAATTTCGGCTCACCAGCACGATCGCATCTTCCCCGCTCCACTTCTGTCCGCGAATCACCGACTGCGGCGTCTGCTCCACCACCCTCCGGTGCACCCCGGGACAACTCTCCGTCCACTCCTTGCGGTCATCCACCACCGTGACATGAAAACCGCACTCCGCCGCCAACCGGGCAATCGCCTGGGCGCAATGCCCTGCCCCCACCAGCAATAACACCGGTGCCTTCTTGTGGGGCTCGAACCAAAGCGTCACTTCGCCTCCGCAGATCGCCCCAAACGAATCTGTCTCCCCTTCCCGCAGTGGATACTTCTTCAACAGGTTCAGCCCGTCCTTGAGCCGATCCTTGGCTTCCGCGATCACCAGCGACTCAAACTTGCCCCCACCCACCGTCCCGCTGATGGATCCGTCCGGAAACACAATCATTTTCGCCCCCGGATGACGCGGTACGGAGCCCTGTGTCTGCACAACCGTCACCACCACAAACGGCTGCCCGGTCGTCCGGGCCTCCTGCAAGTCGGAAAAGAAGTCGGAGGCCATCGGCCTCAGGTCCGGCGGATCACCGCTTCAATCTGCCCGTGCGGCTCATCAGTCGCCGTGAAGATCACGTTGGGATTCTCCATCCCAAACGGCTTCAGGTTGAACAGCAGACAGTGCTTGTTCGGCATGGCCAGCGAAACCTCAGAAATCTCTGCGCAGGCCTTCAGCGCCTCCTCCCCCATCTCATACATGGTCGTCTGCACGGACGGACTAAACTTGTTCATAAAAGGGCCCTGCATCGCCTCCAAAATCTTTCGGTTGGCAGCATTGTAATCCTTCGGCTCCTTGGCCCATTTCCAGCCCGCCGTCACCGCCGTCGCAAAAATCCGGTCGTTCGTCTCCGGCAGGGTTGTGAACTCACACTTGGGATACTTCTCAAAGCCCGACTGGCTTGATTTCAGGATCAACCAATCCTTCACGCCCGACTCCACCGCCGCCTCCTTCGCCCCCTTGGCGTGCTCCACCTTCACCCAGGGAGTCGGCGAGCCCGGGGCGGTAAAGCAGTGGTCGTGATTCCCCATCCGCTCCCACGTCCGTTGACTGATCTCCACGGCGGCCTTCTGCACCTGCGGATACTTGGAGGTGAAATGCTTGGCCAAGTGGACGGCAAAACGTTCCACCTCCGGGGTCAGATGGTCCTTGGCCAGCACATGTACGGTGTTTTTCACCGTGTCTGTAGCCACCACCTTGGAGTTGTCCCCGGAGGTGTAGGAACTTTCAAAATCCCCCTCCAGCAGGACCTGGGCGTTAATCTCCACCACGGTGTGCCGCTGGCCGTCCCGGAGAATCTTCACCACGCGGACGCGTGCTTTGCCGTAACGATGGCCGGATAGTTTGGCTCCCATAGGAAGGACGAAAGAGTATCCTATCCCCTGATGAGTCGTGCAGGCAACGCCTCCGCCCACGCCCGCTTTATGCGCCGCGCCATCGAACTGGGACGAATCGGCGGTCTGGTCAAAAAAACCGGCGGCCCTTTTGGTGCCGTCGTCGTCAAAAACGGCCGGATCGTCGGCGAAGGCAACAACCGCGTCCTCGCCACCCGCGATCCCAGCGCCCACGGCGAAATCGTCGCCATCCGCGAGGCCTGCCGCCGTCTCCGCACCCACGACCTCTCCGGCTGCATCCTTTACACCAGCGCAGAGTGCTGCGGGATGTGCTACTCCGCCGCCTTCTGGGCCCGGATCCGCCGCATCTACTTCGGTGCCACCCACGCCGATGCCCTCCGCTTTGGCGACTTCGACGACACCCCCTTGGAGAAGCAACTCCGCCGACGCTCTACCCAAAGAAAACCTCGCTGCGTCCCGCTGCTCCGCGACGAGGCCTTGGCCGTCTGGAAAAAGTTCCACGCTATGCCCAATCGCGCCTGGTACTGAAGCTGAAAACGCCTCTCGCCCAGCTCAACGCCGCCCCTGCGGAGGATTTCGTCCGCCGGCTCGGCGGGATCTTTGAACACTCCCCTTGGGTGGCAGAAAAAACCGCCGCGGCTCGCCCATACTCATCCCTCGATGCCCTGCACCAAGCCATGGTCAAAGCCGTGCAGCAAGCCGGGGAAAAGGCCCATCTCGATCTTCTTAACGCTCACCCCGACCTGGTCGGCAAAGCAGTTCTCACTGCCGAATCCGCATCGGAACAGGCTTCCGCCGGCCTGACCCAACTTTCCCAGGAGGAGGTGCAAAAGTTCCGCGACTGGAGCCAAGCTTACCGCGAAAAGTTCGGCTTCCCTTTCATCATCTGCGCCCGGCTCAATAAAAAGGATGCTATTCTCACCGCCTTCCCCCGGCGCCTCGCCCAGGACCGCCGGACCGAAATCACCACCGCGCTTGAGGAAATCGCCAAAATCGCCAGACTTCGCCTGGAAGACATAGTCACATGAACGGAAAACTCAGCACCCATGTTCTCGACACCCGCGCCGGGAAACCGGCTCCTGGCGTGAAGATCGATCTCCTCTTTGGCGGCAAACCGCTCTCCTCCCACACCACCAACGCTGATGGCCGCACCGATCAACCCCTCGTCGCCCCGGGCTCCCTCCAGAAAGGCGAGTATGAACTCCGCTTTCATGTCGGCGCCTACTTTAAGGAGAGAATTTTTCTCGATGTCGTCCCCATCCGCTTCACCGTGGCGGATCCTGCCCAAAATTTTCACGTTCCCCTCCTTTGCTCCCCCTGGTCCTACACCACCTACCGCGGCAGCTAATCTGATCGGGGTCGTGCCCTACGATCCTTCCCCATGCCCGCCATCGACCTCTTGATCCGCGGCGGAACTGTGGTCCTTCCCTCCGGCGAAAAGAAAACCTCCCTCGCCGTCAATCAAGGAAAAGTGGTCGGTCACGGCGACGCCGAGGCCAAGCAAACCATCGATGCCAAAGATCTCCTGATTCTGCCCGGCGCCTTGGACCCCCATGTTCACTTTAATGAGCCGGGTCGCGAGGAGTGGGAAGGCTGGGAGACCGGTTCCCGCGCTTCCCGGGCCGGCGGCGCCACCAGTGTGGTCGAGATGCCCCTCAACGCTTTGCCCCCCACCCTCGACGTCGACACCTTTCAAAAGAAAAAGGCCGTGGCGGAAAAAAAGTCGGTCGTCGACTTCGCCCTTTGGGGCGGCCTCACCCCGACCAATCTCGATAAACTGGAGCCACTGGGTCGTACCGGCGTCATCGGCTTCAAGGCGTTCATGATTAACAGCAACAACCCCGATTTTCCCGGTTCCGACCCCGCCACCCTGAAAAAAGGCATGGCTGTGGCCGCCAAGCTCGGCCTCATCGTTTCCGTCCACGCCGAATCGCCCGAGCCTATCCGCCTCCGGACCGCGGAGATTCGCAAAAAGGGCGGCACCACCGTCCGGGACTATCTGGCCTCCCGCCCCATCGAAACGGAACTGGAAGCCATCCGGCTGGCCTGCGATCTCGCCGGTGAAACCCGCTGCCGCCTCTACATCGTCCACGTCAGTTGCCCGGAGGGAATTGAGGAGATTCAAAAGGCGCGTCAACGCGGGGTCGATGTCACCGCTGAAACCTGCCCTCACTACCTCGTTCTCACGGAGGAAGACATGATCCGCCTGGGTCCGGCGGCCAAGTGCGCCCCGCCCCTTCGCTCGGCCGCCACCCAAAAGGGACTGCTGCAAAAAATCCGCGAGGGGAAAGTGGACACCGTCGGCTCGGACCACTCCCCCGCCCCGGGCTCGTTGAAAACCGATCCGGACTTCTTCAAGGTCTGGGGCGGGATCTCCGGATGCCAACATCTGCTCCCGCTTCTGTTTTTGACCGGGCTCACTCCTTTGGAAATCGCCAAGCTCACTTCCGAAAACCCTGCCCGCCGACTCGGCCTTCATCCCCGCAAAGGATCCTTGGAACTGGGCGCCGACGCCGATTTCGTCCTGATTCGCCGCCAGACCACCCCGGTGAAGGAGTCGGAGCTTCACTATCGCCATAAGATCTCTCCTTTTATTGGCATGAATCTGCCCGTGCGGATCGAAGACACCTATTTGCGCGGACAAAGGTCCGGCCGCGGCCAGTTCCTTTCTCCCGTGCTATCTTCCTAGCTTCTCAGTAGCCGCGCGGCCCTCCAGACGGCCACAACGATCGGCTTGTTCCAAGCCTCTTATCCCGATAAGGTTACAGAATGTCCACTAAGCCCTTGCCGGGAGGAAGTCGCACGGTCATCCGGGATCGTTACGCCCTGATCGCACCGGACAGCCATGTCCCCAGCGTTCTCCCGGGTTGGACCCAAACCACCGCCCATATTCTGATCAGCCCGGCCATGGGGGCGAAGCTGGTCCAAACCTACTTCGTTCTCGCCAGCAAAGCCTCGGGCACCGGCCACACCGGGGAGGATCAGCATTTTTACTACGTGTTGGAGGGCACCTGCCGGATCAACGGAAAAGATCTGGCCGCTGGCCACTTTGCCTGGATTCCGCCGGGCTCGAAATTCGAGATCACCTCCTCCGGCGCCAAAGTCATGCACTTTGCCAAACGGTACGAAAAGCTGGAGGGAACCGCCGTGCCGGCCGCTTTCTTCGGCGAGACCTCGAAAGTCGCTGAAACAGATTATCTCGGCGACCCGCACGCCCGCCTCCGGACCCTGATTCCCGAAACCAACCTCGGCCACGATTTTGCCGTCAACATCTTCACCTTCGACCCCGGCGCCACCCTGCCCTTCGTCGAAATCCACATCATGGAACACGGCCTTCTCGTCCTCGAGGGCGGCGGTATCTACCGGCTCAACGACGATTGGCACCCCATCGCCCAAGGCGACGTGATCTGGATGGCCCCCTACTGCCCCCAATGGTTCATCGCCAAGGGGCCCGGCCTCACCCGCTACCTCTACTGCAAAAACGTCAACCGGGACGCCCGTCCCTAACCCACCCTCAAGGAAACCATGGAAAAGATCTACCGCGACGCTGATGTCAGCCTGAAACCCCTCGAGGGCAAAACTGTCGCCGTGATCGGCTACGGCATCCAGGGCAAGGCGCAGGCCGCCAACGCCCGCGACAGCAAGGTGAAGGTCATCGTCGGCACACGTCCGCCGGAAGAATCCCCCAGCCGCGCCCAGGCCAAGGCCGATGGTTTTGAGGCCTACTCCATCGCCGAGGCCACCCAAAAGGCCGACGTCCTCCTCATCGAGCTGGCGGATCCCGCCCAACCCCCGATTTACAAGGCTGAGATCGCCCCCAACCTCTCTCCCGGAAAAACCCTCTGCTTCTGCCACGGGTTTAACGTCCTCTACGGCGTGATCCAACCGCCCAAGGACGTGAACACCGTCCTCTTTGTGCCCAACGCGCCCGGTCATTTTGTCCGGCAAAAATACCTCGCGGGGGAAGGTGTCTACGGCTGCGTAGCGGTCGACCATGACGCCACCGGTAACGCCATGGCCATCGCCCTCGCCGTCGCCAAGGCCGTCGGCAGCACGCGGGCCGGCGTTGTCGAGATGTCGTTCCAGCACGAGACGGAAGGCGACAACTTCGAGGAACAGATCCTTTACGGGGGCGCCATTCACCTGATGAAGATGTGCTTCCGCGTCATGGTGGAAAACGGCTACCCGCCCAGCTTTGCCTACGCCAAGGCGATCCGCTCTCTCCGCAGCGTGATCGACGTCATGGACGAGGTCGGCATTGAGGAATACGTCAGCCGCCGCTGCAGCCGCACCGCCGAGTTCGCCATCCGCACCCGTGGTCCGCGCGTGATTAACGAGGAAGCGATCCGCGAAATTTTCCGCGAAACCGAGCGTGGGGAGTTCGCCCGCGACTGGATGCAGGAATGGTCCCTCGGCATGCCCACCCTCCACCGGCTCCGCCGCACCGCCGCCGACGGCCAGATGGAGAAGACCGGTCAGGCCTGGCGGCGCGACTTCGGTCGCTAGTCCATCCCGGGAATCCTGCGATGCCCGTGCACGCCGAGCGGATCGCGCGGGACATCCAAGCCATCGCCGCTTGCACCCCAAACCCCGGCCAGGGATCGGATCGCCCCACCTTCTCCCCGCACTGGCGCAAGGCCCGGGACTACGTCATCGCCGAGGCCGCCAAGGTGGGCTGCCACCATCGCGTCGATGCCGCAGGCAACGTCCACATCCGCCAGAAATCCGTAGATTGGTCTACCCCTTGTTGGCTCGCCGGGTCTCATCTCGACAGCGTTCCGGGCGGGGGCGACTACGACGGAGTCCTTGGCGTGGTTGCAGCCCTCGAGGTCTTGCGGACCGCTGCCGAAGAAGGAAAGAACTCTCTCCCCTTTGAAGCGATCATTTTTGCCGAGGAGGAAGGCACCACCTTTGGTTTGGGCATGCTCGGAAGCCGCGGTTGGGCGGGCACCCTGGATGCCAAAGCGCTCAGGGCCCTAAAAAACTCCCAGGGCGAAGACTACTGGCAGGCCGGGAAACCCCACGATACCGATCCCGCCAAACTGGAAGCCTCCCGCCTCAAGCCGTCCGACTGGCTTGGGTTTCTGGAACTGCACATCGAACAGGGCGTGGGTATGTGGAAGCGCGGAGAAAAGGTGGCCCTCGTCACCGGAATCAACGGCCGGCGGCAATATGCGGTCACCTTCGGCGGCGTCGCCAACCATGCGGGATCGACCGGCATGGGCGATCGTCACGACGCCTTGGCGGGCGCGGCTGAGGTGGTGGCCGGACTGGAATCCCTGGCCCCGGCCTTGGGAGCCCGGGTGGTTGCCACCGTCGGCCGGATCACGGTCGAGCCTAACGCCGTCAACGTCATTCCTTCCTCTGCCAGTTTTACGGTGGATGTGCGGGCCCCCGAGGATGGCCTTCTCACCGAAGCCGATGCCCGGGTTCGGAGACTAGTGAAGGATGCGGCTGCCAAGCGCGGCCTTTCCGCGGAAATTAAACAGACCGAGGCTCTCCCGGCCGTCGCCCTCAGCGCGAAGCTGGCCGATCAGATCCGCAGTGCAGCTGCCCGCCTCACCCTTCCCCCGCTTCCCGAAACCACCAGCGGCGCCCTGCACGACGCGGCCATCCTTGCCCCGCTCATTCCCACCATCATGCTTTTCGTCGCCAGCAAGGATGGGATCAGCCACAACCCGGGCGAATTCAGCCGGACCGAGGACATGGCCACCGCCACCCGCCTGCTCTACGAAGCCATCAGTCGTTCCTGACATATCGCTCCAAAAAGGACATTGATACTATCCAGCAGGGAGCCAAACTATTCCCTATGCAGAATCCCCACCTCTCCAAAATTTCCCGCCGCCGCTTTTTTTACTACGGCTTTGCCGGCCTCGCCGGACTGACCGGAGCCGGACTCACCCGCTACCTCCCCGGGACCTCCTGGGCGGCCAAGACGGAGGACGGCATCATGGTGGAGGATGCGGTCTACCAGGGCATCCGGGAGTCCCTCGGTAAATACATCTACCTCACCCCGCAAAAACTTGGCGGCGGCACCCACGCCGTCGACCTCGGCACCCAAAAGACCCTTTCCTGGATCTCCTACTGGAACTACGGGGACTCCTGCCCGATCTCCCACCACCTGGCCGCTTTCTACGCCGACAGCGGCGACCCCTACAAGGGCTTCGAATTCATCAACTCCACCCAAGGCGGCGACAACGTCCTCATGTACGGCCTCAAGACCCGCATCAAGGAAAACGGGATGCTCGGCAAGCACGGCATGGGCAACAACATCTACCGTGTCGGCTACGACGGAAAGACCGGGCAGATGGAGCTTCTCGAAAACATTGCCGAAACCACCGGCATCGGCCTCGGCGTCCATACCGTCCCCTTTCCGGACGGCAACGGCTTCGCCTGTGGCGACGGCCAAAAGGACGTCGTCGGCTTTTTTTCCCGCGCCCGCGGGCAGGACAAGACCAAGGTCCTCACCGCCTTCCGGGGTGACTGGGCGCCGAACTCCAAAACCCTCGCCGACACCTGGACCAAGGGCGGCACCATCCGCCTCACCCGCCTCGCCCCCGGCAAGGACGGCAAGTACGACTACTTCGGCACCAAGGGCAACAAGATCAACTACGAGATGGCCCCCATGGCCGAGCTCCTCGTCGAGCGCGGCCAGACCCCCGGCGACAGCCCCCACACCCTCACCGGGCTCGATTTCTGCCTGCACGATCCCCGCAACCGCTACTCCATCGCCGCACTCCGCATGTGCGGCGGTGGCTTCGTCATCGATCGCACCACCATGGAGCCGATCTGCTACCTCATGGCCAACGAGGGCCTCGCCGACAACTGGCCCGTCAAAAAAGTCTCCGGCAACCCGGACGCATGGGAAGTCACCCTCCCCTCCGTCGGCAATCCCATCCACGAGACCGGCTTCAACCCCTCCGGCAACCACCTCGTCATGATGAACAACCTCCGCGCCAACAACGTGGCCGTCTTCGACAGCTCCTCCGACGATCCCCGCGCCTGGAAGCGCGTCACCTTCGTGAAGGACAAGGAATGGGTGGGCGAATATCCCTCCCCCTTCCACGTCAATTTCTCCATCGACGGCTCCAAATGCTTCTTCACCGTCCTGCGCCCCAAACCCATGAAGTCGGACGTCTACGTCGTCTCCACGAAGGACTGGAAGGTCATGAAGAAGTTCCGCAACGTCGGCGTCGACACCCAGACCACCGCCACCACCTACGACGGCAAGTACGCCCTCATCATCTTCTCCGGTTTCCAGCGGATGGAGTCCGGCGCCTTCGTCTTCCGCCAAGACACCCTCGAGCAGGTCGGCTACATGCCGAACTTCGGCGGCCATCACGACTGCGTCATCGTCCCCTCCAAGGTCGAGGAGATGAAGTTCAGCCGTAGCTGCACCGTCTAGCCCAACTCCGCCGGCGCTTGATCCTTTTCCCGCTCGGGCTGCGTCTACTTCTGCAGGAGGTCCGTCGCAGCCCCGGGCGCGTCTTTCTTCTCTCCTCCGCTGTCGCCGTCGGCGCCGCCTCCATCTTTCTTTCCCTCGTCTTCCGCCAGACTATCCAACAGGGCCTCGAAAACTCCCTCAACCGCCTGGGAGCTGACCTCATCATCCTGCCCCGCTCCGTCACCCACCATCTCACCGCCGCCCTGCTCGCGGGCGAACCCGGCGCCCCACCCCTCGACCCCGCCATCGTCCCCCTTCTCCGCACTCTCCCGGGCATCGAGCGCATCTGCCCCCAACGCTCCTTCACCGTGGCTTCCGACGAGGGCCACGGGGAGACGGAACTGGTCGCCTTCGACCCTGCCCACGACATCACGGTCCTGCCTTGGGTTCGCGAACGCCTTGACCGCCCCTTCCGTACCGGCGACGTCATCGTCGGCGCGCGCCGACCCGAAAGCGTCGGCTCCGCCATCTCCTTTCGCGGCCACTCGCTCGTTGTCTGGGGCAAGCTCGACCTCTCCGGCGTCGGCCCCATGGAGCGCTCCATCTTTGGCTCCTTCGCAACGTTTACTCGCTCAATCGCCGGCGAATCCATCCTCAACGGTCCCGCCGATCCTTCCGCCCTTCTCATCCGTCTCCGCCCAGGCGCCCAAGCTGGCGCCATCCGCTTTGCCCTTGCCTCCCAACCCTCCATCCAGATCGCTGCCGGTTCCGGCCTTGGCATCCAGGTCCGTCAGGCCATCCGCACCATTCTTGCGGGATCGATTATCGCCACCCTCACCGGCCTAGCCATGGCCGGTCTCCTCACCCTCGGCGTCTACGCCGGGGTGGTCATGGAGCGCCGTTCGGAACTCGGCCTCCTTCTCGCCATGGGCCTTTCCCGTACCGGCCTCTCACTCTGGCTGGCCGCCGAGGCCGCCCTCTGCGCCTTGATCGGCGCGTTTTTTGGAATCCTGCTTGGTGCTGCCGGCCTCGCCCTCTTCGCCCGCTCTTTCGGTTACCTCCTTATCTCCCGGGGCATCGACTTCTCCTTTCCTCCGCTCACGTCCCTCTTTCTTCCCGCCGGACTCAGCCTGCTTCTCTGTTCAATCGTCGCCGGACTGGGTGCCCTACTCCCCGCCTGGCGCCTCGCCGGACGCGAGCTCTACCAACTCATCCGGGACAACCGCGAATGAACCCTGTTCTCCGCGCCCACAACCTCTCCCGCGTCTATCCCACCCGGCGCGGCACCGTCGCTGCCGTCGATGGAGTCTCTCTTGAAATCGGCAACACGGAGTTCGTCGCCGTCTGCGGCCGCTCCGGCTCCGGCAAATCCACCTTAATGGCCTTGCTCGGCACCCTTGCCCGACCGGACCAAGGTGCGCTGGAACTGGAAGGAACCGACCTGCTCAGCCTTTCCCCAGGGAAACTTTCCCGCCTCCGCGCCAAACGAATCGGTTTCCTTCTCCAAACCAACTCCCTTCTTCCCGGCCTCACCGCCCTCGATAACGCCGCCCTGCCGGGAATCCTAGCCGGGGAGAATCCCGACTCATCCTATGACCGCGCCCGCCAATGGCTTACCCGTCTCGGCATGGAGGGCCGTTGGGACGCTTTTCCGCAGGAACTTTCCGGAGGCCAACAACGCCGCGTCGCCCTCGCCCGCGCCCTTCAACACAGCCCCGCTCTCCTCCTTCTCGACGAACCCACCAGCAACCTCGACCCGCGAGCGGAAGAAGAAATCCTCCATCTTCTCCGTGAGCTTCGGGACGAACGGAAGATTGCCATCTTTGCCGTCACCCACGGTGACAACCTCGCCTCCCTGGCCGACCGCGTCCTGCAGATGTCAGCCGGACGACTCACCGAAGGAGCCGTCCCCCGGGCCCCCGCCAAACGTTCTGAACACGCGGCTGTTTTGGTCCCGGTCTTTGAGGCTGTCCCGGCCGGACTCGCCCCCTCCGCCCCCACCGCCGCCCCGGAGAGCGACTGGCGCGGCCCGCTCTCCTTCTTCTTCGCCACGTTGGTGCTGGGTATCTCGCTCGTTTTTGGTTTCGACCGCGTGGTCGCCTGGACCCAAAGTCGCCAGCTCTGGGCCCGCGAAGAAAAGAAGCGGGTAGCGGAAGAGATCGCCTTCCGCCACCTCCGGGCCGATATGGAATCCGTCCAGGCCAAAGGCCAGGGCCGGGTGGAGGCGGATCTCTTCCTTCAAAACTACGATCCCACCCGCACCTTTTTTATCCTCGGACCGTCCCTGCGGGCCTTCTACCAAGCCGATGGACGCTGGGAGCCGATCCCGCTGGAGGATGGTTCCGGCAATGCGGAGACCATCCGGGAAGTGCTGCCCACCAAAACCCTCGTGCCTCTGGCCTTCACACTCCTGCCCGCCAAGTACGACGAGCTCATCCGCGGTTATTTTCACATTCGTTTCACCGGCACGATGGTCGTGAGCGAAACCCGCGACGCCACCGGCGACTTGTTCGAGCGGCAGGACGACTACTACATTTACCTAAAGGATCCGCGCCTGACGGACGACCAAGTCCGCCAACGCAACGGCTGGAAACCCGGCAGCGTGGTCCCACCCTGGATGGCCATGCCCTCCCATTAAGATGAAGTCCCCCTGGTTTTTCGCTCTGGCCGTGCTTTTCCTTGCCGGCGGTGCCTACTGGTTCACGCGTCCCGAAACATCCAAACCCGCTGCGGAACCGGAGAAGATTTCTCGCCGTCATCCCGCGCCTCCCGCGGATCTGCAAAACGTGAACCAGCAGATCGGCCAGTCCATTGCCAACGCCACCCTGGAAACGATGAATGCCCAAGCCGTTCCCCTTGGCTCCCTCCTGCAAGGGAAACCGATGGTGTTGGTTTTCTTTAGTCACGACTGCGACTGCAGCCTCGAGTTCGCACGTTACTTCGCCGCGGCAATGGAGAAGTCCAAACATAAGGCCGACTGGTACTTTGTTTTTCCCGATACGCCCGCTCAAATCGCCGCCTTCGAATCCAAGACCGGGCTTACTCTCCCTTCACTACGGGATCCAGGAACTGGTCTTTCCCGGAAACTGGAAATCAACAAGTCCGGTCCTTTTGTTCTGGTGGATCCCAAGGGAACGGTCTCCGCCATCTGGCCCGGAGTCTCGCTCGGCAGCTTCGAGGACCTTTTCACCCGGCTTGGACTTTCCCCGCTGTCCGTCCCCCAGCTCTCCGGCATCCCCCAGTCCCCCACCGCCGGCTGCCCACTGGCTTCCCCTTAATCTGTCTTCCTCCGCCGTCTCCCCATTCTTGCTAAGGTTCTGCCCAACCCTATAAACTTTTTTCTACCTACATGAAAAAATTCCCGGTCAGCATCTCACCCACTGAAATTCGCTGACAGCTCAACCAGACCGATTCCTACTCCCGCCGCTTCGCCGAAACCTGTCTCCGCGGCCTTCTCGGCTTCCGCGACGTCCCCGGTACCCTCTCCAATCGCGAGAACGTCTTCCCGCCCGTCCCCTGGGAATTCGAAAAACTCCGCCAACGCATCCACGACAAGATCTCACCCCACCTCTACGGCTGGTACGACGAGGCCGCATCGGCCGCCGGAGGCAGCACTTCCTCTAACGTCGCCGCCTTCTCCCGCTATCGTTTCGTG
>Ga0194121_10007563_pt1 | contig 14123 bp, 9 predicted proteins | sample TA2MahCa50mmetaG_FD_148609 | JGI IMG/M metagenome (GOLD analysis project Ga0194121, IMG submission 148609) | Freshwater microbial communities from Lake Tanganyika, Tanzania - TA2015020 Mahale Deep Cast 50m | ecosystem: Environmental > Aquatic > Freshwater > Lake | place: Tanzania: Lake... | reverse complement strand
AGAAAGACCATCAGGGGCGTTGTGGTACATTTCATTTAAAATGCGGTCTACATAAAGTTGCGTTTTATAGGGCGCGTTGGTAAAATTGTATAGGTAAGCCATGTGGTGCGAAGGCTCGTTGCCATGCGCATATTGGCCAATGAGCCCTGTGATGTCGGCTTGTTCGCGGCCACTCAGTTTCATGTCGGTGGTAAACAAACGGTCAAGCCAAATCTCAAGGGAATCTGGGCCTCCGAGTAGGTTGGTAAGTAAATCAATTTGTTGTGGTGCATACAAGGAGTATTGCCAAGAGTTGGCTTCTGTGTAATTAAAATTGACTTCGGCTGGGTCAAAGGGCCCGTACCACTGGGCGCCGCGGCGTGCGCGCATGAATTTGGTATTGGGGTCGTAGAGGTTGACAAAATTGGTGCTGCGCTGCTCAAATTCAAGAGCGACTGCCTTGTTGCCGAGTGTGCTAGCCATGGTGGAAATGCAGAAATCGTCGTAGGCGTACTCAAGTGTGCGCGACACCGATTCGGGTTCGTCGGCAGAGCTAATGAGGCCATTTTTGGCGTAAGCCAACTTGCCAAATTCATTGGCTTTGGCGGTGCTCACCATTGCTTTAAGTGCTTTGTTGGCATCGAAATTTCTGATGCCTTTCATGTAGGCATCGGCAATAACACTTACGCTGTGGTAACCAATCATGCATTCGGTTTCGCAGCCAGCGAGTTCCCAAACCGGAAGGTCGCCGCCTTCTTCGTACTGACGTAAAAATGTTCGTATGTAGGCGCCTGTACGTTTTTGGTCGATGATGGTGAAAAGCGGATGATTGGCCCGGTAAGTATCCCAGAGTGAGAAAACGGTGTATTGTTGGTCCTGGAGGTTTTGGAGTTGGTGTATTTGGTTGTCGCGGCCTCGGTAGCGTCCATCGACGTCACTCATAAGATTTGGTGCAATCATGGAATGATACAGAGCGGTGTAGAAAACACTACTTGTTTGTTGGTCTGCATTCACTTTAATTTTTTGAAATTCTTGCTCCCATTGCTTTTGATTTTCCTGATAGACGCGTGCGATAGAAAAATGAGAGATTTCGGAGTCGAGGTTGAATTTAGCACCTTCAGTATCTACATGAGACATACCCACTTTGATGAGCAACTCTTTAGTTTCTATCGGGAATTCCAAGAGTAGTTTGAGTTCGCCGTTTTGATCAATCAACTTGTAATTGCTGTAAGGGATCGAAGTGGTTAAATGAAAATAAAAATGTTGTTGATTGGCCCAGGCTTCAGAAATTCGAAATCCATTGATGTTTTGCTTATCGATGATTTGGATATTTCCTTTTAGCAGTTTATCGCGGTAATTGAGATCGAGCAATAAGTATTTTTTCTCGGCTGCATTTAAGAAGGTATACTCATGAATGCCTGCTCTTTGAGTACAAGACAAATTGACACGGATGTTTTCGTCTTTTAATAAAACCTCATAAAAACCGAGTCGAGCGACTTCATCATTATGACTAAAGGTAGCGCCATAACCATTGGGCACTTCAAATTTCCCTTTCCATTTGGCCTCGCCACTTTGTGGCACAAGTAGTAAATCGCCGTAATCCGGAACGCCAGTTCCACTTAAATGTGTATGACTGAATCCGTAGATAATAGAATCCGTAAAATGGTAGCCACCACAGCCATCCCAGCCTTCGTAGCGGGTATCTGGGCTCAGTTGTATCATGCCGAAAGGCGCACATACGCCCGGAAAGGTATGGCCGTGGCCGCCAGTTCCGATTAATGGATTGACGAGCATAGTCGGAATCAAGAGTTCCTTTTGAACTGGCTTTGTTCCGGCGGCGCCAAATCGTTGTTGGGCTTTATCGCTGGCTTTCTGAAGGTCTGGAACCTGCGCCAAGCTGTAAAAAGAGAGCAGAAGGCTGCAAATCCCAAAATTGAATTTTGTCATGAATGAAATTTTCGTTTGTTGAGAGCGCTGAAATTGCGGACGCCTTTTCCAAAGTAATCCCAGATGATGAGCCCATGGTATTTAAAAGGACGGGCAGGCGCCTTTTGGCGTTTGTTGTAGAATGTTATAAAATGACGGTAGAGGGCCATATGGGCTAGGAAAATTTTCCAAGTCAATTGCGGTTTCCCCTTAACTAAAAATTGAATTGCGGCAATGCCGTCGAGGGCCATTCGAATAAATAAGACGGGTACTAAAAAGCGCTGCTGGTTCTTGACAATCATCCAGAGATTATTTCTGAAATTTAGGTAGGCTTTTTTGGGGTTGTCATAACTGAGCGTTCCGCCACCTAGATGAAAGACTTTAGACTGTGGGATGCAAAAGAGCTTTTTTCCAACGCTGGCCAATCTGAGGCCTAAATCGATTTCTTCCATGTGGGCAAAGAAGGCAGGATCGAAACCACTTGCTTCGTGAAAATCTTTCGATCGAATAAGCAGCGCGGCGCCAGAGACCCAAGTGACTTCTTGTGCGCCATCGTATTGTTGGAGGTCTTGTTCTACAGATTCAAAAATGCGCCCTCGGCAAAACGGAAAATAAAAAGTGTCTAAATAACCACCGGCAGCACCTGCGTGTTCAAAATAGTCAGGTTGCCGATCCGAAAGAATTTTAGGGCCAACAGCAGCTGTACCCGGGTTCTTTTCGAGGAAGTCGAGAAGAGGGAGGTCCCAATTGGCCCTCAGGCGGACATCGCTGTTAAGGATAAAATAATGTTCATATTTTCCTTCTATGGTAGCTAAGGCTTGATTATAACCTTCAGCAAATCCAAAATTTTGCGCGAGTTGAATAATTTTAATCAAAGGAAATGCTTGTGCTACAAAAGAGACAGAAGTATCGGTGCTGGCGTTGTCGGCAATGAAGATGTCCCAGTTGGGGCTGTTTTCTACAACACTTGGTAAATAGGTTTGCAGGTGTGCTAACCCGTTGTAATTGAGAATAACAATTGCGTTTGGCATGTGCAGCTTAGTATTGGCGAAAGAAATCGTTGGAATTGCCACCAAAATGTTTGATATTCATCATGTTGGGATCGTCGACGGTGCCGTTTACGGTATTGCGTCGCACCAATATTTGCTGCCAAGCTGGGTTGCGCAATTCGCCTACCATGTCTGAGTGCAATAAACGGTGGTTGTTGGTAATCAGGTCTGGGTTATAGAATACAAAACGACGGTTGCTGTAAATACCAATTTTGTCGTAGGTCCAGATTTCATATGGGTATTCGCTAGGTGATGATTCTTTGACCACAATTGAGTTCGGTTGGCCATACTTAAGGTAAACGCGGCCGCGGTCTGTCTCAAAGCCCTCCATGTAGTTGTTAGCGTAGAATTTTTCAACAGATCGAACTTGACTTTGGTAACTAAGCCATTGCTCATAAGCTTTGGCTCCAGCGGTTTGAAACCAAAAAGCTTGCAGATGCTTGCGCATTTGTTCGTTATCATTGGCTTTTAGGACGTCAATAAGTGTACGGATTTCCCCCTGTTTTGCAATAGGTATCAAGCTTTCAAGGTAAAACGCCACGCTGTCTTCATGAATAGACCCTTGAAAAGCAGGGTCGAGAAGCATGGACGCTATATCAAAAGCCACCTCGTTGTCGTTGAACCGTTCAAAATCGAAGATCTGGGAACTAACATGGCCAGTACTGAGGTCTTTGGCATTTAATTGAATTTGGTAAGTTCCGGTTTGTAGGTCCTCGATATTGATTTCGTGCATGAGCGCAAGTACAGGCTGCCCGTCATGAGGATATGTTTTATTAAGGGCGAGTGCAGGATAAATTTGTCCGTTTTCGGCGTTAATGACTTGACGGTCGATTTGGATGCTGCCTTTTGCGCCGTATATCTCCGTGTAGTAAGGAATGTTATTCATTTCCTTATTGAAATAATTGTTGAGCAGCGGGATGATGTAGTAATTGGATTTGGTAAAACGGCTTGACTCGGTTGTTTCAAAAGCTAGATCTACGAGTTCGATTGATGAAAATGCAAGCGATGTGCCGATGTCGTTGACTTGAATCGGGAGTGTGCCGTTGATGCTGCTTTTGGGTCTGTATGCGTCTTCGAGTTGGACAGAGAGTGTATAAGGACCCGATTTGAGCGGAACGCGAATAATTTCGATAAAATTATTTTGCGAGGAATCGGTAGAGATGGGAGAGTCGAGGGCGTAGAGGTCTTTGTATGTCGTTTGGCCTACGGAGTCAATGATGGCGATATCGACCACTACTGTAGCTTTGGTGCCACCACTACACGGTTGAAATTGAACGGTGTAGCCCGCAAATTCGATGTAGATTTCAAGGTAGGGACCAATTTCGGGGGCGTAAAACTGCTTGGTATCCAGGTAGGCCTTGAGTTTATTTTGGGCAGAAATCGTGTGTGAAAACAGCACTACAAAGAAAAGAAAGGACCATTTTTTCATAGGCTTAAATTTACAAAAAAAAGGAGTTAATCTTCGATGCTGAGTCTGATTTTCTGACTGAGTTGACGGTTGTAGGTTTCAAGTAAATACTTGAAATAGTTGTCGGTGCATTTAGAAATGCACTTGGTGTAGTGTTTGACTCGGTGTTCGATGTGGTCTTGCAAAAGTTGTTGCAAAGACAGCGCATGGTCAAGGTTGGTGGCCGATGAAGCAATGGCATTGAAATGGTTGTTGATCGACATATCAATAGCCTCCTTACCCTTACTGCCTTTGTCTATACAGTCTAGGTAGCATTCTTTAATGGAGAATTCTTCTAAAATATGGGTTTTGATGAGTTGCTCAAAACCTTTCGGGTACTCGTATTCTACCTCGAATTCCATGTCTTCGAGTTCAGAAATACGCGATTCTAAGAAGCGATCCGGAAAACGAAAAGCATCTTGCCAATTGATGTAGTCTTGCCAGTATCCAAAGCGGCGAACGTTATTGCCCAGATCGATGATTTTGAATTGCGATTTGTTGGGAATGCGTCGTGAACCGCGGCCGATCATTTGGTGATATAGCGTCAAAGAACGCGTCGCACGGTTGATAATGATCGTTTGGACCGATGGTTCATCGAAGCCGGTGGTCAGGATGCCTACCGAGGTGAGAATGGCTTCAGGGGTTTCTTTGAACCACTTAATGACATCTTTGCGGTCTTTGTCCGAAAAAGTAGAGTCGAGATGCCTAATGTTGTATTTGAGCTTCTTGAATGATTCTTCGACGCGTCTGGAGGTCTCGATACCGGCGTTAAAAATAAGTGTTTTTTCTCCGATGGCGACCTCTTCATACGCGAAAATGAGTTTCTCTTGCATGAAATAATTGGAATACAAAAGATCAGAAGAACTCACGGTGAAGTCTCCGTTTGAGCCAATTTTGAGGCCGTGCAAATTGACGTCGTATGAGTAGGTTTCTGCGTCTGATAAATAGCCGTCGGTAATTAGATTGGAGATGGATTCGCCAACCAACAATTTGTTGTAGTGATCTTTGAGCGGTAAGTTTCGGTTACTGCTGAGTGGGGTAGCGGTAACACCCAAGATGTTGGCGTCTTCGTAGAATTGAAAGATTTTACGAAAACTGTTGTAGTGTGCTTCATCGACGATCACTAAGCCAATATTTTCGATGAACTGGTCATTTTCATTGAGGCGGTTATTGAGCGTCTCGACCATGGCAATAAAACAAGTGTACTCGGCTTGATCTTCGAGCGTTTTGACCTCGGAATTGATCACCTTATTTGGTACCTGTATGGCCGATAGCTGCTTTGAGGTTTGGATAGAAAGCTCAATGCGGTGGGTAAGAATCAGTACTTTTTTACCAGATTCTTCAATGTAGCGTTTGGCTATGGCCGAAAAAATAACAGTCTTGCCTCCGCCCGTTGGCAACTGATAGAGCAAATTGTAATTACTGCCGTTTTTGCGGAGTTCGTCGAGGACCTGATTAACGGTCTTTTCTTGAAAAGGGTAGAGTTTTTTGGCTTCGTATAAATCGAGATCTAGCATCGTAAAAAAGGGAAGTTTGCAAAAATACATCCTTTTTCCTGATCTTGCTAATGAAAAGTGTTATTTACTGATATGTTTCAGTAAAATTCCCGCTGCCACGGCTACATTCAAAGATTCTGCTTTGCCTTTTCTCGGGATACCGATACGGTTTTGGAGTTGTTTCGCTACAGCGGGGCTAATGCCGTGGCCTTCGTGACCCAGCACCAAAAATTGAATGCTTTCTGGCGCAACTTGCGCCAGGTCAGTGCCATCCATAAACGCGCCATAAGTAAGGTCGGGGTGCTGGGCAATCAGCGGGCCCAAATCTTGGTAATGAATATTGACGCGAAAAGCAGAAACCATAGAAGCATGGATCACTTTTGGGTTGAGGTAGTCCGCGGTACCCGAGGCACAAAAAATATGTTCAATACCAAACCAATCTGCGCTGCGGATAATGGTGCCAAGGTTGCCAGGGTCCTGAATCTGATCGAGCAAAAGTGCTTTTTGTCCGTTTTGCCAAGAAAGCGCTTTGGGGTAACGCACCACCGCATTGACTTTTTTTGGTGTTTTGAGTTGGGTCAGTTTTTCTAAGTCTTGATTGCTTGCAGTGAGCAGTGGAAACCCGAGGTATTCAAATGCAGGCGCATGTTGTTCTTGTACAATCAACGAAACGATATATTGCGGGAATTCTTGAAGGAGATCCGCTATGAGTGTTTCGCCTTCTAAATAAAGCAACTGTTCGGCATCGCGGTGCTTTTTGAGCTGCAATTTTTTCAGGTCTTTGATCTTTTGCTGACTGAGCTTTTCCAAGTTGAATATTCTTTACTTTTGTACTACAATGCGTCGAAGTTCAAAAGTACAACTATTTGTGTTTGCAACACTGTTTTTGGCGGGGTGTCGTTTGTCCAAGAATGTGCCACATGGTAATTACCTGTTGCGCAGTACAAGCATTACGCTTGACAATCCGCTGAGCACGAAATTAGACCGTTATGAACTCTCGCAAGTGTTGCGTCAACAACCCAACGCGCGTTTTTTTGGTGCGCCTTGGAAACTTTGGCTGTACAACAGCATTGACTCCTCAAAAGTGGCCCAGAAAAAAATCGAGCGCTACCAATCTTTTGAGCAAAAATTAGCCCATAAGCGCAGCAAAGTCAGCGCCGTTAATGTCAAAAGAAATGCGCGCGCCATCGCTAAAGGAAAGCAAGATTTCCGTTACAAAACCGCTCCTGACAGTACCTTCAAACAAGCTATTTGGGCTGAAAAACTTAAATACAAATATGGTCAAAAGCCAGTGGTATTTGACACGTTATTACACCATAAAAATGAAGATCAACTCGGTCGTTACCTTGTTAAAAAAGGATATTACTACGGTAAGGTGAGCTCCGAAATTATTTGTAATGAAAAAAAACGCAGTGTTCAGGCGATTTATCATATAAATGAAGGTTCGGTCTACATCATTGACTCCGTTGCTTACAGTGGGCCGCGCTTGCTCCGTGACCTCCATCAAAAATTCATTCGCAAAGAATTTGGACCTACCGGTGAACATCCGCTTATTGGCAAGCCCTTTGACCTTGATTACCTCTCAGACTACCGTGAACGCGTCGCAAAATTCATGCGCGACGAAAGTGTTTATAAATTCAATAGCGGCAGCATTCAATATGCAGCCGATACCAACAGACAAACCATGACAGTCTATCTGATGGTGAAATTTGAAGACCGCATGGTGCCCTCTGCCGTCAATCCCGATAGTTTGATGCGCGTGCCTTACCGCGAAACTAAAATCAATCGGGTCTATTTTCATTTGGCCGACACCCTTCAGGTCGAAGGTGCTTTTGCCAATGAAATTGCCCAAAAAGGACTCAGCCTTTATGATTCCTTGCAGCCTCAATATCTCCAAACCTTGCAACAATTCCAGTACCAGGATTTGGTGTATTCCAAAAAACAAGCCGCAGATCTCAAAGTACCCTACGGAACCAAAAGCAACTGGCGTAGTATGACGCTTCGTTTTAATGGCGCTCATCCTTGGATACACCCAGATATCCTCGAGATGCAAAACTACCTTGAGCAGGGCAATACTTACAAAGAATACTACCTCGATCGCTCTTACCGTTCATTGGTACAATTGGGTGTTTTTACGTCTGTCAATCCTTACATCGAAGAAATACCGGGAAGCAATCAACTCAATGTGCATTATTACCTCGAGCCAGCTAAAAAACAGTCTTGGGCTTTTGATCCGCGCTTTACCTCTAGTTTTGGCTTGCTTGGTGCGGCGGCTTCATTGAATTACACCAACAAAAATTTATATGGAGGTGCCGAACGCCTGACCTTTTCTTTGGGCGGCGGTTTTGAATCTCAGCCCCCTGTATTTGATGCCAGCGCCAGTGAGCAGCTTATTGTGGCAGGTCGAACCTTTAATACTTTTGAACTTGGCCCTAGTCTTAAACTCGATTTACCAGGCTTGTTTCCAACACCAGTTACACTACTCGGCAAGCGGCAAAAACCACGTACAGTTATGAGTGCAGCACTCAATTTTGAAAAGCGCAATATTTTTGATCGCCGGGTCTTTCAATTGAATTATACCTGGAAATTTTTAGTCGGCAAAACACAGGTTTTTCAGATGGGTTTGCCTGGTGCCTCGGTCATCAAGTACGTCAACATCGAAAAATCAGCTGCTTTTGAAGCGCAACTCAATCAAATCAACGATTTATTCTTGTACAATACCTACAGCAACCAATTTATCTGGCAAGATTTCAAGTTTGCCTACGAATATTCCAACAAAGATAAAGACCTGAAACCAGGTCAGAAAAAGCGCTACAGTGGTACGCTTTATTTCAACAGTTCGCTAGATGCTGCAGGTAATTTACTTTATGCGTTCAGGGCGCGCCAAGATACCCTGAATGGGCAGTATTTGTTGGGTAAACAACCGTACTCTCAGTTCCTTCGCCTAGATAACCAGTTCATTGCATCCAAACGCTTGCTAAACAAAACAACTTTGCATCTAAGAATGCATGCAGGGGCCGGTTTGTCTTATGGCAACTCCCAAACCTCCATGCCTTATGACTATAGCTTCTTTGGGGGAGGCTCCAATGACAACCGCGGGTGGCGCGCCCGTGCACTTGGCCCCGGCGCCTATAAATACCACCTTGACACCAACCGATTGGCTACCCAAATTGGCGACATCCGCTTTGGTGGTTCTTTGGAGTACCGCTTTGAGCTCAATTCCACTTTTAAGGGCGCCATTTTTACTGATTTTGGAAATATCTGGACCTACCGCGAAGATGCATCACGGGCAGGATCTCAATTTAATGTGCAGACATTTATTCCGCAAATTGCCATTTCTTCTGGTATTGGATTGCGTATGGACCTCGAATTTTTTATACTCAGACTCGATGTTGGCTTTCCGGTATTTGACCCGGCTTTTGCAGACGGTGCGCGTTGGGTTTTCCAAGATTTCAAAGACCGCGAAACCTATTACCAAGAAGGTATGCAGTATTTCAATATGAGTCTAGAGCAAGTTAAAGCCATTATGCCGCGTCCTTTCTTGCCCAATTATTTGAATTTTGGTATTGGTTATCCTTTCTAACATATGCGCAGATCCCTATTTTTAATTTTTTTGTTTTCAGCTTTTACAGCCTGTATGAAAGGCCAAAAAGTAGACTTGGTTATTCACAATGCTAAAATTCACACGATGGATGCCGATGATGCTGTTGCTGAAGCAATTGCAATTCGTGGTGGCAAAATCATCGAAGTGGGTCCAGAGCGCCAAATTCTCAACAAATACCGCTCAGATGAAACAATAGATGCACAGGGTAAGGAGATTTATCCTGGCTTCACAGACGCCCACGGCCACATGTCGATTTGCGAGGGGTTCGCTCTGAACAAGAACTCATTCACCGCTGCGAGCAATACAAAGCGCAGCATCCCAATTTGCCATTTTTAATAGGGCAGGGCTGGGATCAAACTTTGTGGGCAGGCCAACAAATGCCAACCAACAAAGAGATCAACCGTTTGTTTGCAAACATTCCCGTCTGCTTGTACCGCATCGACGGCCATGCTGCATTGGTTAATAATTATTTACTTAAAAAAAGCCGTGCGCTTGACCAAATCAAATATTTAAAAGGAGGAGAAATTATTTTCTCCAAAACAATAGTTTTAACCCAAGAACCAACAGGGTTACTTATCGATAACGCCATGAATTTGGTGCAGCCATATATTCCGGATTATTTCAAGTCGGACTACCTTAAGGCTTTGCTTCAAGTACAAGATGAACTGCTCCAATATGGCATTACAGGAGTGCACGAAGCCGGAATTGATTTTGAGCACATAGCCTGGTTCAAAGAACTTATTGCACGTAAAAAGCTCAAAATCAATTTGTACGCCATGCTCATGGATACACCTCAAAACCGTGCTTTCGTTCAAAAATATGGCCAGTACCGTTTTTACAACCTGAACATACGCAGTTTCAAATGTTTTGCCGACGGCGCGCTGGGCTCCCGCGGCGCGCTGCTTAAGGCGCCGTACCACGATCACCCTGAAAGCCATGGCTTATTGCTTACCGATGTACAACGCATGCGCAATTTGGCTCAGTTTTGTTTGAAGCACGGTTACCAAATGAATACGCATAGCATCGGCGATTCTGCAAATGCGTTGGTTTTGTCCATTTATGAGCAAGTTTACCGCCGCAAACCAGACCACCGCTTTCGCATCGAGCATGCGCAAGTACTCGACCCCAAAGATTTTCAGAAATTTGCCAATTTTGCTGTGTTTCCGTCAGTGCAGCCCACGCATGCGGTTTCCGATGCCGACTGGGCCGAGCAGCGCTTGGGTAAAGCGCGCATGAAAGGCGCTTACGCCTACAAAACACTTTTGGGTCAGTTTGGCATGTTGGCCTTAGGTACCGATTTCCCGGTTGAACAAATCAATCCATTTGCTACCATTCAAGCAGCTTTCAACCGGCCAGTTCAAGAAGCGCTCACGCTCACCGAAATTTTGCGCGGCATGACCATCTACGCCGCTTTTGCTGCTTTTCAAGAAAAGCGAATTGGAACCTTGGAAAAGGGTAAAGATGCAACTTTAGCCATCTTCGAATACCCTGTGAATGGTCTTCAAGGCCAAGTTCAGAATTATGCTTGGCGCACTTATATCAAAGGCAAATGTGTTTTCAAGTTAGAGGCTTTGTAAAAACGGGAGATATCGTTCCATTGTTTAAAAATTAAAATCATGAAAAATTACTCTTTTGGATTTGTCCTCATTTGCATTTCTTTCTTCGGTATCGCTCAAAGCGCGCCAAAAGATGTTCAATCTTTGGATCAAATGCTGGATAACTGGCATGCAGCAGCCGCTCAGGCCAATTTTGAGACCTATTTCTCCTACACCAGTACGCAATTTATATTTTTAGGCACGGCTCCAGGTGAGCGCTGGACCAAGTCCGAGTTCATGGCCTTCAGCAAGCCCTATTTCGACAAGGGCAATGCCTGGGATTTCAAGCCCAGCAATCGGCATTGGAATTTTGCGGCAGATGGTCAGGTCGCTTATTTTGACGAAGACCTACAAACTTGGATGGAAGGATGTCGCGGTAGCGGAATTTGCATCCTTGAAAATGGCCAATGGAAGATTGCATACTACAACCTGACGGTTTTAATCGAAAACGAAAAAATCAAGCCATTTATCAAATTGCGCCAAAAAAAGAGTTAAATGTTTGTTGCCGATAACCGCGTGCAAAGCGCTAAGTCTTATTTTTTTGAGAAACTTTCGGGTGCTTTTACGCCGAGTGAATGCAAATCGATGTGGACCACCATCCTAAATGACTTTTTTGGATGGTCGTCTAGTGAGATCTTACTCAATAATAACCAAAGGTTGTCAGAATCTGATTTATTACGCATTCGGGCTGTAGTCAAGCGCTTACAAGCCAACGAGCCCTTTCAGTATATTATGGGGACAGTCGATTTTGCCGATTTAAAACTAAAAATTGATCATAGGGCCCTTATTCCACGTCCGGAAACCGAAGAGCTAATCGAAAAAATAGCAGGTCTTGGTATTTCATTTCATACCATTCTCGATTTGTGTACGGGTTCAGGTTGCATCGCGTTGGCGCTTAAAAAGAAGTTCCCAAAAGCAGCGGTTTTAGGCCTTGACCTTTCCAAAGAAGCGCTTGTTCTGGCGGAAGAAAACGCCGAGCTAAATAACTTGCAAGTAGTTTTTGAGCAAGGAGATATTTTTAATTGGCAATCTCAAGAACAATTTGATTTAATCGTTTCAAATCCTCCTTATATACCTGAAAAAGAAGCCAATAGTATGAAGGCAAACGTGTTGGACTACGAACCACATATGGCTTTGTTTGTACCCGACCATAAGCCGCTGTTGTTTTATAAAAAAATTGTTTCTATTGCTTTGATCCATTTAAAATCGAATGGGTATCTAGCGTTAGAGGTACACGAGGATTTAGCTACACAAACGCGCGCGCTTTTGGAGGTCGGCGCATTTAAAAATCAGATTATTTGTAAAGATTTACAAGGGAAAGAGCGCATGATTTTAGCGCAAAAAGCTTAATTTTATCTAATGGAAAATTCTGCAATTGCAGCTCAAATTAAAGCTTTAAGAGAAGTTCTACACGCGCACAACCACGCGTATTATGTGCTCAATTCGCCGACCATCTCTGATTTTGAATTTGATACGCTGCTCAAGCAACTCGAAGGCCTCGAACAACAATATCCAACGTTTGCAGATCCAAATAGCCCAACCAAACGGGTAGGAGGTGACCTCACCAAAAAATTCCAGACCCATAAGCACCGTTTCCCGATGCTCTCGCTGTCTAACTCCTACTCAGAGCAAGACATTATTGATTGGGCTGAACGCTGTCAGAAAATACTCGGTGAGTCTTCAGAATTTGTTTGCGAACTCAAGTACGACGGCGTAGCTATCGGTATCCAATACCTAGACGGTAAGCTGCAGCAGGCCCTCACTAGAGGCGATGGCGAACAAGGCGAAGATGTCACAGCCAATGTGCGTACCATCCGAACGGTTCCAATTGTGCTCGATAAAAGCGTACCCGTAGACTTTGAGATTCGCGGAGAAATCTTTATGCCACAACAAAATTTTGAGGCACTCAACGCCCAGCGAGAGGCCCAAGGAGAAGTACTTTTTGCCAATCCCCGCAACACCGCGTCAGGCACGCTCAAGCTCTTAGATTCCAAAGAAGTGGCCAAGCGCGGTCTCGATTGTTATCTCTACGGCGTCTACGGTCTTAAATCCGAGGCGCTCGGCCATTACCAGGCCGTTATGTTGGCCAAAGAATGGGGTTTTAAGGTGCCAGACCCGTCCAAACGCATGATCGAAAAAACAAACAGCATTGCCGGCATCATGGATTTTATTCATTACTGGGATCAGCAGCGCAGCCAGCTTCCGTTTGACATCGATGGCGTCGTACTAAAGGTAAATTCTTATGAGCAGCAAGACCTGCTCGGACTCACCGCCAAATCGCCACGCTGGGCCATTGCCTATAAATACAAGACCCAACAAGTTGAAACACTTTTGGAGTCGGTTAGTTTTCAGGTTGGGCGCACCGGTGCCATTACACCAGTGGCTAATTTAAAACCTGTACAGTTGGGCGGTACAACCGTTAAACGCGCCTCTTTGCACAACGCCGATCAAATACAAAAACTCGATTTGTGTGAGCTTGACACCGTTCAGGTCGAAAAAGGCGGTGAAATCATTCCTAAAATTGTTGGTGTCAATTTAGCGCTGCGCCAGCGTCAGCAACGCATTGTATTTATTGAGCATTGCCCAGAATGCGATACACCCCTCGCTCGTCAAGAAGGCGAGGCTCAGCATTACTGCCCGAACGATACATCTTGTAGGCCACAAGTGACAGGCAAGATCATGCATTTTATCAGCAGAAAAGCACTGAATATCGATGGTTTAGGTGAAGAAACAGTTGAATTAATGTATTCTAGGAACCTAATTAAAAACCCATTAGATTTATATCAACTTACTTTTGATCAGTTGCTTACCTTAGACCGCATGGCCGAAAGATCAGCCAATAACCTCTTGCAATCTATTGCAGCATCTAAAGAAGTACCCTTCGAGCGCGTGCTTTTTGGTTTAGGGATCCGCTTTGTCGGAGAAACCGTGGCCAAAAAATTGGTACAAGCTTTCGGAACAATTACGCGCTTAGCCGAGGCCAGTCTAGCAGAATTACTTGCTGTTGAAGAAATCGGCGAAAAAATA
>Ga0194121_10007556_pt1 | contig 14134 bp, 9 predicted proteins | sample TA2MahCa50mmetaG_FD_148609 | JGI IMG/M metagenome (GOLD analysis project Ga0194121, IMG submission 148609) | Freshwater microbial communities from Lake Tanganyika, Tanzania - TA2015020 Mahale Deep Cast 50m | ecosystem: Environmental > Aquatic > Freshwater > Lake | place: Tanzania: Lake... | reverse complement strand
TCCTTGAGACCAAGCGCGGCATACAGATCCCGTTCCGTCCGGATCGCCTGGGGTGTTTTGCCTTGAAACAGACCATGTTCGGAAAGTTTCATTCCTTTCTTTTTTGCAAGCGACCGCAGAAGGATATTGTGTTCCCTTGATCCTGTGAAATGGACAAGAGCGCTTGCATATTCACTGGGCGGCAGCATCAACAGGTCGCCGTCCATTCCGTTTTTGAATCGTACGGCCATGCGTTTCTGTCCGCGTTCCAACACGTTGGCGACCTGCGGGAGCGTTGCAAACGCCTGGGCGAGTTCTTTGGGTTTGTCGGTTGTGGCGATGAGATCTATGTCCCCGATCGTTTCCTTGCGCCGCCGAAGCGATCCGGCAATGTCCACCTGTTTGACACCTGGCGTTTGTTTGAGTGCGTTGACTATTTGGCGTGCGTAGGGGAGGGCTCTATGGATGATCTGCCGCCCTTTGTTTCCCTTGAGGAATTGAATGCCGCGCAAAATGGATTGTTGCGTGGAGATACCCATGCGCGGAAGCCCGGCGATGTGCCCTTGCTTTGCCGCACGTTCCAGTTGTACGAGCGTTTTGACGCCCAGGTGTGTGTAGAGCGCTAACGCCGTCTTCGGACCGACATCTTGGATCTGCGTCATCCCACGCATGTCAAACGGAAACCGTTTTTTCATCGCGTCGTGTTCTTGGATGCGCCCATGCGTGAGGGCCTCTTCAATCTTTTCCGCCATGCTCTTGCCGATCCCCGGGATCTCATCAAGGCATTTTTTTCCACAGCGGTTGTACAGGACGGACAGTTCGTCCGAAAGTGCGCGGATGCCCTCGGCGGCCACCTCAAACGCCTGCGGCTTGAACGCGATATTCTGCGCGCGCAAATACAAGGCGATTTCTTCAAACCGGTCGGCGATTTGTTTGTTGGTCAGCGGGCGGGACATGAGGGAATGGGTAAGAGTCTCACGTTGAGGTGACAGGTCGCCTGGGTGGAAACCAGAGGACAGTACAGCCAGTATAGCAAGAAGGAGGGCTTGCCACGAGCCGACACGAGTGATAGATTTGTGGGCAGATAGACAGCAGATGATGAACGAGGACTTGATAAACGGCAAAAATTCACATCAAATGTCATCTCGATTTCTCCATTCTGTTTCATTACGTGATGTCTCTAGGCGGTAATAGCTCAGTTGGTAGAGCGTCTCCTTGCCAAGGAGAAGGTCGCGAGTTCGAGTCTCGTTTACCGCTCCAAGATAAAACAGCAGCAACGCTGCTGTTTTATCTTGGAGCATGAGCAAGCCGCCTGTGCGGCTTGCATCGAGACTCGAACGCCGGAGCCATATGCCGCCAGCAGGCGGCATGGCGAGGCGGTGCCCAACCCGAGCCGCTGCAGCGGCGAGAGGTGCGGGCGAGTCTCGTTTACCGCTCCAAGATAAAACAGCAGCAACGCTGCTGTTTTATCTTGGAGCATGAGCAAGCCGCACAGGCAGGGGTGGTTTTTGTCAGACGCAGCCGCGAGCTTTTTCAAGCCGTCCGATGCGTTCGCACACCCGGTCGTTTCGGATTGTGGCGGCGGAAAACTCCGCCTCCATCGTTTTTGCCATGTAAGCGATGGCATCGCCGTTTGAATAGATTATGTGTTTGATTTCTTCAAACCTTCGGTCAGATGCAGCAAATCGCTGGTTATATTCTTCGAGGCGAAACTCGACGAGGTCGAGTCGGTCTCCAACGCCGTTGAAGCTTTCTTTGACAGAGAAGGCGAATATCTCCATCCAATCTTTCATTTCCTTAAATTCACCATCGAGCGTATCAAACCTTCCTTCCAACGTATCAAACCTTCCCTCCAATGTATCAAACCTCCCCTCGAGAGTATTGAATCTTTCATCGAGGGCATCGAACCTTCCGAGGATTTGTCCGAATTCGGTTTGGGTCATATGCGTGTACATTTTACCACAGCGTTGTTGTGCACAGCAGGGACTCCAAGACCGGCCGTTTCTTCGCGCGCCCGCTTAAACGCCCACGACGCCCCGTACTTATTCCCGATCTTATACTGTTCTTTAGCGAGTCCGATGGCAAAGTCCCGGAACCGGAGACTTTGCCCGTCGTCCAGACCGAATTCTTCCGCGAGGGAATTAACTCTGTCCAAAAGGGTGTTTACCCAAGTAGTCGTTTGTGGTGCATTCATAGTGTTTCGTGATCAGTTTGTAAATGTGTTCTCCGATCAGACAGCTTACGGCGGCGTTGACGCCCAGTTCATAGGCCTTATCTTCAACGGAGTGTTTGAGCTGGAGGGGTGATGGCTGGTGTCGCATAGGTTTGTTGCCGTTTGAGGGAGTATTGTCTCACGATCCAAATGACAAGCGCGGCGCTGGAGGCGGCGGCCAGTATTCCGGCAATGAGCTGATCGCGACGGTCACGCTGGGTTTTCCCGGGTTCAACGGTTCCGGCGGCCGAGGCAGCGGGCGCTGGTTCTTCCACGATACGAAGGTCATTCTGCGAGCGCGGAAAAAGTTTGACCGTGTCCCCAGAGGGTCGAACGATTCCGGTGATCTCCAAGCGCGCGCCGGCGGCGAGCAGGGAGGTGTCAATGTCGGCGTAGTCAGACAAGGACACCTCCAGGGTTTTCCCGCCCTCTTCCATTTCAAGGGTGTCAGAGCCTGCACGTGAAAGCAGGCCGGTTGTGCGCACGAGCATCCCGGACAGCGCGGGGGAGAGCTCGGCGATTGTTTTTTCGGAGGGGATTGCTGTTCCATCTGTGGCAGTCACGGTGAGCGTGCCGTCCTTTGGGATTTTCACGCGTCGTTCTGCGCCAGAGGTGCTCATCTGGCCTTTGAGTGTCACGGATGCGCCCGGTGCGATTGTGGGGAACAGCGCATCATGCTTGTACACCTGCACGGCGCCCGTTTCGTCCTGCAGGTAGAAGAATTGTTTGCCGAGGATTCCGGGTGCGACTGTGGCCGTGCCCACGACTGCCACACGGGCATCATCCGATTGTTGTTTGGCCGCGGCGATGTTGATCTGTGCGGGAGTGGGTACAGGTTTGGCCGCCGGTTGCGCGGCCGGTTTTGGATCCGGTTGTGCGGCCGGCTTGGTCGTTTCTGGTTGAGGGGATTCCGCCGCGGCCGCCGGTTGCAGCGCCTGCTTCACAGGCCGGCCTGTTTCCACCGGAATGCTTTGAACGCCTTCTGGTTGAGCAGACGATATCTGTGACGCGAAACGCCAAACGGTTCCGTCGCGGACAAACCGGTCATCGGGCTTAGCTTTTTCATAGGTTGTTGAGTCAATGAGTTGTTTATCAGGGGAGATGAGCGATACGGTATCGGCGTCATTGTTCAGCGCGATGCCGGACTCGGGACGCATCACCTTGCGCGACGCGCCCGGAGCGATCGTTCCGCCCTGGAAGGCGAACGTTTTGCCCGAGGCGTCTACAAGCGACCAGCCATTTAGGTTCACCGGTTCTCCGCCCGTATTTTTCAGCACAAGGTATTCCTCTTTGGCGTCATCGCCCGCTGTATTCGCGAGAAGCTCGGAGAGTTGTAGTGTCGTCGGTGACGTTATTCCTCCTCGCTCTCCCACGACGGGTCGTTCAGCATCATCTCGAACTCCGCTAGTTCCTCCAGAGACAGCGTTTCTTTCATGTGTGCCAGCAGGCGGCTCGGGAGCACGACGGTTTTCGTTCTTGTCATGCATTCGTTCAACAGGGAGGTCGGTAAGGGACAGGTCGGTTTGGACATAGGAAGAAAGTAAAGATTGGAAGAGGGAGTTGGTGAGAAGATCGGGGGTGGCGATGATGAGCACATGTTCACGCGCCGTTGTTTCCAGAGATTCGGACTCGGCGAGTATCATCATCTGCGCCTGCGCGACGTCGGGTCCCATGAAACCAATACGAAGCAGACCTGCGGCCACGGCAAGTGACCTAAGGGTTTTTTTCATAGTGAGGGTCATGAAGAGTAAGACGGCTCCCCGGGGAAGAGCCATCCAGCTGGATAAATAAAGGACCTCCAGCCGCGAGGCTGTGAGGTCCTTATTGATTCCATTTCAACACATGCGAACACTATTGTCAACGCGACACCTGTGGATGACTTGCTCGTCGGGTGCACACCGCGAGGAGAGTCTGTGCTCTCTTGCGCTGTTCACAATACGATTTCATCGCCGACTCCAACGAGCTGAATTTCTCCGTCCCTCACAACGACCGCCTGCTCATCCGTAAGCGCGCGTAAGGGAAGCTGTAGATCCTTTGATTTCTCTTTGATCGTTTCCAGCATGTCAGGCCTGTAGTGTGCCTTAACGAAAAAGGGTACGAGATTCATTGCGGTCCAGTCCGTGATGCCGCATCGATCAAAGCGATCAGACCATGTGGCCATAATGATGGACGGACAAGCGATGTAGGCGCCAGCGCTGACGCCCCAGTAAACCAATCCGTTCTGGATCGCCTCTTTTACCACTTTTTCAAAAGCGGTTTCACGGACGGCTTTGAGCAAGTAAAAGGTGTTTCCACCTTCCACATAGACAATGTCATGGGAGCTCAGCGCCTTTTTTAATTCTTCTTCAGATTTTCCGACGATGTCATATTCGGTATAGAAGCAGTTCAGTTCATCCATGGTTTCCCGTGTTCGTTCAACATAACCAGCGTCGTTTACTTTTTTGGATGCCGTTGTGACATACAAAATTTTCGCTCCGCTCAAAGGCTTAGGCAAAAATGCATTGATCGTATTGGTGGCCAAGAAATGGCCGCTTGATGCAAGGATACGTGTCTTCATCTTTTCGTTGTTATCACTCATTGTATGAGGTGTAAATGAAAAAACCGATTAGTTCATGATTGGTGGGCGGGGAGGGATTTGAACCCTCACACCTTTCGGCATTAGCTCCTAAGGCTAACGTGTCTGCCAGTTTCACCACCCGCCCGCGATGGTATCCTAGCGTACATTCGCCATAGAAAAAAGCCCCGAAGGGCTGTAGAAGCGTCAGGCCGCATCAGCGGCGATGTCGTGTTCGGCAGACGCGGGATGGCCGCGCTGAAGCAGGTTCGTCAGCCAGATGAGGTGTCGGTCCCGCTTCACGTCGTGGAGGGCGGAAGACAACTCCGCGACCACGGGGATGTACGTTCCCTGTCGTAGGGCTCTCAGCTGGTGCACGCGCTTGAAGAAAAACCGTCGGCGTTTGTCGGACACACTGTTCCCCTGCGAAGGGAAAGAGCGGTCAACGAAGATGCGCGCTCCGTCCACACGCGCCCTCACCTTGATCGAGATGCAGTAGGTATCCGGGTCGTCCTTGGCGCGTATGAACAGGTCAACGCCGCGGTGCACGTCTTCCCACGTCGTGGGAAGAAAGACCTCTCCACCCTGTTGGATCGCGGTGCGTGCGATGCGGGCGACACCGGCTGCGCCGATACAGCGTCGGACCCACCAGTTCCTCTCCATGCCCTGCACATGTTCATACAGACCGATCACTTCGCGTTCCGCGGAGAGATCAAAACTGAGAAAGATACGGGTGAGCAGATGTTGGTGCATGGCTCCCGCGTAGAGTTCGTTGCGTTTCAGGGCGTCGAGCTGACGGGGGGAGGCCACGACTCCCACGGGGTACGATCTGCCCAAAGGCTCAAAGAGCTTGCGCAGGGATGCCTCTCGGTGCGTTTGCGCCTCTTTGAACATCCGCGCGAGTGTGCGCTTGAGCTGTCCGAGAAAGACCGCGCGCACCAACAACTTGCGTTCGTGCTGCCTCCGAGAGAGCCGGTTGAGCTCCCGGATTTGGGTGCTGAAGGATGGCCAATCGCTTAGCTCATCCTTCTGCATGAGCCGGTGGGCTGCATCCTCTCCCAGTTGCAGGGCGTCCTCCAGCAGAGGACGATGCTTGGCGCCCCAACGATCGGGGAGGATCACCTGTCGACTTGGAAGGATGAGCGTCACGCGACGTCTTTTTCTGCGCCGCGTTCGCGGTTGTCGTCGGATTCCCCCACGCTCTTCTTCATCTTTGTCCTCCGATCAAAAGATGGGCGATCAGCTTATCGTAAACTGCCTGTCTTGTCAATGCAACCGCTTTTGGGCACAATGCGCCGTGAGAAACTGCCAAACATCCTTTTCTCTCTATGCGCGCGATTCTTGTCCATGGGTTCAACGCGAATCCGTCCATGAATTTTCACCCCTGGCTCGCGGATGAACTGCGCGCGCGCGGTTTTGAAGTGGTCGCGCCCACCCTTTCGCTTTCCACACAAACAGAACTCAACTTGCCTGCGATCATGGAGGAGATGAAATCGCAGATCGGGTACCTCAAAAGCGACGACATCCTTCTTGGCCACTCGCTGGGCGCATTTATCATCCTGCAGTACCTTGAAGCGATTGAGATGACCGAAACACCCCGCGCGGTCGTGATGGTTGCTGCCCCTTGGAAGGTGTCGCGTCCAGAATTGCGCCGATTGTTTCTTGTGGATCTTGATGCGGACGTGCTGATGTGGAAGGCGCGCGAGTTCGTGGTTGTTCATTCAAAAGATGATCCGCTCGTCCCCTTTGAGCACGGCAAGCGATTGGCAGAGACCTTCAAAGCGCGGTTTGTGCAGACGGACGCAGACGGCCACTTTATGGCCGAGCGTTATCCCGTGCTTGTGGATACCCTTGTGGATATCGCCAATCGGCCGTTTGAATTTGCGCCTGGATCCAGCTTGGACGATGATTACACCCCCTAATAACACCCCTTGACACCCCTTTTTGTTTCCTTTAAACTTCCGGTGACTTTAACGGCCTTTATCTCTTTGTCCCGCGCATCGGCGCCTTGCAGGAATTGCCCGTTCCTGCTACGTTAAACAAGCCTTCTGGAAAACGAGCAGATGTTCCTTGAGTGGACGGCCAAGCCCCATGAACCCTCTCTCAGAGGGGGCGAGGAGGGTTGGCGGACACCCAGGAAACGATGCAGTTTGGCAGAGGTCTTAAAGGGATGGAGGGAGATAAAGACCCATGGAGAATCGCGATATGACCAATAACAGTACAAGCCTTGCGTCCTAGCGATCCGACTTCATCCTCACGTTGATGAATGAGATCGCCGAGCAGGCGATTTTTTGGTCCCTTGGGAACAGAGCCGCGTCCATCAAAAGACGGAACTCTGGTCCGAAGAATAGAGCAGACAATACAGACCTCAGAACGTGGTTTTGCAGAGGTCTTACTCCATATCGGCCACGCGCCCCTTACAACTAAAGACAAGAAGTAGAAAGAGAAAAAACGGGCAACCATTCTTGTTCAGGACTTTCGCATTCGAGACCAGTTTGAGCGCGCGGGTATCCGATCGCCGGAGCTAGAGCATTGCTACAGCAACGCGACGGCCGGAACCCGTACATCCAAAATGGGCCGAATGCGGAGGTCCTGTCGAATCTGTGAATGGTTGCAGAGCATCTAAAAAGAGCATACGGAGGATGGCTAGACAGAACGTGCCGATGAAGGACGTAGCAGCCTGCGATAAGCTTCGGGGAGGTGGCAAGCAACCTTTGATCCGGAGATGTCCGAATGGGGAAACCCGATGCGGGGAATGCCGCATCGCTGTGCGCTGAATCCATAGGCGTACAGAGGGCACCTGGGGAAGTGAAACATCTCAGTACCCAGAGGAAAAGAAAAAAAAATTCCTAGGTTCTAGGTTTTAGGCCATGATCGCCTAAAACCTAACACCTAGAACATTCCCTTAGTAGCGGCGAGCGAAAAGGGAACAGTCCAAACCTCGGTCGTGAAGCTACGGCAAGCACGGAGACGCAAGTTGAAGTGTGAGCGGTGGTGAAAGGTGGAAGCCGTTGTGACCGCGGGGGTTGTAAGGTGGTTACGCTTGCGTTCTTCCAAACGCAGCCGGTTCGGATGATATATAGCGGAAGCGACTGGAACGTCGCACCAAAGAAGGTGAAGGTCCTGTACGCGAAATATCTCATCCAGCCGGTGTGATCATCCTTGAGTACTACGAGGCTCGTGAAACCTTGTAGGAACCTGCCGGGACTATCTGGCAAGACTAAATACACGTTCTGATCGATAGCGAACAAGTACCGTGAGGGAAAGCTGAAAAGCACCCCGGGAGGGGAATGAAATAGTATCTGAAACCGTATGCTTACAAGGAGTCAGAGTCCCGTTACTCTCCAAACAACAGACGTTGAGGAACCAACGTCGCAAGACGAAGTCGGCTTCGCCTTTCGACGGTTTGGTTCAGGTGTCGGTTGCTGGGAGAGTAGCGGGATGATGGCGTTCCTATTGAAGAATGAGCCAACGAGTGTGCTGCGCGTCGCTAGGTTAAGTCCTCCGGGACGGAGCCACAGTGAAAGCGAGCGTTAATCCGCGTGATCTTTCTTTTAACTCGACTTCCCGTGGCAGTAACCTGCCGCGCGTCGAGTTGAAAGATAGAGGGTGGCGCGCACACGACCCGAAACCGGGTGACCTATCCATGTGCAGGGTGAAGCGGGTGTAACAACCCGTGGAGGCCCGAACCCACGAGCCGTGCAAAACTCGGGGATGACATGTGGATAGCGGAGAAATTCCAATCGAACTCGGTAATAGCTGGTTCTCCCCGAGATAGCTTTAGGGCTAGCGTCGGTTAATAGCGCATTGGGGGTAGAGCACTGAATGGGCCTTGCGGCTTCGGCTAGCGGGCCTAACCAAACTCCGAATACCAATGCGTGTTCCCGGCAGTCAGACCATGGGGGCTAAGCTCCATCGGTCGAAAGGGTAACAGCCCAGATCTCAAACTAAGGCCCCCAAATCGCCACTGAGTGTGAAAGGTGGTGGGAAGGCTTATACAACCAGGAGGTTGGCTTAGAAGCAGCCACCCTTTAAAGATAGCGTAACAGCTCACTGGTCAAGCTTTCCTGCGCCGAAAATGTACCGGGGCTAAGTGGCGTGCCGAAGTTGAGGGTTCTCCGCCTTTGGCGGGGAGCGGTAGGGGAGCATTCGCATGGCACCGAAGCGGACGGGCGACCGTTCGTGGAGCGATGCGAAGAGAGAATGTTGGCATGAGTAGCAAAAAGGCAGGTGAAAATCCTGCCCGCCGTAAACCCAAGGGTTCCTGGGCAACGCGAATCGACCCAGGGTGAGTCGGGAGCTAAGGCGAGGCCGAAAGGCGTAGTCGATGCACAGCAGGTTAATATTCCTGCACTTTCTATCACACGGATGCGGGGACGCATCCTGAAATTTCCCGCGTCCTATGGCTATGACGTTGGGGGTGTTCTGGTGTCCGGCAGGTAAATCCGCCGGACTGGGGTTCGACCTCGAACCCGGACATCATCGCAAGTCTGCCTTTACCGGCGGACAAGGGGAAAGGACAGGGTGCCAAGAAAAGCCGCTACGATTATGTGATAGAAACCCGTACCGAAAACCGACACAGGTGGGTGGGTGCGAAATGCACTAAGGCGTACGAGTGAAACATCGTTTAGGAACTCGGCAATACAGCGGCCGTAACTTCGGGATAAGGCCTGGTTGCCCCCGGGAGGGGGTGACCCGCAGCGAAAGACGTCAACCGACTGTTTACCAAAAACACAGGTCCCTGCTAAACAGCAATGTGATGTATAGGGACTGATGCCTGGCCAGTGTCCGAACGTTAAGGAAGGGGGTTAGTTCCGCCGCAAGGCGGGACGAAGCTTCCGACTGAAGCGCGGATGAACGCCGGCGATAACTATAGCAACGATTGTAGTTATAAAATCTGACTATTTGCGGGAAACTCTACTCAATGTGATTGTACTCGTCTGAACTATCGGCAGTCACAATCAATCACCAGTCCAAAAGGACGGTAGACAATCCGCAGGAAAGATTCTTCATTAATGCAACAAACGATTGAAAGATGGTAAAGCGGATGTGTTGCAGAATTTGGAAGAAAATCCTCAGAGACTATACGTCAGACCTCGAGCATTCCGAAATGAAATCTCGAAGAAGATATAGTCCGATCTGCATGGTGACATGCAGTCTTGGTACGCTTAAACCAAGAGCTCTCACACGAGAGAAACAGGCAAGAATCGTCCTAAGGTGGGAAAGCTGCCTTAGTGAGGCGAAAGACCTCTCATCGAACTTTTTGAATGCCCAAAAAGATGTAGATGAAAAATCTGGCTATATGCTGGAACCACTGGCTTCAAACCCAGTCAATCAGCAGGAAAGACTCGACGAGTGTTTGCTCGTTGAGAATCCTCAGAGACTACACGCCGGATCCCGCAGAAGGCGGGAAAGATATAGTCCGATCTGCATGGCGACATGCAGGAGCCGATCTCACTTCATCGGCCCTCTAGAATTCTAGAGAACACCATAAGCGAAATTCCTTGACGGGTAAGTTCCGTCCTGCACGAATGGCATAACGAGTTGACGACTCTCTCAACGATGTCCTCGGCGAAATTGCAATGTGAGTGAAGATGCTCACTACCCGTGGCTAGACGAAAAGACCCCATGAAGCTTTACTACAACTTGGTCTTGGGTTCATGCTTCGCATGTTCAGCATAGGTGGGAGCCTTCGGGCGCCAGTGAGATACCACCCTTGCGCTGTGTGCATCCTAACCAGGCGCCGTGAAACCGGTGTCAGGGACAGGATCTGGTGGGTAGTTTACCTGGGGCGGGTGCCTCCCAAAATGTAACGGAGGCGTTTACTAAGGTCGGCTTAGCGCGGATGGAAATCGCGCTGGACGTGCAAACGCAAAAGCCGGCTTTACTGCGAGACTGACACGTCGAGCAGTCGCGAAAGCGGAAGTTAGTGATCCGACCGTACGAGATAGGACGGCGGAAGCTCAACGGATAAAAGCTACTCTGGGGATAACAGGCTAGTCTCCCCCAAGCGTCCACAGCGACGGGGAGGTTCGGCACCTTAACACATCGGGGTGCGGTATCAGAGATGATACAGTCTGGATCAAGAAAAGGGCGCGAGCCCACAACCCTTTCTTGTAAAATCATGGCTTATAACGGTGGACTCCATGGCATGAGGCTCATGCATGGACAATACCGTGGGAAGTCTGACACAACTTGAACGATCCGTGACGTTGCAGAATGGCAATCGCGGCACGTCTGCCTGCAGACAAGCACGACGACCGCAGAGGGATTCTCAACATCCGTTCCAACCTGCATGGAAACGATCAAACCGTTTGTGATTCCATGAAGGAGTGACAAGTTGGTTATGACCCCGTAGAGACTGTGGAAGCGCATGCTTCCCGAGCGTTCCCATTATGGAATGCTAATACGCCATCTCCTCCTCGCGATTTGTTTCGTGAGAGGATGAAGATATAGTCCATCCCATAAGTAATTATGGATCCGACAGCGATGTCGGCTCGACTAGGGTCGCTGTTCGAGTAATCGAACATGAAAAAAACGAGCTCATAACGGGGGACTCCCTCTGGTCAAACGAAACCCAGAACCAAAGGGACCATCCCGTGGGAAGTCAGCAACGAAAGATTCTTTTCCATTCCTCGTACACGCACAACTCCACGTTTTGAGGAGTTTGCAGGTTTGTTTTCCAAGGACAAACAAAAGCGTCTATCAGAGGAATGACCAAAGAGACTCAATCCGCAAATGTTGGCAGTGTGGATCATGGATGATGGGGACGACAGACACACATCCAGAAACACAACAGAGCATTTGTGCACTCTCTCCCTGGAAATAGATGGAACGTCTCCGTGCATCTGTACGGCCGTTCCTGATTCCAACCTTGAGAGTGAAAATTGCTTGACCCCGTAACGACTGATTCCGAAAGGATGAGATAAAGAAGTTCTCTTCTTTATCACACGCTCGTCTCCTGTGCGCCAGACAGGATGAAGGTATAGTCTACACTACAAGTAATTGTAGAATTATGTGCATCGCATCCTGGAGCTGTAGAAGGTTCCAAGGGTTAGGCTGTTCGCCTATTAAAGCGGTACGCGAGCTGGGTTCAGAACGTCGTGAGACAGTAAAAACATTAGCTACCATTAGCTAAAAGCGACGTTTTGATTGGATCGTTTCGTCTAAAGAATCAATCGAAAGATTGAACGACCGTGCTGTCATTAAATTCGGCTAATTGCTGGAAACCCTGGTCCTCCATCGGAGAATGGAGGTTTCAAGGATCTCACACTACGTGGTAAAACGCGCGAATAAGAAACGTGAAAATGTGTTGAGTGCAGGTAACCAGCAGGGAAGGCCTTCCGTCTGTGTCTGAACTTCATCCAGAATGGATCGAAGAATCAGACACACACGTAAGGAACCCTCAGAGACTATACGCCGAACATCCTCGCCGGAAGGCGGGGTAAAGATATAGTCCGAACTGTGTGGCGACACACAGACTCGATAAGAAATGATCGAGCGCCGCAGCGCAAAACAGGATCTGGACGCGGTTTGCAAAGTAACAGAATTGTCGGTCTCCTATCTGCCATGGGCTTCGAAGATTGAGGGAACCCTTCCTTAGTACGAGAGGACCGGGAAGGACGAACCTCTCGTGTACCGGTTGTCCCGCCAGGGGCATTGCCGGGTAGCGACGTTCGGTGCGGATAAACGCTGAAAGCATCTAAGCGTGAAGCCGCTCCCAAGATTGGTCTTCATTTGAGACCCCTGCGAGACCAGCAGGTTGATAGGCCATACGTGGAAGCGCCGTAAGGCGTGGAGCGGAGTGGTACTAATCGGTCAAGCTCTGCAACCATTCATGGATTGGAAATCGTTGTCCGTTTCTCTCTTTCACTTCAAAAAAAGTTCTCTGTCTTGGTGCCATTTCCGGGGAGGTCACACCTGTTCCCATCCCGAACACAGCCGTTAAGCTCCCACGGGCCGATGGTAGTGCGATTGCGCGAGAGTAGGTAGGCGCCAGGACAGAGAACTTTTTTGTTTGTCGCGAGTTTGTTACAGTGGCGACGTATGCAAGAACAAAAACGTGAATGTTATCTGTGCAAACTGTTCGCGCGCGTGCTCCTTTTTTGCACGGGCGTCTTTGTCGGATTTATCTTGGCGTTTTTTGTCGGGGTTTCCACTTGAACGTTTAGGCCGCGGCGAGTATAATGCTTCGACCGAGATATTGGTTTTCCACCCTTATGAACTTCCGTATCGTCATCCTTGCAGCTGGCAAAGGGACGCGCATGCGTTCCGATATCCCCAAAACCCTCACCCCCATCGGCGGCAAGCCGATTCTGCAATACCTCTATGAATCTGTGGTCGCTTCCGGGCTCAACGGTGATCCGATCGTGGTCACCGGGCCGGAGCGCGTGCGGCTCTGTGATGCCTTTGGCGGGTCGTGCGAGTACGCCGTGCAGGAAGAGCAACTTGGAACCGGCCACGCGGTGCTCGCTTCGCGCGACACCGTCGGCGAAGCAGACGCCCTGATCGTTTTGTACGGCGATCACCCCTTTATCTCTTCCCAGACGATTCGCGCGCTTGCGCATCGCCACCAGGAGCGGGGCAATACCATCACGCTCATGACCGCGCGCGTCCCGAATTTTGAAGGATGGCGGTGCGTGTTCGCGCGTTGGGGGAGGATGTTTCGCGGCGCGGACGGGCACATCTCGCGCGTCGTCCAATATAAGGATGCGACCGATGCGGAGCGTGACATCACAGAAGTGGATCCGGCCCTCTATTGTTTTGAGACTTCTTGGCTTTGGGAAAATCTCCCGCGGCTCAAAAACGAAAACGCCCAACGCGAATATTATCTGACCGATCTCATTGAAATGGCCGCCGCGCAAGGGAAGCCGCTCTCCTCGATTGATGTGGCCCCCGAAGAGGTGATCGGGATCAACACACAGGAGGAGCGTGAGATCGCCGAGGCGGTTCTGGCGAAACGGTATGCCTAAATTGATTGTCATTGGCGGTTCGTTGGCAACCGGCAAGTCTACGCTCGCCAAGCGTTTGGAACAGGAAACTGGTATCAAGCGCATTTCTATGGATGCATTGAAAGAGCGCTTGTTTGATCTAGGGGGATACCGTGATCGTGCGTGGTCAAAACGTATCGGGCACGTCGCGTGGGACGCGTTCCAGCGGCTGGTGGAATTGAAGCTTGAGTATGGGGAGGATGTGATTGCAGAGGCAACCTTTCTCTGGCCGGATGATGCAGCATGGATTGGGGAGGTAGCGGCCCGCCAAGGGGCCGACGTGTATCAAATTTGGATGACGGCGGATCCCGCGGTCGCACGGAGTCGGTTCATCGCGCGCGCTCAGTCGGGCGAGCGCCATCCGGGCCATAATGATGCGCTGGAAGAGGTGATCGCTGA
>Ga0194121_10007553_pt1 | contig 14139 bp, 10 predicted proteins | sample TA2MahCa50mmetaG_FD_148609 | JGI IMG/M metagenome (GOLD analysis project Ga0194121, IMG submission 148609) | Freshwater microbial communities from Lake Tanganyika, Tanzania - TA2015020 Mahale Deep Cast 50m | ecosystem: Environmental > Aquatic > Freshwater > Lake | place: Tanzania: Lake... | reverse complement strand
TCGGGCTGAAGCTGTTTGTCCAAACGGATCTGACCGGCCACGAAGATATGTTCGGTGAGCACCAATACTCGCTCGACGACCACATTGATGTCCGTGGGGGAAAGCTCCGGTTCGTGCTGCTGAGAAAAGTCCAGCAATTGCCGAACGATCTTCTGGACCCGCCGAAGCCCGTCTTCCATCGAGACCACGTATTCCTCCTGCCTGGCCGGCGAGAGGGTCCCCTTGCGCAAGTTGTACAGGCAGTTCAGAATCCCGCCCAACGGATTATTGATCTCATGCGCGACGCCGGCGGCCAGCTTTCCCACCGACGCCAGCTTCTCGGAGTTCAGTATCTGCTGCTCCAGCTTCTTAGTATCGGTGATGTCCCGCGCAATACCCAGGACCCCTTGAATACGGCCGTCCGGATCGTGAAGCGGCGACACACTCACCATGACCGTTCGCGTATCCCCCGAACAACTCAGGACCTCAACCTCATAGACCTGCTTGGCGCCGATATCCAGCGTACTCTTCAGACGACGCCCACGGTGCCGTTTTGAGAGCAATGAGAGATAGGGGCGGCCGATCAGATCCTCCTTGCGATAGCCCCAGGCCGCGACTTTATTGTTTACATAGGTGAACCGCTGTTCCGTGTCCAAGGTATAGATGACATCGTTCGCGTTCTCGAGAAGGTTTTCCAGGTAGGTCTTGGTTTCCTCGATCTCCCTGGTCCTCGCCTTGACCTTGGCTTCAAGCTCCACGCTATACTCGTGCAGTTGCTGCTCCAACCGCTTGCGTTCCGTGATATCCCGGAGTTGCACCATGACGGAGACCGTGGATCCGTCTTCGATCCTGATCAGGTCCATCTCCACCATCATGGGCGCACCGCCACGGCCGACCACTTCGATTTCCTCCGTGGGCACTTGCTGTTCGCCCCGCACAATCTTCTCCATCAAGGAACGCGTGAGGTCTTGATGGCGAGAAGAGACCAGGTTGAGCAGCGGGCGTCCGATTAAATCGTCCTCCGCATAGCCCAGGACTCGCTCTTCACGCTGGTTAACCGCCATAATGCGGCCGGTTGATTCCACCATGAAGACCGGATCCGCCGCCAGGTCGAAGAGCGCCTTATACCGTTTCTGCGAGAGCGACAATTCCCGGGTTCGCTCGGCGACTTCCTGCTCCAGTTGCGTGGTGTATCGCTGGACCTTCTGCTCCAACGCCTTGCGTTGGGTGATGTCCCGCACAAATGCTCGGGAGTACACCAGTCCCCCGCCTTCGATGTCGAATAGCGCAGTGGAGTGGATTTCGACGTCGATCGGCCTGCCGTCCTTGGTCAGGAACACTGTTTCGATCGTGGACCGATCCTGCGACACCATCCGTTCGAGGTAGGCCAGGATTTCCGGCTCTCGTCCCCGCGGGACGATATCCCACAGACGCATCGCCAGCATGTCATCCAGGCTATAGCCCAGCTTGTCCAGCTCGGTCTGATTGACATGCACGAACTGTCCCGCCTTGTTAATCTGGTGGATCATCTCCGGCGAATTCTCGATCAGGTCTCGATACCGTTCCTCCAGCCTGCGGATATCCGCCATGCGCTGCTCCAACTGGGTGAACGAGGCCTTCAGATTCGCAGCCATTCGGTTGAACGCCTCGGCCAGTTGCTCGATTTCATCGCCGGTCTTCAGCGTCAATTGGTGGTCCAGACTGCCGGTTCCGATCCGCTTGACTCCTTCGTGGAGAGCCTGGACCGGGCGGACAATCCGCCGGGCCGCCAACACCCCCGTGCCCCAGAGCAGGGCGAACACCAAGGCCCCGTAGGCGGCGACCTTGATCACCAGTTGATTCAACGGGGCATAGGTTTCTTCCGGGTTCTGCCGGACGACCGTCAGCCATCGTTTTCCGTCAAGGCTTCCCGCAGCGAGCTTGCTGCCCAAGCGGACAGGAGAAAATCCGACAATGGCCTCGCGACCGCCATGCGTGTCATCGGCAGCCACGATCCAACCGGCCCGAAGGTCAGTGATGGATTGGAGCAAGGCCTGGGTCACGGAATGTTCCTCAGGGGGGAGGACCGGACAGATCAACAGCGTCCCGTCCGAAGCCAACAGCATCGCATGGCCCGTCTGCCCGACAGTGATCTCCGCCACCGCTTGGAACAGGGAGTCGCGCCGCAACAGGACCGTCACCGCCCCAACCGCAGCCCGCTGGTCGTCGTCCAGAATCGGCACCGACACATTGAGCACATGGGTGCCGAAGGATGGATCGAAGTATATCTCGCCGACGTATTGCTGCCCGGTCCCGCCGCTGTAGACCGCCCGCCACCAAGCACTCTTGCCATAGTAATATTCGACCTGGGGAATCGAGCTGACCACCAAGGCGCCCCGCGCGTCGGTCACAAAAATCCCCACGTAGTCCGAGCGCCGAATGTCATGCCAGCGGATCAGGTAGTTCGTCACAATGCGGTTGATGAACAAAGGGAATTCGTTGCGGCGCTCCCGCTGACGCCACTGCTGCTGCCAGTCTTTGATCATGGCTTGGATGCTGGCCTCGTCTTTGTCCGCATAGCCTCGGTTGGCCTCGGTCACGGCCGTCCGCAGGAATGGGGTTGCGGCCAGCTGTTGTGCTTCGCTGAGCCCGCGGGTGACTTGCATTTCCACCCGACGCGCCGCTTCCACCGCCGATTCCTTAAAATTGGCTCCGACACTTTCGCGGAGGGCGCGGCGTTCTTCGACGTAGGTCAGGAAGAGAGAGAGACTCAGAGGCAGGAGGCCGACCATTACGATGGCCGTAATGATCTTATGCTGGAGGCTGTGTGACCGACTCCAGGCTGTCATTTAGGTAACAAAGCATCCTTTCTATGTGCTCATTTTCATTCGGCATCTCTTGAATGTCAAGTAAAGGTAACATGAAACTTCACCTATCCTCGCTTGAGCAACCGCCCCTCCCCTCCCGGCCAGATCAGTAGGAGGGGGCTGGCGACGAAAATTGAAGAATAGGTCCCAAAGATGACCCCCCAGAGGAGCGCCAAAGAAAAATCGTGCAGGACTTCGCCCCCGGCCAGAGTCAGTGGAATCAGCACCAGCACAACTGTCAGGCTGGTCACGATCGTCCGGCTCAAGACCTGATTGATTCCGTTGTTGATCACGGCTTCCATATTATCCCGGCGGCGCACGCGAAGATTTTCGCGTATCCGGTCGAACACGACGACCGTATCGGTGAGCGAATACCCGGCCAGAGTCAGCAAAGCCGTCACAACCAGCAAGGTGATTTCCTTGTCCAGGACATAAAACGCGCCCAGCACGGCCAGCACGTCATGAAATGTAGAGAGTGCCGCCGCCACGCCGAAGCGAAACTCAAAACGTGCCGCGATGTACAGAATGATGCCGAGAAAGGACACCAGGATGGCAATCAGGGCGTCCTGCTGTAATTTCTGCCCGATCGTGGGCCCGATTTCGGTAGAAGCGTCCACCACGAACTTGTTGTTCGGAAATTCTTTGGTGAAGACGGCAACGACCCTGTCCGCCACTTTTTCCTCGATGGTGGTCGAGGTCTTGACCCGAACCAGGAGCTTGTTGGCCTCGACGAACTCCTGCAAGTCCGCATTGGCGAGCCCGTTCGACTCCAGCGCCTTGCGCGCCTCGTCGATGGGAATGGGCTGGTCGAATTTCAACTGCACGGCGGTCCCGCCCGCAAAGTCGATCCCGAGGTTGGCGGCTCCCCTGGCGATCTGGATCACGGCCACAATCCCCAGCAGGACCAAGATACCCGAAAAGGCAAACGCGATCTTCCGCTTGCCCATGAAATCAATATTGGTTTTCCCCAAAATCTCGAACATGCATTCCCCTCTCGCAGATCGGACGAAACCGCTAAATGCTCAATTGCTCGACTTTGCGGCGCTGGTTCAACGTGTCGAAGACCACTTTCGTGCCGACCAGCGCGGTGAACAAATTGATCGCAATCCCCAGACAGAGCGTGACCGCAAACCCCTTGATCGGCCCGGTTCCGAACAGGAACAACGCCAGGCCTGTGATGAGGGTGGTCACGTGGGAGTCGATGATCGTCAGTAAGGCCTTGTCGTACCCGCTATCGATCGCCAAACGTACCGGCTTGCCCTGCCGCAGCTCCTCGCGGATACGCTCGAAGATCAAAACGTTGGAATCCACTCCCATGCCGATGGTCAGAATGATCCCCGCGATGCCGGGCAGCGTGAGCGTCGCATTCAATCCGGCCAGTGACCCGATCAAGCAGATCAGGTTCAACCCCAAGGCGAAATCGGCGATGACGCCCGAGAGCCGGTAATACACCATCATAAAAAAGACGACCATGCCACCCGCAAACAGGGTGGCACGGACCCCCTTCTCGATCGAGTCGCGCCCCAACGAGGGACCGACGGTCAGATCCTGGATGATCTTCAGCGGGGCGGGCAAGGCGCCGGCCCGAAGCACGATCGCGAGATCGTTGGCTTCCTGCATGGTGAAAGTGCCGCTGATCTGAGCCCGTCCCCCGCTGATTCGCTCCTGAATGACGGGGGCGGAATAAATGGTATTGTCCAGCACGATCGCCATCCGCTTTTTGACGTTCTCGGATGTGATGCGCTCGAACTCCCGAGCGCCCTTGGCATCGAAGGTCACCGACACGTAGGGCTCGTTGAACTGCCCGATCGAGACGCGCGCATCGCTCAACACATCCCCGGCCAACATCACGCGCTTCTTGACCAGAAACGGGGTGCGGAATTCGCGTCCCGTGTCTTTCTCGATCATTTTCTCGAACAGGATCTGATCGCCTTCCGGCAGCTGGCCTTGGACCTGCTTGAGCACCTCGTCTTCTTTTCCTTTCGGGATCCGTTGCGGCAAATCCATCGCCAGCTTGCTGGACTCGTCCAGCAACTTGAATTCGAGCAGCGCCGTTTCCTTGATCAGGTCCTTCGCTCGCTTCGGCTCGGTAATGCCCGGAAGCTGGACGACGATCTGTTTGAGTCCCTGCCGCTGGATCAGCGGTTCGGCCACACCGAATTGATCGATCCGGTTCCGGATCGTCTCCAAAGCCTGGTTGATGGCGGAATCCTTGATCCGCTTGATCTCACCCTCGCGCAGCTCATACACCAGGCTGACACCCGTGCTCTTTTGTTCCAGGTCGTAAAAGGAGGGGAAATCCTCCATAATTTTTTGGATCTGGGCCTTCAAGTCTGCGTTCTGGAAGGAGAGCGTGACCTGGGAGGACCCGGTTCGCTTGACCGATTCGACGGGAATCTTCTTGTCGACCAGTAGATCCTGCATGGCCGTCACGGACCGGTCCACGGCGATCTCCACCGCCCGTTCCTCCTCGACCTCCAGAACCAGATGGATTCCCCCCTGAAGATCCAAGCCCAGGGTGATGCCCTTGGTCGGAAGGATTTTCTTCGACCAGTCAGGCAAGGCCTGATACAGCCGAGGATAGGAGGGAAGAAAAAACGCAACCGAGAGCACCAGTACGATGCCCAGCAATGCAAATCGTCCGCCGACCTTCTTCATTCGTCCCTCAATCGTTGAAACGGCCCCACCTGACGGAGGCCTCGCTATTCTTCTTCATCCGCCCGAAGCCGGGAAATGGATTCCCGCTGAACCTTGATCTTGGTATTGTCCGAGATCTGCAGCGTCACCGTCTCTTTACCCAAATTGGTGACCGTGCCCCAGATGCCGCCGGAAGTCACCACCTTATCGCCCTTCTTGAGCGCCTCCAACATCGCCTTCAAATTTTTCTGGCGCTTCTGTTGGGGCAGAATCAACAAGAAATAGAAGACGATAAAGATTAGGACGAACGGCACCAGCGACAGCAGCGAGGATCCCGGACCCGCGCCCCCGCCTTGTGTTCCCTGTGCCCAGGCCACCGATGCCATCATGCTCACCGCCTCCCCTCCTGCATCGCTGCCAGTTCTTCGATCCCGCCACGATCAGCCGCATCGCCCGCTCCGACGACGCCGGCCGCTTCCCGCTTCGCGTGAAATTCTCGCCGAAACGCAGCGAACGAGCCGGCGGCAATAGCGGAGCGGATCTGCCGCATCAAGTCGGCAAAATAATACAAATTGTGCACGGTGTTGAGGCGCACCCCCAACATCTCCTTGACCCCAAACAAGTGGTGCAAGTATGCCCGCGAATGCTTCCGGCAAACCGGACAGCAACAGGCTGGATCGATCGGGCATTCGTCCTTGGCATAGCGGGCTTGCTTGATCAGCACCCGTCCGCCGGCCGTGAACAGCCAACCGGTACGCCCATGCCTGGTCGGCACCACGCAGTCGAACAGGTCGATGCCCCTAGCCACGCCCTCGACCAAATCTTCCGGCAGTCCGACCCCCATCAAATATCGGGGCCGCCCGGCCGGCAATGCAGGAACGGTTGCGTCCAGCATCGAGTACATGACGGACTTTTCCTCTCCCACGGAAAGCCCTCCGACCGCGTACCCGTCGAACCCCAGTGAGACCAAGTCCTGGGCAGACTCGACTCGCAGGGCCGGGTCATGCCCGCCCTGGACGATCCCGAAGAGCGCCTGGTCGGACCGACGCCTCGCGGCTTGGCAGCGGCGGGCCCAGGCGCCCGTCCGTCTCAACGCCTCGTGAACCCGTTCGCGGGACGAGGGAAGCGCCACGCATTCATCGAAGGCCATGATGATATCGCCCCCAAGGCCTCCTGAATCTCAATCGCCCGCTCCGGTGTAATGTGATGGGAAGAGCCGTCCACATGAGATTGAAACGTCACCCCTTCGTCCGTCACCCGACAGAGCTTCGCCAGGCTGAACACTTGAAACCCGCCGCTGTCGGTCAGGATCGCCCCGGGCCAGCCCGTGAACGAGTGCAGCCCTCCCAGTTCCTCTATGACCCGATGCCCCGGACGCAGGTACAGATGATAGGCGTTGTTCAGGATCAGGCGATATCCGAGTCCCATCAGGTCCTCGGGACCAATCCCTTTGACAGTCCCCAGGGAACCGACCGGCATGAACGCCGGGGTCTCGATCGTCCCATGGGCCGTTTTGAGCGCACCCACGCGCGCCACCCCGCCCATATCCGTCTGTTGTAGTGTGAACTCAAGCATAGCCGAAGCCTATCTTCACATCCGCTCAGGGGCGGAGATCCCGAGGAGCCCCAGGCCGTTACGGAGCACCTGCTGCACGGCATACATCAGCGCCAGTCTGGCTCCCGTCAAATCGGGGCTGACTTGCTCCCGCTGCTTGCCCATCTCGCTCGCATCTTTGACAAACGCAGCGGCCTCGGCCACGTCCTGATCCGCGGCCACCGGCATAATTCGGTGTTTGAAGTAGAAGGTATGGAGCAAGCCGGCCAGCTCCTGTAGGTAGAAGGTCAACCGGTGGGGCTCCAGAGCCGCCGCGCTGCCCTGGACCACGGACGGATAAGCCGAGAGCTTCCGGATCAGCCCGAATTCATCCGGATCTCGCAGCAAAGACAAGTCCGCCGCACTCGGTTTCGGCACCGGCAAGCCCCGCTCTTCGGCCACCCGAAAGAGGCTGGCGATCCGTGCGTGCGCGTACTGAACATAGTAGACGGGATTCTCTGCCGACTGTTGCTTGGCCAATTCCAGGTCGAAGTCCAGATGCGTGTCCGACCGGCGCATCAGGAAGAAGAACTTGGCTGCGTCCGCGCCCACCTCGTCCATCACCTCCCGCATGGTAATAAACTCGCCGGCGCGTTTGGACATCTCCACCTTCCGCCCCCCGCGCAGCAGATTGACCATCTGAACGAGAACCACCCGCAGCCGCTCCTTGGGATAGCCATAGGCCTGCACCACCGCTTCCATCCTCGGAATGTACCCGTGATGGTCCGCCCCCCAGACATCGATCAGCAGATCGTAGCCGCGCTGGAGCTTATCCCGATGGTAGGCGATATCCGAGGCCAGATAGGTATAGTCCCCTTCCTGCTTCCGCACGACCCGATCTTTCTCGTCGCCGAATGACGAGGACCGAAACCACCAGGCGCCATCCTGGTCGAACAGCAAATCGCGCGCGCGGAGATCGGAAAGCACTTGCTCCACCCCCCCGGACGCCAGCAAGGAGGCTTCGCTGAACCAGGCGTCGAACTCGATGCCGAAGGCGCGGAGATCCTGTCGAATATTTTCGAGCAGTTCACGATAGGCCAACTCCCGGCACCGTTGTTCCGCCTGTTCGGCCGAAAGGTTGAGCACCGACTCCCCCGCCTGCTCACGCACATGCGCTGCCACCGTCTCAATGTAGGCGCCGCGATACCCCTCTGCGGGGAACGACACGGGCCGACCAAGCAACTCCTGATACTTGGCATACACGGACGCTCCGAGCAGCTTCATCTGGCGACCGGCGTCGTTGATATAGTACTCCTGCACCACTTCATAGCCTGTCGCTTGCAGCAATTTGGCAATCGCTTGCCCGACAGCAGCCCCACGTCCATGGCCGACATGGAGGGGCCCGGTCGGGTTCGCACTGACGTATTCCACCAGTACGCGTCGCCCCTGCCCCAGAGCCATCCGCCCATAGGCCTGCCCTCGCGATTCGATCTCCGCCAACACCTGCAACCAGAGATCGCGCTTGACTGTCATGTTCAAAAAGCCGGGCCTGGCTATCTCAACACGATCGAACAACGCCTCGCGTCTAACAATATTATCGAGAATGATCTGGGCGACATCATAGGGAGCCCGCCGTTCGGATGGCGCAAGGCTCATGGCCACCGTCGAAGCCAAGTCGCCCCATTCCGGCCGCTTGGGTAGATCCAGCGTCAGGGTCGGAATCGATTCCACTTTTAATTGCCCCTTGCGCTTGGCTTCCTGCAAGGCATCCTGGAGGGCGTCGATGACTTTTTCCTGCACAATATCGTGAGACACAACCTGGCCGAACTCCTTCTTTTGTCTAGCAAAAAACAAGCAGGTGAATCTAACACACCCTCTCAGGCATGACAAGACAAGGAGCGATGAAACTGGGCGGCAGACGCGCTTTTTCCTCGAGCCTGAAGTCTGGCAAGACACACCTCGATCACCTGTGCGATCGGTACCTGTAAGCAACGTTTCTCGGTACAAGCCTGAACCCCATTCCACCCGTTGCAGAGACAAGGGGCGCCGCTTAATATCTCGACGTGACTCCCACGGGGCGCCCATCGTCTTGGGTCGGTTGGCCCGAAGAGCGCGATTGTCGGCACACCTAAATAGGCCGCCACGTGGGTGAGCCCCGAATCGTGCCCGACGTACAGAGCAGCCTGAGCCATCAATCCTGCCACCAAGGTCAACTCCTGGCCACCGAATACCAAGGGGGATGCCGCGCAGGACCGTTGGACCGCTTGGACCTGTTCTGTATCAGCCGGTCCAGCCAACAAGATAGGCAAGGCACCCAGAGCCTGCAACTGCGCAACGAGATTGACAAACCATCCGGGCTCGCAACATTTATGCGGGCTCCCGCTGCCCGGATGTACCGCTACGAGCATGTGGTCTTTCCGGACTCCTACCTCTGCCAACCTGGCGGCGGCATCTTGCAGAATGGACTCCGATAATCGCAGCGGCCTTGCCATTGGCTGTTCTGCGACCGTCGAAGCGACGATTTCAAGGTGCCGGTCTGCCTGATGCAGGTTCGTACAACCGGAATCAAAAGGACTCCGAATAATAACCCTGCCTGCCCCAAGCGCATAGAGGGTCGCCGCAAGGCTCCCCTCTGCATCCTTCATCCACCCAACGACCAAATCAGCTTTGTCCAGCCAGGAACGCAAGCCTGAAGCTACCGATTCAGTTCCCCCCAGCAGCCCGGCCAGGAAGCCTTGTTCCAGCGGGTACAGTCGGTCTACCTCTCCAGAAGCCCGCAACAGCCGGCCAACTTGCTCTCCGGCAATCAGCCCACACTCGTGCGCCGGAAAGGCTACCCGGATCGCACGGATGGCAGTGAGAGCCAACAACACATCGCCAAGCGCTCCGGGGTGGATCAGCAAGAGAGACCGCCGCATGAGTTTATGACCCCTCACGTTCCGCACTATGTTTCCCGGCAAGCAGCTTGCGAGCGAACTCCAAATCGGCCGGCTGATTCACATTGAGGAAGCTTAGCAGCTGCGGATCGGTTTCTCGCACATCCTCTTCTGAAAGAATCATTACGGAGAGATCCGAGACCGAGACCAGGTCCTGCACCCTCAGATTTTTTGCGTGGAGCATCCGCTCAAGGTGGGGCAGACAGGCCTTGGAATACATCGCGTGCATGGGCTGGAGCCCGTTCGCCAGGCGGACCATTACCACATCTGCATCCCTCCCCAGATCGGCCATGCGGCGTATCACCGAATCCGCCAGGAAGGGCATATCACAGGCAGCGGCAAAGACGCGCGGATGGGTCGCGCCTGAGAGCCCCGAGTAGAGCCCCCCCATCGTCGCACAATCAGGGAATAAATCGACCACGACTTTGGCGCGCAAACCTTCCAAATCGGGGAAAGTCTCTGCCACAGACACTATCACCTCGTCGAACAGACCTTCCAACACGCTCAGGGATCGCTGTAGCAGGGTCCGCCCGCCCAGCTCAAGAAACCGCTTGTCCCTCCCCATTCTGCGGCTCTTGCCGCCCGCCAGCAACAGACCGGTCATTTGTTCTATTGTAGAAATCATACCTGGGAGAGCATCGATCGTTTCAGCGAAAAAAAAGGGGGGTGGGCCACCCCACCCCCCTTCCAAGGCTTGTCTTCCCTGACGGGTTAGACTTTACCCTTTTTCTTGTTGGCCCGACGGGTCAACACCCAGCCTTCCAGGAGCACGACCCCGATTGCGATCAGGGTCGGATAGATGTATGTCTCCCTGGGAATGGGCGGCTCCAGAACCGTGTAGTAGAAAGCGGAGACGGCCATCTTGCGGCCTGCATCTCCATTGTGACCGTCCCACGCGAAGAACACCGTCGGGATGTACTTGCCCATCTCGAAGTAGGTGTCCTCGTCATAGTCTTCCTTGATGGGCCGGCTGATCATCAAAGTCCAGCGGCCGTCCTTCCACTCCTGCTTCAGAACCTTGAGCTTCTCGGTATAATCGTCCCGATCCTGGAAGTCCTGGTCCCAGCCGGTTCCCGTGAACGCCTTGATGGTTCCGTTGGCTTCCCACTTCACGATGTCCACCGGATACTTCTGGTCGCCCCAGAGGTAGCGCGGCTTGATCGGAGCCGGCAACTCCTGCCACTTGACCGGGAACTGGAACGCGAAGGCATCGTTGTAGACCGCGTACTTACTCTGCTGAGCGGCAATCGAATCGCCTTCGCCGGTCTTCGGCGCCTGTTCCTTGACCCCGTAGTTCTCCACGTTCACTTCGGTGGGCTGCCAAGGCAGCTTCCCTTCGGCCACGCTCTTGGACCGGTCATCCCACTGGAACAAGAATACGATGTTCTTGTCGTTGTAGAGAGACCGCACCCACACGTCGTCGATCCTGTTCACGAAGTTTCGCGGCTTATGGGTAATTTGTCCTCCGAACAATACGATCCGGCGCTCACGCTTTTGCCACATTTCGTTTTCCGGATCGTCGGAGATCTCTCCTTCCAGCACCGGGCCTGACCGGATCACGAAGTTCACCTTCGGCTTGTCGGTGAGCGGATCGATCGGCAGCGGGTTCCCTTCGGGGTCCCGCTCGCAGAGCGAGTTCACGAAGTTGGCGATGTGCCACCGCTCTTCGACCGTCGTGTTATCCGCGAAGGACGGCATCGGCGTGCCGCTCACCCCCGTGGAGAAGGTCCGGAAGATGTTCTTGATGTTGTACGGATCCTGGCGGCTCCCCCGGAAATTCCAGCACTTGTGCCAGTTGGCCGGCTGGATTGCAAAGCCCCAGTCATCTTTCAGGTTGAATGCGTTGCCGTCCCCCCGCCCGGTGACCCCGTGGCACTCGATGCACTTCTTGTCTACGATCAACTGGGCGCCCTTTTCCAGACTCTCCTTGCTGACAGGAATCGGCTTCATTTCGTCGAGTTGCAGGACGGTCTGCGTTTCCGTCGCCTTGTCGTCGAACTTACGATCCTTGATAAGCTGGGTCGTCACAAACGACAAGACCTGCAAGCGTTGCTCTTCGGTCAGAATGCCTTCCCAGGAGGGCATGGCCGACCCGGGGAGGCCGTGGGTGACGGTCGCGAACAAGTCATTTTCCGCCTCGACCGCTTTCTTGGCATCGAACAACGGCAATTCGCCGCTGGCAGTCCGCCGGATCTTGAACGTTCCTTGATTGAAGTTCCGTGGACGAGGCCAGAGTCGGTCGGCGGCAGGCCCATCGCCTGCTCCATCCACCCCGTGGCACCAGACGCACTTCGTAAAATAGACTCGCTTGCCGGCTTCGATCATCTCTGCGGACGGGAGCGGCGCCAGCTCGCCCTTCTTGAAACCCTCGGGGACGCCGCTTCCTTCTTGCGCGAAGCTCGAAACCCCTGCGCTGCCGGAGACCATCGTGATCCCCAGGGCCGCAATCGCAATTAAAAGCACCTTACTCGTCACATGCCTCATAGCGATACCCCTTCACCGAAAGATGTGTGGAATTAATCCCACGTTCTCGGATAATAGCCGGTGTGCCAGTATTCAAACAGAATGACTTTCCAGATTTCATCCGTGGTCAGATGCTGTTCCCAGGGCGGCATCACCGAGGCCCAGGGAAATCCTTCGTTGGGCAGCCCAATCCCGCCCTTCGAGACGCGCCAGAAAATGAATGTCTCTTGCAATTGCGCGATCGTGCCCGGATCCGTGAAGTTAGCCGGAATCGGGTTGAAGGCAAACGCGTGCAAGCCGCGACCGTTCAGGTTGTCGCCGTGGCAGAAGTGGCAGTTCTGAAAGAAAATCTCCCCGCCTTCGCGCACATACTTGAGGTACCCCTCTGCTTTTTCATCCCAGGGATTGGCGTCTGGCTTCATCAACCGTCCCATCGCCTGCTCGACGATCCGGGCGTTGGAGTATTCCTGGTCATACTTCCCTTCCGGATTGACCCGGTAGGGATTTTGGGATGTCTGGAGCACGAAGGTCTTGCCGTGCACCTTAGTGCTGGCCGGCGGCGCCGGATGCACCGTGCGCAGCTCAACCGGCTCATCCAGGTTCGGAAGGAAGGAGCTGTACGAGAAGCCCCAGAGCAAGATTGGCAGCAGAACCAGGTAGACCGTGCGCAGCCCCTTGTGGAAGCCGGTGTTGGCATCCAGCACGTTCATGATCGGTTGCTTGAACTTCTTCCAATCTTCTTCGTTGCTGGACACCCACATGAACACGGCGATCAGCGACACCGTGCCATACATGGCACGCACGCTGAAGGGGATAGGCGGATACACCCTGAACTTGAGGTACAGGAGGATATACGCCCAAAACAAGATCCCCTGCCAAAAACGAGGCAGCTGGATGCCACCCTGACTGAGCATGTAGCTCACCGTGGCAAAAATAGCCACGCTGCCAGCGAGCTCCACCAGCATCTGCATTGGCATATAGCCTTCCACCAGCTTGAGGGACGTGGCTGGAAGGACACCAAAGGCCAGCAGTGCGATAAGCACCACCACCAGCCCTCCAAGCACTGATCCGATTAATACCTTCATCGTCCGGCTCTCCTTCTTACGCTCCCGTTCCTTGATTGAGGTCCAACCATTAAATTAAGAAATTTTGGGAGGCTCCTTACCTTCTTGCAGCTGGGAGAGGTAGTCCACGATCTTGTTCAGCGCACCGGCACTCAGCTTCTTGCCGAACTCTTTCGGCATCGTGTTGTCCGGGAAGCCTTTCACTACGTATGCGCTGGGATTAATGACTGATTCTGTAATGTACTCGCGTGTCGACTTGGCCGTGCCTTTATAGGCAGGGTCCTTGATCCTGGTCGGGGCATTGGTGCCCTCCACGAGCTTGGGCCCGATGGTCCCCACCGCTCCGGCAATGCCGGGGATCGTGTGGCACGCCACACAGGTCGCCTTCTGGAAAATCTGATCCACCGGCTCCTCGCCCGTCGCCAGCACTCCACCACCCGCACCGGCAGGCTTGTCCTCTTGCTGCTTGGGACGGTCCGCCTCCGGGATAAACTTCTCGTAGGCTTTGGTAATTTCCTCGAAAGACGGAGCTTCCTTGCCTTCGCGCACATACATCCAGGTATCCACGGCTGCCAACTCGCCCAACGATAGAGAGATGGGCGGCTTGTGAATTGCGGGCATCGGGCTTTGCTTATCGTTGGTACCCTTCACGCCGAACCCTGCCACGACAAAGCAGCTCGG
>Ga0194121_10007551_pt1 | contig 14141 bp, 7 predicted proteins | sample TA2MahCa50mmetaG_FD_148609 | JGI IMG/M metagenome (GOLD analysis project Ga0194121, IMG submission 148609) | Freshwater microbial communities from Lake Tanganyika, Tanzania - TA2015020 Mahale Deep Cast 50m | ecosystem: Environmental > Aquatic > Freshwater > Lake | place: Tanzania: Lake... | reverse complement strand
CGAGCGAGAACGGGAAGCCGGCGGTGACCGGGACGATCGAGGCGAGCGGCGAGCAACCGACGAGCGAGCCGCAGAAGCGCGATGACGATTCCGACAAACCCGGCGGGATGTTGGCGGTGAAGTGAGCGCCGACTCGCGCGCGAGCGCAAGTCGGATCAGGACGAGGCAACGAAGGCTGGTTCGCGACCCCGCAGGAACCAGACGAAGCAGGAACGAGACGACGCAGGATCGGGACCCAGCAGTTACGGAGAGCGTTCGGCGCGAGTTCCCGCACTGGGAAGCACCGCCGGAACGAGATGCGCCCCCGGAGATTTCGCCGTGCCGAAGATGAAGACCAAGAAGTCGCTGAAGCGCCGGATCAAGGTGACCGGCACGGGCAAGCTCATGCATCACCCTGAAGGGCGCCGCCACCTGCAGTCGGGCAAGCGCGCCAAGCGGCGGCGCAAGCTGCGCAAGGCGAAGCTGATCCCGAAGCACTACCACAAGGTCTACACCCAGCTCCTCGCGCCGAGCCTCTGAGCGCGGCGCGCTGCAGTTGGTCGCTCCGAAAGGAGTGACCGGGGACGGCGGGCAGCCGGGTGGATCGGGTGTTCCGGTCGATCCGACGATGAATCGAGAGCCAGGACGGAAGAATCGGGAGTGATGTGACATGCCGCGCGTTCGCAGCGTCGTGACCCGTCTCAAGCGCCGCAAGCGCCTGATGAAGCGGGTGAAGGGATTCCGCGGAAGCCTGAACAAGAAGAAGCGTCAGGCGCGCGCATTCGCGATCCGGGCGGATCGCTACGCGTTCCGCGACCGCCGGAACAAGAAGCGCGACTTCCGCCGACTCTGGATCATCCGGATCTCGGCGGCGCTCTCCGAGAAGGGCCTCTCCTATGCGCAGTTCATGGGGGGGCTGAAGAAGGCGAACATCACGGTGAATCGCAAGGTGCTCGCCGCGATCGCGGTCGAGGCGCCCACGCAGTTCGACGAGTTCGTCGTCAAGGCGAAGGCCGCGATCGCGGCCTGATACGGTCCGCGCGCGCCGCTCCGGATTCGCCCCACGCAGCGCGGCCGGCAGGTTCGCGGGGGGGCGACCGGGCGGGACCCATGAGCGAATCGCTGCTCCAGTCGATCCGCGCGATCGAGTCGCGCGCGCGCGCCGCCGTCGCGGCGGCGGAATCGGTCGAAGCGCTGCAGGCCGTCGAGCGCGACGCGCTCGGCAAGACGGGCGAGCTGGCGCAGATCCTGCGCGGGCTCAAGGACCTCGATGACGCCGGCAAGAAGGCGGTCGGCCAGGCCGGCAACGTCGCCAAGCGGGCGGTCGAGGCGGTGCTGGCCGAACGCCGTGCCGCGATCGAGTCCGCGGCCATCGCCGTCGCCCTGACGCGGGACCGGATCGATCCGACCGAGCCGTCGCCGCGGCGCCATGCCGGGCATGAGCATCCGGTCAAGGCGGTGATGCGGGAGCTCGAGGAGCTGTTCGAGTCGATGGGGTTCACGGTCGTCGACGGCCCCGAGATCGAGACTGACTATTTCAACTTCGAGGCGCTCAACATCCCGCCGCACCATCCGGCGCGCGACACGCAGGACACTTTCTATGTCGCCGGCGGGCATGTCCTGCGCACGCACACCTCGGGGATGCAGGTGCGCGCGATGCGCCAGCTCGGCGCGCCGCTGCGGGTGGTGGCTCCGGGACGGGTGTTCCGCAACGAGACGCAGGACGCCACCCATGAGCACACCTTCCACCAGCTCGAGGGGCTGGTCGTCGACGAGGGCATCTCGATCGCCCACCTGAAGGCGGTGCTCGACGAGCTCCTCGCGCGCCTGTTCGGCGAGCGCGTCGAGACGCGGCTGCGGCCGCACCACTTCCCGTTCGTCGAGCCGGGGCTCGAGCTCGACTTCCAGTGCCGGCTGTGCAGCGGGAAGGGCTGCGCCACCTGCAAGGGCGGCGGGTGGATCGAGCTGTGCGGCTGCGGAATGGTCCATCCGAAGGTGCTGCAGGCCGGCAACGTCGATCCCGAGCGCTTCACCGGTTTCGCGTTCGGGCTCGGCATCGATCGCCTGACGATGATGCGGCACGCGATCTCCGACATCCGCTGGATGATGTCGGGCGATCTGCGCTTCCTCGGCCAGTTCTGAGCGGGAGCCTGCGCGATGAAGCTGTCGCTCCGGTGGCTGTCCGAACACGTCGACCTCGCCGGCATCACCGCCGAGGAGATCGCGCGGCAGCTGACGATGAAGACCGCGTTGATCGAGGGCGTGCAGCCGATCGGCGCCGGCCTCGGGAAGGTCGTCGTCGGTCATGTGCTGCAGCGCGAGAAGCACCCGAACGCGGACCGCCTGTCGGCGTGCAAGGTCGACATCGGCGGGCAGGTGATGGATGTGGTCTGCGGCGCTCCGAACGTCGCCGCGGGCCAGAAGATCGCGTACGCACCGGTCGGCTGCACGCTGCCGAACGGCCTCACCCTCGAGGCGCGCAAGATCCGCGGCCTGATGAGCCACGGGATGATCTGCTCGACCGACGAGCTCGGGCTCGGCGGTGATCACGACGGCATTCTGGTGCTGCCCGCCGACGCGCCGGTGGGAGCCTCGTTCCGCGAATTCTGGGGCGTCGACGACGTCGTCTTCGAGATCGACAACAAGTCGGTCACGCACCGCGCCGACCTGTGGGGCCATTACGGCTTCGCGCGGGAGCTCGCCGCGATCTTCGGGCGGCCGCTGCGGCCGCTCGAGCTCGACGCGACCCTGCGGCCCGAACCCGCCGCTTTCGCGGTGCGGGTCGACGACCCGAGCGGATGCCCGTGCTACCTGGCGCTGAAGGTCGAGCTCGAAGCGGTGCCGGAGACGCCGCGCTGGATGGCGCGCCGGCTCGAGGCGGCGGGAATGCGCCCGCTCGGACTGCTGGTCGACCTGAGCAACTACGTGATGCTCGAGATCGGCCAGCCGACGCATCCGTTCGATCAGGACCGCCTCGCCGGCGCGCGCATCGTGGTCCGCCGCGGGCAGGCGGGGGAGAAGCTGGCCACGCTCGACGGGCAGTCCCGCGAACTGAACGGCGAGGACCTCGTCATCGCCGACGGCGAGCGCGGGGTCGCGATCGCCGGCGTCATGGGCGGAGGCGCGACCGAGGTATCGCCGTCGACGCGGCGGATGCTGCTGGAGTCGGCGGCGTTCGAGGCCGTCCGGGTGCGCCGGACGTCGGGGCGTCTCGGGTTGCGCAGCGAGGCCGTGGCGCGATTCGAGAAGACGCTGGATGCCGCCCTTCCGGAGCTGGCGTTGCGCCGCTACGCCTTCCTGCTCCGGCGCCTGGCGCCGGCGGCGAAGATCCACGCCGGGTTCGCCGCCGCCGGTGGCGCGCATCCGCGCACGCCGACGCTGGCGCTGCGTCCGGCGCGCGCCCGGATGAAGCTCGGAATCGAGCTCAGCGACGCGGAGATGACGCGCCTCCTCACCTCGATCGGTTTCGAGGTGCGGCCTGACAGCGAGCGACTCGCGGTCACGGTGCCGTCGTTCCGCTCGCGCCGGGACGTCGTCGCCGAGGACGATCTCATCGAGGAGATCGGTCGACTCGCCGGCTACGAGCGGGCGGTCCCGACGCTGCCGCGCCTCGCGGTGAAACCGCCGCTTCCCGATCCGGCGCGGCGGCTCGAGCGCGGCGTCGTCCGCTGCCTGGTGCATGAGTGCGGGTACGCCGAGACGCTCGGCTACAGCTTCCAGACCGACCGGCAGGTCGCGCAGTACGAGCCGGCCGCGGCAGCGGATGGCCATGTTCGCCTGACCAACTCGTTGACGGTCGACGCGACGCGGATGCGCCGCAGCCTGGTCCCTGGCCTGCTCGAGGCGGTGCGGCGCAATCTGGTCGAGTTCGACGATGTGCGGCTGTTCGAGGTGGGGCGCGAGTACCTGCCCCGTGCGGCATCCGGCGGAGCCGTGACCGCTGCGGACGGCGAGGCCTCCTTGCCGGTGGAGCGGCGTGTCCTGGTGGCGATTCGCGCGGCGCGCGGTCCCGCAGCCGACGGCCTGCTGGCCCGCCTGCGCGGCGACGTCGAGCGGCTGCTGTCCCGCCTTGCGATCCGGTGGCGAGGCGAGGCTGCGGCGGGTCCGCTCCCGGCGTTCGCCCATCCGGGGCGGTCGATCGCCGTCATGGTGGCGGGGAGTCGGCTGGGCGTGCTGGCGCAGCTCCATCCGGAGCTGGCGCGCCGTTTCGAGCTCGCTGATGCCGTCGCGGTCGCCGAGTTCGATCTGGCGGCGGCGGCGGCGTTGAACCGTTCGCTGCCGAAGATGCAGCCGATCTCGCCGTTCCCGCCGTCACGCCGGGACCTCGCCTTCGTGGTACCCGAGTCGCTGCCGGTCGCCGAACTCGAACGCGAGATCCGGGCGGCGGCAGGCGAGACGCTGGTCGACCTCGAACTGTTCGACGTGTATCGGGGCGCGAACGTGCCGCCGGGGACGCGCTCGCTCGCCTTCCGGCTCGTGTTCCGAGCGCAAGATCGCACGCTCTCCGACGGCGAGGTCGAGCCGATCCAGCGCGTCATCATCGAGCGGTTGGCGGTCAAGGGCGCTCGGTTGCGCGCGTGACCGTGCACCGCGGCCGGTCGCGCTGCGCGACGACGACGCGGGATCGCCGCAGACGTTTCGAGCGACGGCGATCCCTCCCACCCCGCTTCCCGCGCGGGCTATAAGAACGGCGACGAGCGGGCGCTGCGCCGCCCGTCGACCGTGAGGAGTGCCGCGCGCGGTCCGCTCAGGATTTCGTGCACCTCTGCCGTGTTCGACGCTCGCGTCAATGCTTGAACCTTGATCGATTCACCTGGGAGCCGAATCCTCGGTGGCAGGTCCAGCCGTCCATCGCGAGACGGACTTCCGCGCCCGCCGGGTGGGCACCCCCTTCGTTCTCAGGTTCGAGTGAGCGCCATGGGCGACGGCACAAGGGTGGAGGTGTTTTTCGTTCGGCCGCGGCGGCGGCCCGGCCGGCCCATGCCCGAGCCGTTCGGCGGTCCCAAAACTCGAGGCCATGCGCGTCGCCTCGGGCCGCTTCGAGCGGGACCATCCGGCACCGGGACCGCGGAAGCCGACCGCCAGCAGGCTGACCCGCGGCGCGAACAGAGCAGCCGACCGGTCGCGATGCCGCAGGGGGATTCCCCGCGACCGCTGCTGCGCTAATCTGCGCGCGGTGGCGGCGGCGCGGTGGCGGTTGCGTCGCACGAGGTGGGCAGCGGGTCGTCGCTTGAATGCGGCACGCTGGGAGGGGAGGCGCAACTCATGCGCACGTGGCTGGTCACGTTGTTGCTGCTTGGAATCGGTACTGCGGGCGCCATGAACTTCTGGCGCGACCGCACCGAGGATCCGGAGCCCGCAGCCAGCGAGGAGGCGGTCGGAACATCGCCGGCAGACCCGCTCGGGGACGGCGAAGTCCTCGAGGTGTTCGCGACGGAGGAGATCGCGGCGGAGGAGATCGCGGCGGAGGAGATCGCGGCGGAGCCCGATTCAGCCGGACCGGACGCCGTCGTGACGCAGGTGACGCCGACGGCCGTCGTCACGGGCGGGCCGCAACTCGAAGCCGCGGGCAACGAGGCTGCCGTCGCGTCGCCGCCGGTCGAACTGACTGCGGCGAACGCGGCGACTCCGGATGAGGTCGATCGGCTGGGCGGCGCGACCGTCGCGGCCGAGGGCGAGGCGCGACGGAATGCGATGTCGCTGGTGGAACAAGCGGCACGCAGCACGGATCCGGTCGAACAGTCGAACCTGCTTTCACGAGCCGTCCTTGGCGGCGCACTCGATCAGGTTGCCGAGGCCAATGCCTACGAAGCGCTCCTCGACGCGAATCGGCGCGGGATCCTCAACCCCAGGGTCTCGGGGCTCTGCTCGCAGGTGGTGGTCGAGAAGGGCGACAGTCTCTGGCTGATCGGCCGGAAGGCGGCAAAGGATGGCAACGCCGGCTGCACGCCCGGCCTGATCCGCCTGGTCAACGGCATGACGTCCGATCACCTCAGGGCGGGCGCCAAGCTGAAGATCCCGAACCAACCGGTCTCGCTGGTCGTCGAGAAGCCGAAGTACCGGCTCAGCGTCCTGTTCGGTGACGTTCTGCTGAAGCGCTACCTGGTCGGGCTCGGCAAGGACAACAAGACGCCGGAAGGCGATTTCACGATCAAGACGCGCCTGATCGACCCGCCGTGGTTCAAGCCGGGTGTCGGCGAGATCCCGCCGGAGCACCCAGAGAACGTACTCGGCACCCGCTGGCTCGGCTTCGCGGAGAAGGATGGCTTCCCGGAAGCGGCAACGTTCGGGATCCACGGCACGCGCGAAGACAACTCGATCGGAACGCAGTCCTCGAACGGCTGCGTCCGCATGCACAATGCGGAGGTCGAAGAGTTGTTCGAATGGATCGGCGAAGGCGTGAAGGTGACGATCCGGCCGTGATCGTGACGCCAGAAGCGTGAGCGGTACGATCCGGGTCGGCCCCGCTGACCACCGTTCGCGTCGCTGCGGAGACGGGCGCGCTGCAGCTCCGTGCGGGTGATGCTCCTGCCAGATCGAATGGGGCGACGCGGCGAGTCGCTGCCGTGACGAGCTTCGGCGTCGATCGCTCGTCGTGAGTCCAGCCGGTCGCAGCGCCGGTGTCGTGCACTGGCATCGAACGCGAAGGCCGGCGGCAGCGCGTTCGGACGATTTCGCGCGCAGGTCTGCTCGCGACGACCGCTTCGCCCAGCCGTCGACGTACGCCAGGCGCTCGGGCCGGGATCGGTAACCGGACGCGACCCCGCCGCCGTCGACCTCGCGCCAGCGTGACGGCGGAATCGGCAATCCGCGGGGCCTGGCTCTGGCCCTGGCTCCGATCGTGCGCGCCGAGAGTGGGCACCGGCGGTTCATTCGGTGCCGTGGGCAGCTCGACTGCTCCGCGATTGAGCTCGGCGACGGCAGTGGCCCACCTCGCCGGAAGTGCGGTGGACGGGAGCTCACGGGTCGGTCGATTCGCGACGAGCACGCGGCGGGCAGTCGAGCAAGGGACCGCCGAAACTTCCGCCACGACCCCGACGTGGATGGAGTCTCGACCGATCGGCCCGGCAGCTGCCACCTGGGCCCGAAGTGCGTCGTCGGAATCGGGATCGCGATCGGACCGTGCTCGGGGGGACGGGGCGGTCCGGTGCCGCGCTGAACCGCGCCGACCCGCGCGTGCGGGCTCCGTTGTCGATAAGCGAACGTGACCGGGGGGCAGTCCACGTTCACCGCAGCCCACGAAGCACTGCCGGCCTCGTGCCACCGCTGGCGCGAAACGCAGGAAGCGCCGCAGCTCGAGACGGCGAAGCAGGGATCCTGAGCGGAGAAAGAACACGAAAAAGGAACAGGGCAGCCGACGCAATCTCCACCCTGCCGACGCCCACCAGGGCAACCCTGCAACGCGAGCCGGAGACCCTCACCGATTCGTCAGGGCGCCTTGAACCTGGAGCCCAAACCGGAACTTCACGAGGGTTGCGCGCGCTCGAGCTGCGGTCGAATGCCGGCCGGTCCTCGAATCGGAGGCACACACGACAGCTGGCGAGATCGAGCGCTCCCATGCGAGGTGCCAATCCCCGGCACCCATTCCGACGGCGGCCGGACGAGCAACCGAGGGACGAAAATCGCGACCGTCAGAACGGGTCGTTGGCGCTATGCCGGTACGCCGTCAGATCAGCAGCCGATCGCCGCCATCCGGACGCCACCGTTCGATCGCCGTCGCGCGATGCCGCAGCCGTGTCAGGGAAGGTCGAAACACGGGTTGTCACCCTGATGGGCTGCTGTTCGCAAGCGGCCTGTCTCAGGAATTCACGAAAGAAGTCGGAGGCGAGGTTTGCGCAGGGCGAGGAGCGCCGACGACTTCAACTTCGAGGGAAATTGATGAGGAAGACCGACGAAGCCATGCCCGAAGGGCGCCCCGAACTCTGAAGCGGATTTCTGAGACACGACACCAGCCCGTCTTTGCATGAGTCCCGGCTCCGGCTTGGTCGTTCGGCGCTTGCCATCGGCGGAGAACCGCGTTCCTTCCTCAGCGGGGTCGATGGACCTGCATCGCCGGAGCCGCGATTTCCCTCCTCGTCCTGCGCCAACATCACGTCGCCTGCCGACGGGGCTCATGAACAAGACAGGCATGGAGCGGCGACGATCGAAGGCAGCACAACCGGAAGCCGAGCAACCGAGGGACGCGGCACGGGACCCGCACCGGAGGTGCCGGAGCCGATCCGGACGTTTGGATGTCCCCGATGCCGTTGGAGGGAAGATCTAGGCTCGAAATCCGAACCATGAGACTGATCCGAACATCAACGGGAAGCGCTGATGTCGCACAGACCCTCCCACAGGGATCCAAAAAAAGTTGCGGGCGACGCTTGACCCAAAGGGAGTGGGCCTTAGAGTGTCCGCCCCGCTTGGGTCAACCGTGGTGCGCAAGACTCGTGCAGTCTGCGCTGCACCCCGACTTGATCTGACGGGACGCCTCGAGAAAGAGGCGGACGCCGAAAGGCGACGCAGAGATCTTTGAAAAACAGGAAAGCCTGACCTTTGAGCGCTGAAGCAGCGTCAAGCCTCGCTCCGGCGAGATTGACGCAGCGACCGACGCGACCACCGGTGAAGACCGGCGGTTTGCGTCTTGAATCTATTACAGAATCAAATTCACAAAGAAATCTTTGACGAGTTTGATCCTGGCTCAGAGCGAACGCTGGCGGCGTGGATTAGGCATGCAAGTCGAACGGGACCGTAGCCGCAAGGTTGCGGTTCAGTGGCGAAAGGGCGAGTAATACATCGATCATCTGCCCCAGGGACCGGAACAACACTTGGAAACGAGTGCTAATACCGGATAGCCCAGCAATGGTAAACGGCGGGGACCGCAAGGCCTGCCGCCCAGGGAGGAATCGATGGCCTATCAGCTAGTTGGTGAGGTAATGGCTCACCAAGGCGAAGACGGGTAGCCGGACTGAGAGGTTGGTCGGCCGCACTGGGACTGGGACACTGCCCAGACTCCTACGGGAGGCTGCAGTCGAGGATCTTCCGCAATGGGGGCAACCCTGACGGAGCGACGCCGCGTGCAGGATGAAGGCCTTCGGGTCGTAAACTGCTGTCACACGTTATGAAACTGTGCAGATTAATACTCTGCACCCTGACAAAGGCGTGAAAGGAAGCCACGGCTAACTTCGTGCCAGCAGCCGCGGTAAGACGAAGGTGGCTAGCGTTGCTCGGAATTACTGGGCATAAAGCGCGCGTAGGTGGTCTTGTAAGCGAGGGATGAAATCCCATGGCTCACCCATGGAACTGTCCTTCGGACTGCAAGGCTTGAGGGCGGGAGGGGAGAGTGGAATTCCCGGTGTAGCGGTGAAATGCGTAGATATCGGGAGGAACGCCGGTGGCGAAAGCGACTCTCTGGCCCGTTTCTGACACTGAGGCGCGAAAGCTAGGGGAGCAAACAGGATTAGATACCCTGGTAGTCCTAGCTGTAAACGATGGGCACTGGGTAGAGGGGGCGTCGATACCCTCTTTGCCGAAGCAAATGTGTTAAGTGCCCCGCCTGGGGAGTACGGTCGCAAGGCTAAAACTCAAAGGAATTGACGGGGGCTCACACAAGCGGTGGAGCATGTGGTTCAATTCGAAGCAACGCGAAGAACCTTACCCGGGTTTGAAATTCACGGATGGGTCCGGTGAAAGCTGGATACCCTACCCGCAAGGGTGAAACGTGGACAGGTGTTGCATGGCTGTCGTCAGCTCGTGTCGTGAGATGTCGGGTTAAGTCCCTCAACGAGCGAAACCCTTGTCTTTAGTTGCCAACGGTTCGGCCGGGGACTCTAGAGAGACTGCCGTTGTGAAAACGGAGGAAGGTGGGGACGACGTCAAGTCATCATGGCCTTTATGTCCGGGGCTACACACGTGCTACAATGGTCGGTACAAAGGGATGCTAAGCCGCGAGGTAGAGCAAATCTCATAAAGCCGACCTCAGTTCAGATTGGAGGCTGCAACCCGCCTCCATGAAGATGGAATCGCTAGTAATCGCGGATCAGCTACGCCGCGGTGAATATGTTCCTGGGCCTTGTACACACCGCCCGTCAAGTCACGAAAGCTGGCAGTGCCTGAAGTCGCGTACCTGACCGCAAGGAGGGCAGCGCCCACGGTAAGGCCGGTGATTGGGACTAAGTCGTAACAAGGTAGCCGTAGGGGAACCTGTGGCTGGATCACCTCCTTTCTAAGGATGACCAACATGGCCGCGCTGCGAAAGCGGCGTGAGCATGTCGACCTGCGCTCATCGGTCAGGCTTTTCCTGTTCTTCTGCATCTCTGAGTAGGATGTCTCGAATCCCGCACCCGTAGCTCAGTTGGTTAGAGCACGCGCCTGATAAGCGCGAGGTGAGTGGTTCGAGTCCACTCGGGTGCACCATTCGGCGCACCCGCCTCAAGTGCGTGCTTCGAGCGATTCGTCGCGCGGCAATCAATGGGGGCGTAGCTCAGTTGGTAGAGCGCCAGCTTTGCAAGCTGAGGGTCGCGGGTTCAACTCCTGTCGCCTCCACCAGGCTCAAACCGATCTTTGAAAACTCTGTGGCACAAGTATTGACTCAGACTCCTTGTTTCTAGTTGTCGAGTCGCGTTTGCAACGCGGCTCTCGAGCGCCAAGAATCGAGAAAAGTGTGGTCAAGCTCTGAAGGGTGTATGGTGGATGCTCTGGCGTCGAGTGGCGATGAAGGGCGTGGCACGGCTGCGATAAGCCCCGGTTTGCTGCGAGCAAGCTCAACCGGGGATCCCCGAATGCGGAAACGCCTCAAGTTAATACCTTGAGATCCGCGGCTGAATCCATAGGCCGCGGCGGCCCACGCAGGGAACTGAAACATCTAAGTACCTGCAGGAAAAGAAAGAAACCTCGACTTCCCTAGTAGCGGCGAGCGAAAGGGAATCAGCCTAAACCGTTGGCGTGTAAGGCGACAACCGTTGCGTCAACGGGGTTGTGGGGAACGTGAAGTTGGATTGTCGAACAGCACATGAGTTACCAAGGCAGGCGGTAGCGGAACGACCTGGAAAGGTCGGCCGAAGAGGGTGATAGCCCCGTATGCAAAATCGCCTGCTCTCGTGCATGTTCCCCGAGTATCGGCGGTCACGTGAAACCCGCCGTGAATCTGGGAGGACCACCTCCTAAGGCTAAGTACTCCTCGACGACCGGTAGCGAACAGTAGCGTGAGCGAAAAGTGAAAAGAACCCCTGTAAGGGGAGTGAAATAGGACCTGAAACCGTACACCTACGAGCGGTCGGAGGGCTATGGCAGCTTCGGCTGCAATGCCTGACGGCGTACCTCTTGCATAATGATCCGGCGAGTTGCCGTGCAGGGCGAGGCTAAGGGCAGAATGTCCGCAGCCGCAGCGAAAGCGAGTGCGAAATGCGCGACTGAGTCTTGCATGGCAGACCCGAATGCAGGTGATCTAACCATGGCCAGGCTGAAGCGAGCGTAACACCTCGTGGAGGGCCGAACTCGTCACCGTTGCAAAGGTGTGAGATGAGCTGTGGTTTGGAGCAAAAGACTAACCAAACCTGCGAATAGCTGGTTCTCCCCGAAACAAGTTTCGGCTTGACGTCAGGTGATTTGCCGCTGGGGGTAGAGCTACTGAATGGGCACGGGGGGTATCCATCCTACCCGTCCCAACCAAACTCCGAATACCAGCGTCATTACCCTGGCAGTTAGTCCGCGGGCGATAACGTTCACGGACAAGAGGGAAACAACCCAGATTGCCGGCTAAGGTCCCAGAGACTGCGCTAAGTGGGAGAAGGAGGTAAGGCCTCTATGACAGCCGGGATGTTGGCTTAGAAGCAGCCATCATTTAAAAAGTGCGTAATAGCTTACCGGTCGAGAGGCCTTGCGCCGAAAATTAACGGGACTCAAGCGCAGCACCGAAGCCGCAGATCCGCGCTGGCTGTCAGCTGGCGCGGGTGGTAGGGGAGCGTTCCATATGGACCGAAGGGTGACGGTAACGACACCTGGACCGTATGGTAGTGAGAATGCCGGAACGAGTAGCGGTAAATGAGGTGAGAATCCTCATCGCCGTAAGCCCAAGGTTTCCTGGGGCAGGTCAGTCCGCCCAGGGTTAGTCGGGCCCTAAGCTGAGGCCGAAAGGCGTAGGCGATGGAAAACAGGTTAATATTCCTGTACCAGCGTGGAACGATCAAGACACGACGGGGTGACAGAGAGTTGATGGTGAGCCTACGGTTAGATGTGTAGGTTCAAGCCTGCGGGGTTGCAGTAGGAAAATCCGCTGCACCAGACCTCGGGGGTGATGTCGAGCGCCTTGAGCGCGAAGTCATCGGAGCCTCTCTCAAGAAAAACCTCTAGTGAGTTCCAAGCTGCCCGTACCGCAAACTGACACTGGTGGGCGAGGTGAATATCCTAAGGCGCTCGAGTGAAATCTCGTGAAGGAACTCAGCATAATTGCTCCGTAACTTCGGGAGAAGGAGCGCCTCCGATGGTGAAGGGTGTACATCCCGAGCTGTTGGAGGCCGCAGAGAAATGGCCCGGGCGACTGTTTACCAAAAACACAGGTCTGTGCAAAGTCACATAAGACGATGTATACAGACTGACGCCTGCCCGATGCCGGAAGGTCAAAGGGATGGGTCAGGGGGTTCGCCCTCGAAGCCTTGAACCAAAGCCCCGGTGAATGGCGGCCGTAACTATGACGGTCCTAAGGTAGCGAAGTTCCTTGTCGGGTAAGTTCCGACGCGCATGAATGGCGTAACGACTTGGGCGCTGTCTCCACGAGATGCTCGGCGAAACTGGAGTCTTGGTGAAAATACCAAGTGCCCGCGCAAGGACGGAAAGACCCCATGAACCTTCACTTCACCCTGGTATTGGTACTTGGCACTGCATGTGTAGCATAGGTGGGAGACTTTGATGGGTGGGCGCTAGTTCATCCTGAGTCGATCAGTGAAATACCACTCTTGCCTTGACAGGTGTCTAACCGGTCACCGTGAATCCGGGACCGGGACAGTGCTAGGCGGGTAGTTTGGCTGGGGCGGTCTCCTCCCAAAAGGTAACGGAGGAGTCCAAAGGCACCTTCAGCGCGGTTGGCAATCGCGCGTAGAGCGCATAGGTATAAGGGTGCTTAACTGCGAGTCTGATAGGACGAGCAGATGTGAAAGCAGGGCTAAGTGATCCGGCGGATTCCATGTGGAAGGGCCGTCGCTCATCAGACAAAAGGTACTCTGGGGATAACAGGCTGATCTCCCCCAAGAGCTCATATCGACGGGGAGGTTTGGCACCTCGATGTCGGCTCATCGCATCCTGGGGCTGGAGAAGGTCCCAAGGGTTTGGCTGTTCGCCAATTAAAGCGGTACGCGAGCTGGGTTCAGACCGTCGTGAGACAGGTCGGTCCCTATCCGGCGTGGGCGTAGGATGCTTGAGGAGAGCTGCCTCTAGTACGAGAGGATTGAGGCGGACGGACTTCTGGTGTAGGGGTTGTCGCGCTAGCGGTATCGCCCCGTAGCTATGTCCGGAATGGATAACCGCTGAAGGCATCTAAGCGGGAAGCCAACTCCAAGATTCGGCATCCCAATCAGGCCTCTGATAGACGATCAGATCGATAGGCGGGGGGTGCAAGCGCAGCAATGCGTTGAGCTGACCCGTACTAACTGGCCGATTGGCTTGACCACGCTTTTCTTCTGACCCGTGATGCGGGTCAGATCTCGGTCGCAGGTATGCGACCGTCCACTTGCGCCACAGAGTTTGCTTGAAACAAATGCCCGGTGACCATAGCTGGCTGGATACACCCGTTCCCTTCTCGAACACGGAAGTTAAGCGGTCAGCGCCGATGATATTGGGTCACTCCGAGAAAGTAGGTCGTTGCCGGGCTTTTCTTGAATCTCATGCCCGCGGCACTCGCCGCGGGCTTTTTTTTTCGTTCGAGGACGACTCAGCCGGATCAAAGCCGTGCCAGATCAAGACCTGGCCGGATCAACCGACTCGAATCGTCTCGCCTTTGGCTCGGATTGGACGGGACTGCTGCGAGGTGTCAATCCGTCTTGTTCATGAGCCCTTGCTCCGGCTTGGTTTGTCCGCGCATGACATCGTCGGAGAACGGCGCTCCTTCCTCAGCGGGTCGCTGGACCCGCATCGTCGGAGCCTCGTTTTTCTCTCTGGTCCTGCACCAACATCCCGTCGCCTCGCGACGG
>Ga0194121_10007549_pt1 | contig 14142 bp, 7 predicted proteins | sample TA2MahCa50mmetaG_FD_148609 | JGI IMG/M metagenome (GOLD analysis project Ga0194121, IMG submission 148609) | Freshwater microbial communities from Lake Tanganyika, Tanzania - TA2015020 Mahale Deep Cast 50m | ecosystem: Environmental > Aquatic > Freshwater > Lake | place: Tanzania: Lake... | reverse complement strand
GGCCGCGACCCGGGCGCTGGTCGAGCGCGAGCTCGGCCGGCCGCGTTCGGCGCTGGCGGCAGCGGAGGCGGCCGGCGAGCCGTTGCTGGCGGGTTTCCTCGCGCTCGAGGCCGATCTCGCGGAGCAGGCGCGCGCGCAGTTCGCGCGGCTCGGGCAGGAGGGGGTCGCGGCGGAACTCGGTGCGCGCGTCGACGTGATCGAGCAACTGCCGCGCAAGTCCACGGCGCTGGCGGGATCGCTGTCGGCGGTCCTGCCCGGGGCCGGGCAGCTCTACGTCGGACGGCCCGGCGACGCGCTGGTTGCGTTCATGACCAACGGCCTGCTGATCGGCGGGACGGTCGCGGCGGCGCGACGCGACCAGGACACGGCGGCGATCGCGCTCGGGTTCGTCGCTTCCGGCTTCTGGTTCGGGAACATCTACGGCGCGATGAACGGCGCGGAACGGGACTGGCGCGAGCGGCGCGACGCCGAGCTCGGTCGCGCGCGCGGCTGGCTGCGCCAGTCCGGCGTCTTCGCCGTCCCCACGACCGACGGACGCGGCGGCGCGCTCGGGCTGTACTTCGGGTTCTGAGCCGCGCGCACGCGAAGGCCGACGCGAACCGCCGCGCGATCAGCGCCAGCGGAAGACCTTGAGCGCGACGGCGAAGCAGGCGCTGCCCCAGGCGAGGAGGATCGCGAGCGGGAGCCAGGCGGCGGCGAGCGAGCGACCGTCGAGGATCACGGCGCGCAAGGCGTCGTTCAGCGCCGTGAGCGGCAGCGCCTTCACCACCGGCAGCATCCAGTCGGGGAAGTTCTCGGCCGGGAAGAACACGCCCGACAGCAGGAACATCGGCATCGTCACGAGGTTCATCAGCCCGGCGGCGGTCTGCGCGTTCTGGGCGCGCGACGCCACCAGCAACCCGAGCCCGCCGAACGCCAGCGCCGACAGGGCGACGATCACGGCGAGGTCGAGCCACGAACCGCGCGGCCACAGCCCGAAGGCGAGGATCCCGAAGCCGACGAGGAACGCCCCCTCCAGCAGCGAGATCACCACCCGGAACAGCGTGAACGACCCGAGCAGATCGCTGCGCCGCATCGGCGTGGCGGCGAACCGCTTCAGCAGCTTGCGCGTCCGCATCAGCACCAGCGCCCAGCCGACGCCCCACACGCCGCCGCTCATCAGGTTCATGCCGAGCAGGCCGGGCAGCAGGAAGTCGATGTAGCGCCGCCCCGGCGCCGCCACCACCGTCTCCTCGACGGCGAGCCGCCCCGCCGGATCGCGCGCGTGCTCCAGCGCGTCGCGCACGGCGATCTCCGCCAGCCGACCACCCGGCCGCGTCGGATCGAGCGTGATGCGCGGCGCCGTTCCCGCCGGGCGCGGCTCGAGCACCAGCAGCACCTTGCCGCTGCGCAGCTGCTCGGCCGCCGCCGCCACGTCGATCCGCTCGGCGCGGAAGCCCTCGATCGCCTCGATCGCGGCCATCGCCTCGGCGACGGCCGGATCACCCGCGATCCCCGCCACCGCCACCGCCTGTTCGTCAGGCGGCTTGTGCCGGAACGCCAGCCCGAGCGCGATCGCCAGCACGATCGGGAAGCCGAACACCCAGAAGATCACGCCGGGCTCGCGGCTCATCTCGCGCCAGCGCACGAGGCAGAGCTGCCACAGCGGCGACTCGGCGAACTTCATCGCTTCGCCTTCCGGGAGTCGCCCGCAGCGGCCCGCTTCGCCGCCGCTTCCGCCTCCTCGGCCTCGAGGCTCGTGCCGGTGAGCTCGACGAAGACGTCATCGAGCGTGGCCGTCCGCGTCGCCAGCCGGGTCGGCCGGGCGCCGTGCTGCCGCAGCACGTCGATCACCCGCGGCAACGTCTCGTGGATGCCCTGCACCGAGAGCCGGAAGCCGCCCGGATCGGGCAGGCACGCCACCACGCCCGGCAACGCCGCGAACGCCGCCTCCGGCAGCGCCGGCTCGCTCCCCACCTCGATGATCTCGTCGGCGCCGAGCGTCGCGATCAGCTCGCGCGGCGTCCCGAGCGCGATCACCTTGCCCTTCCGCAGGATCGCGATCCGGTCGCAGAGCTTCTCCGCCTCCTCCATGTAGTGGGTGGTCAGCACGATCGTCCGCCCGCGCTGCTTCAGCCGGGTGATGATCTCCCACAGCGAGCGGCGCGCGGCGGGGTCGAGACCGGTGGTCGGCTCGTCGAGGAAGAACAGCTCGGGATCGCTGACCAGCGCGCAGGCGATGGCGAGCCGCTGCTTCTGGCCGCCCGACAGCTTCTCGACCCAGGCGTCCTGCTTCTCCAGCAGGTCGACCTGCGCCAGCGCCTCGTCCACGCCGAGCCGCCGCGGGTAGAAGCTGCGGAACAGCGCGACGGTCTCGCGCACCGAGAGCTTGTCGTAGAGCTCGGTCTCCTGCAGCGCGATCCCGATCCGGCCGCGCAGGGAGTCGGCGTCGCGCTCCCAGCTGCCACCGAGCACGCGCACCTCGCCCGCCGTCGCCGCCGTCAGCCCCTCGAGGATCTCGACCGTCGTGGTCTTGCCGGCGCCGTTCGGCCCGAGCAGCCCGAAGCACTCGCCGCGCCGCACCTCGAGATCGATCCCGTCGACCGCGACCAGCTCGGGGAAGCGCTTGACCAGGCCGCGGACGGCGATGGCGGGTCCGGCCAGATCGGCGCGCCGATCCGTCTGCGGCTCGTCCATCGTTCAGTGCTGCGCGCCGTCGGCGCGATCCTCGTCCTGCTCACCCTCGTCGCCGTCGTCGGCGTAGCCGAGACGCTTCAGTTCCGCTCGCTCCTCCGGCGTCAGGTCGACGCCGCTCGGATCGGGCGGCCGCTTGCTCCACGCGGACTTGGCGTACGCATCGAGGAGTTCGCGCAGCTCGGCAGCGACGTCGGGCTCCTCGTCGACGAGGTTCCGCGTCTCGAGCGGGTCGGCGACGACGTCGTAGAGCTCGTACTTGCTGGCGCCGATTAGGTTGGCGACCCACTTCTCGCCGAAGCAGATCAGCTTCCAGCGCCCGCGGCGGATCGAGACTTCGAACTTCTCGGCGTAGCCCGATTCGATGAAGACCGGCCGCGCCGAATCCGGCGGCGCGCCGGCCGCCAGCCACGGGAGCAGGGACTGCCCCTCGAACTGCCAACCGGTGCGGATCCCCGCATCCTCCAGCAGCGTCGGCGCAAGGTCCATCAGCGCCACCGGTTCACTCACGCGACGCGGCGCCCACTTCGGATGGACGACGATCAGCGGCACCCGGGCGCAATCGTCGTAGGGCAGCCGGCCATGCTCGAAGTAGTAGTCGTGCCCGCCAAGCCCCTCGCCATGGTCGGCCGTCACCACGATGATCGTCCGCTCCAGCAGCCCCTTGCCCGCCATCCAGTCGAGCAGGCGACCGAGCTGGTCGTCGAGGAAGCGGATGTCGGCGTCATAGGCGGCGACGTAGTCGCGCAGCTCCTTGGCGAAGTCGAGGTGCGCGTACGCGGGCACCATGCCGATGTCGTTGTTGGGCGGCGAACTGACGGACGGGTCGAGCGCCTTGGGATCGACCGCCAGCACCTCGCCCGCGGTCCGCTTGTAGAGCTCATCCCTCCGGAAGCCGCCCAAATACTCCCTCCCCTGCTGGTAAGGCGCATGCGGATCGAGGTAGTGCACCCAGGCGAAGAAGGGGCGCGCGGGATCGAGGCGCGACGAGAACTGCTCGATCGCCTTGTCGGTCACCCGGTTGCCGGTGGATTCGTCGCCCGGATGGACGTGGAAGCGCTCGAAACCCTGGTCGTACTGGAACTTCTCCGAGAGGCTGAGATTGGCGACGGTGCCGAACGTCTCGAATCCCGCCTCGCGAAAGAGCTCTGGCAGCAGTTCGTAGTGCAGCGGCACCTTGAACTTGAGCGTCTTGCGCGCGACGCCGCTGGTCGAGCCGTAAGTGGAGGAGAGCATCGACGCCATGCTCGGGCCGGTCTTCGGCCACTGCACGCTGCACTGCTCGAACAAGGTCCCCTTCGCCGCCAGGGCGTCGATCTGCGGCGCGGTCTGGCGCTCGTACCCGTAGCAGTGCAGATGGTCGGCGCGCAACGTGTCGATGGTGACCAGGAGCACGTTGTGCGCCTCTGCCGGCTCGACCGGAGCGACGCTGGGAAGCACCCCATCCGGCGGCGTCATGACCACCAGATCGGAGTGCCCCGACTCCTGGGGGCGCATGCAGCCGCCGCCGCTGAGCACGGCGGTCCCGAGGACGAGCAGGAGGCGGGCGAACCGGCCTGGAAGCATGGAGAGTGACCGGAGATGGCTCGGGGATGAGTCGTCGCTTCGACGCCGGGCCCGAGCGAAACGAAGTGTGCCCGGGTCCGGAAAGCGCGTCAAGGCGCGCGGCGGGTCGGCAAGCATGGCAACGTCATCGAGCGGTACCGCTCGCGGAATTGCGTCCACTGCGCGCCGATGTCCGGAATCGAGCGATCGAGCGGAAGCCGCTTCCCGCCGCGGGCGCGCAGTTCCGCCAGAGCGGCGGACAACGCGACGCGCAGCGCGGCCGGGTCACCGACGGCGAAGGCGCGGCCACGGCCGGGCGGCACGCACTCGGTCATGCCGTCGAGGTCACTCACCACGAGCTCGAGGCCGGCGGCGCGCCCCTCCAGCACGACGAAGGGCGTGTTCTCGCGCCAGAGCGACGGCACCACCAGCGCCTGCAGGCGGGACAGGACGCCGGCGAGTTCGGCGCGACGGAACGGGCCGTGGAACTCGATCCGCGGCTCGCCGGACGCCAGCGCCCGCAGCTCCCGGTCGTAGTCGGGGAAATCGCCGAAGCGACCGAAGCAGTGCAGCGTCACGTCGCGATCGGGCAATCCGCGCAGCGCTTCGAGCAGCACTGCGAGCCCCTTGTGCGGCGCGAATGTGCCCATGAAACCGACGTGAAGCCCGGCCGCAGGCGGTTCGGCCAGCCCCTCGAGCAGCCGCCAGTCGATCGCGTACGGAACCACCTCGAGTTGCGGCAGCGCGAAGCCGGCGCGGGCGAAGGCCGTCGCCACCGTCCGCGACGGCGAGAGGATCCGCGGCACGCGCTGGAGCGCCTCCCGCAGCCGCCGCGGCCGCTCGGTCATGGCGAAACCGGCCTGCTCGCCGCTCTCCTCGTTCGCGGGGAACTCGTCGGCGGCACGCCGCTCGGCATGGCGTGCCCGCGCCCATGGTTCGCGCGCCCATGGCGCCATCACGGTGTGGACGCAGTCGAAGCAGCCGTAGCCGCCCTCCGGCGGGCCATCGCACTGGACCTGCCGCGTGCCGACGCGCGCGCCGCCAGCGTCGACGACCGGCTCCTGGCGCAGCAGGGTGAAGCTCGGGCAGAGCCACCAGAAGTCCATGAGGTGAACCAGCGCCGGGATGCCGCGCCCGGCGACATCCTCGAGCCGCTCGAGACCGTGGAAGCGCAGGTGGAAGAAGTGGACGACCTCCGGCCTGAACTCGTCGAGCAGCGTGCGGAAGCTCGCCCCCACCGCCGGGTTCCACCAGTCGGCCAGCACGTGGTTGCGGACCGGCTGCTTCGGGAAGTCGTGGCAGATCACCGGCACGCCGTCGACTTCGTGGCGGACGACGGTCTCGGGGCGGTCAGCGCCGTTCCAGTCGGGGTCGACGGTGAAGACGCGCACGTCGTCGCCGGCAGCCCGGCCGGCGCGCGCGAGCGCCAGCACGTACTGCTCGGTCCCGGAGATGTACTTCGGGAAGAACTGATGGACGATCTGGAGGACGCGCATCGACCGGAACATACGCCCCGAGGCGGCGCCCCGCGCCGACGGGAAACGATCGCCCGACCGACGGCCCCGGGCAGAGCCACCCAGCAGCGCCACCCCGGCCGCGCGCCGAAACCAGCCGGCAGCGCCCCGGCTGTTCGCTTGATGAGGGGCGGGGGGCGCGCGATGCTGCCGGCCGCATCGCGGCTGCCCTCCACGGATCGCGATGCCCCCCCCGGACCGGACACCACGAAGCAGCCGCCCCGCCGATGCGCATCGCCCTCCTCTCCTTCGAGTATCCGCCCGAGACCGGATTCGGCGGCATCGGCACGTACGCGTGGTACCAGGCGCGCGCGCTGGCCAAGCTCGGCCACGAGGTGCACGTGCTGGCCGGCGCCACCGACGTCACGCCGCTGCGCTCCTCGGCGCACGACGGGCTGACGGTCTTCCGCTTCCGCGCCGGCGGACGCTGGATGACGCAGCTCAAGCGGCTCGACCGGCACCGCCTCTGGTGGACCAAGAACCGCCTCGAGAACGGCTGGTGCATGCACCTCGGGTTGAAGGAGCTGCGGCGGCGCTTCGCCTACGACGTGGTCGAGATGCCCGAATGCGGCGCCGAGGGACTGCTGATCAACTGGCTGCAGCGGGCGAAGACGGTGATCAAGTTCCACTCGCCGGCCGAGCTGATCATGTCGACCTACGACGTGCGCAAGGCCGACCACCGCGCGTGCAGCTTCGTCGAGAAGGTGGCGATCCGCGGCGCCGGCGCGTTCACCTCCTGCAGCAAGTTCCTCGCGGACGAAGTGCGCAAGAAGATGGGCGTGCGCCGGCCGATCGACGTGATCTACAACGGCATCGACCTCGAGCTCTTCGATCACGAGCAGCAGATCGACGCGCGCGAGAAGTTCGGCCTGCCGCGCGACAAGCCGGTGATCTTCTTCGCCGGGCGGATGGAGAAGCGCAAAGGCATCCACCTCTGTCCCGAGATCTGCGAGTCGATCCTGAAGAAGCACGACGTCGCGTTCGCCTTCGCCGGCGCCGACCTGTTCGGGTTCATGGAGAAGGAGCTGCTGCCGCGGCTGCGCGGACAGGACCTGAAGGGCTCGGTCCACTACCTCGGCAAGCTCACCCTGCAGGAGGTCGGCTCCTGCCTGCGGCAGAGCGACATCTACTTCATCCCGAGCCTGTGGGAGAACTGCCCGTACAGTTGCCTCGAGGCGATGGCGGCCGGGCGCGCGATCGTCGCCAGCGACGCCGGCGGACTGCCCGAGCTGATCCAGGACGGCCACAACGGCCTGATCGCGAAGTCGGGCGTGGCGCAGGAGTACGTCCGCCAGCTCGAACGGCTGATCGAAGACCGCGCCCTGCGTGATCGGCTGGGGGCGCAGGCGCGCCGATCGGTGGAAGAGCGCTATACGGACGTCGGCATCGCGAGGCAGTCGGTCGAGAGCTGGAGCCGGGCGCTCGCGCTGGGGACGACGTGATGGGGACATTGCGCATCGACGGTGATCCGCCGCGCGACTTGTCGCGCGACCACTACGACCTCGTGCGGCGCAACCTGCTCGAGCCGAAGGCGGTCTGCCACGCCCCGTTCGGCGCGCTCCACGTCGGCGGGCGGCTGCTGCCGTGCCGGCACGGCACCGCCGACCTCGGCGATCCCTCGCGCGCGTCGCTCCGCGAGGCGTTCGCCGGCGACGCCGCCGCCGCGCTGCGCGAGCGCTTCCGCCGCTACGAGGTGCGTCGCGACGAGTGCGGCCGCTGCGTCCACCACTGGGAGGATCGCTGCGCCACCGACAGCCCGGCGATCCGCGAGTTCGACCGCGAGCTGCCGCCGGTCAACGGCGTGCCGCCGCGGCTCGTGTCGCTGTCGCTCGACCTGCGCACGGCGCTGCCGGAAGCGCGACTCGCCGAGGCGCGGGCGCTGCTGCCGGAGCTCGAGCGGGTCACGCTGCTCTGCGACACGCTGGCGCCCGACTCGCGGGCGGCGCGGTTCGCCGCCGCGGTGGACGACCTGCGCCGCGATCCGCGCCCGCAGCTCAAGCTGATCGCGCTCGGCTTCGTGCCGGCCGTGACCGAGGTGCCGCCGGCCGCCGTGACGGTCGAGGTCGAGCTGCCGATCGCCCCGCTCGACGCGGCGGTGCGCGAGCGTCTCGCCGACCTCGCCGACGAGCTGGCCGAGCGGCGGGCGACGCTGGTCGTGCGCGGCGCGCTCGGTCGTTCGAACTGGGCCGCGCTGCGGCAGTTCTTCGTCGACGTTCGCGGCTGCGAAGCGGCGGTCGCGGTCGAGCCGCTGCCGAAGGACCACCCGGATTCGCTGGCGGCGCTGGACGGCGACCTGCTGGCGGTGATCCACGGCATCTGCTGGCGGTTCGGCGCCGAGACCGCCGTCGCGGGTGACGAGCGCAAGGGCGGCGCCGAGCTGCGCGCGCTGCTGCACCGCCTGCGTGAGTGGCAGCGCGCCGCGGCCGACCGCAGCGGCGCCGGCGCCGCACTGCCGTTCCCGTCGCTCGACCATCCGCTGCTGGCGGACGAGGCGGTCATGCGCCGCGTCCTCGAGGACCTGCTGCGTGCATGGCACCATCCGCAGGTCGGCGACTGGTTCGCGGCGCTCGCGGGCGAGCCGCGTTTCGCCGCGGCCGCACCCTCGCGACTGTCGCTGCGGCTGGTCGCGCTCTGGCGGCGCGTCGTCTTCGACCGCCCGGAACTCGACCCGCTGCTCGCCGCGATCTGGCGGGACGCGCGCACGGCGGCCGAACGGGTCGCCGCCGACCGCGAGACGCTGCGCGGCTCCCCGCTCGCCGACTGGCACGACGGCTGGGTGCGCACGCTCTGTCTCGAGACGCGACCGCGCGGCGGCGCTCCGTTCGCGCCGGCGAAGCCGCGGCGGGCGAAGACCGGGCGCGCCGACGTCACCGTGATCATCCCCTCGTTCAACCACGAGCGCTTCGTCGGCCAGGCGATCGACAGCGCACTGGCCCAGGCCGGGCCGCGCATGCGCGTTTTGGTGGTGGACGACGCCTCGACCGACTCCACCGTCGCCGTCGCGAAGCTGCGCAGCGACCGCCGCCTCGTGGTCCGGCGCAACCCGCGCAACCTCGGACTCGGCGAGAGCCTGCACCGCGCGCTCGGCCAGGTGCGCACGCCATACGTGGCGATCCTCAATTCGGACGACGTCTTCCATCCGCGCCGGATCGAGCGGCTGCTGCGCGAGCTGAAGCGCCGTCCGCGCGGCGCCGTGGCCGCTTCGCTGGTGGTGCCGGTCGACGCCGAGGGCCACCAGCTGACCGGCGCCGACACGTCGCCGCTGTTCGACGGCCGCAAGATCCACGACTGGATCCACTGGTTCGAGTCGGCGGGCGCGCCGCCGCCGGCCGACGGCGACCTCCTCGGCAGCCTGTTCCAGCGCAACTGGCTGGTGAGCTCGAGCAACCTGCTCTGCCGCCGCGACTGGTTGCTGCGCCACGCGCGCGAGTGGCGGGACCTCGAGTACTGCGTCGACTGGCAGGTCTTCCTCGCCGCCGCCGCGCGCAACGAGCTGCGCGTCGTGCGCGAGCCGCTGCTCGGCTACCGGCTGCACGTCGCCAACACGGTCTGGTTCGACGAACATCGCGCGTGGCGCTTCTACGTCGAGTCGCACCGCGTGGTCGCGCGCGCGCTCGAGGCGCGTTTGAAGGGCGATCGGCACGGCGCGCGCGGCCGCTTCGATGCGCTGCTCCAGCTGGTCGCGCGTCACGTCGCCGGCAACCGCGACCTCGACTGGGCCGGCATCTGGCTCGGATTGCTGCTCGAACGGCTGCGCATCCCTTCCAGCGCACTGCGCCACGGCGGCAGCGCGGAGCTGCTGCGCACGCTCGACGCGGCCCGCAAGACGCGGCTCCATGCAGCCGACGTCGCCGCCGCGATCGGCGACGATCTCGTCGGGGCGCTGCGCGACCGCGGCGAGGCGGCGTGGCTGCGCGGCGAACGGCAGCGCGGCGAGGCGCTGGCGGGCGAGGTGCAGGACCTGCGCAGCCAGCTGGTGGCAGCGCTCGGCGATCGGCGCAACTTCGAGCGGCTGTGGCACCAGACGGAGCGGGAGCGGGACGTCGAGATCGCCGGCGCTTCCGAACTGCAGCGCCGCATCGGCTCCCTCGACCAGGCGGTCGACAGCGCCCGCTCGGAGGCCGAGTTCCGCAGCGAGATGCTGGCCCAGCGCGAGCGGGAAGCGCAGGATCGCAACGACGAGATCGATCAGCTGCGGCGGATGCGCGGCGACCTGACCTCGTCGCTGGAGACGCTGCGACAGGAGCACGAGCGCGTCCGCATCGACGTCGAGGAGGCGATGCAGCTGCTCGGCAGCGACCAGCCGCAGGCGCAGGGCTCGCTCACCGACGCCCTGGCGGCGATGGAGCGCGGCGATGCCGCGGTCCGCGGCGAGCTGGCGCAGGCGCTGTTGCGCGTGCAGGCCGAGCGGGCGCGCGTCGAGTCGGGATTGTCGGAGACGATCGAGCGCACGCTGCGCGACCGCGACGAGTCGCGCCTTGCGGCCGACCGCGAACGCGAGATCCTCGCGGGCGCGCTCGATCGGCTGCATGAGCGGGTGGCCGATCTCGAGTCGGCGCTGGCCCGTGCGCGCACGCAGGTGCGGGAAGTGCGCCGCGACGTCGAAGCCGAGCGCGCGCGCGCGCAGGCGGAAATGGTCGCGACACGTGCGCAGACGCAGGCGGAACTGGCTGCGACGCGCACGCAGGCGCAGGCGGACCTCGAATCGATGCGCGCAGAAGCGCAGGCAAGGCTGCTCGAGGAGCGCGCGCAGTCGGAGGCGCAGTTCGCCGCTGCGCGCGGCGAACTGGCGCAGGCGTTGACCCGGGAACGGGCGGCGGCCGAGGAGCGGTTCGCGGCGCTGCTCGCCCGCACGGCGCTGGAGCGCTCGGAGTTGGAGCAGGCGGCGCAGCGAGCGCGTGCGGCGGAGGAGGCCGTGCTGCGCGCCGAGCGCGACGCCCTCGCCCGCCGGGCCGGCGAGGAGCTTGCGGCGAGCCGCGCCGACGCCGCCGCCTGCCGCGCGCGCCTCGAGCAGGAAGCGGAGGCCGCGCTCGCGCAAGAGCGCTTCGACGCCGAAGCGCGGATTGCCGCGGCGCGACGCGAGGCCGAGGCGCTCGCGGAGGAGCGTGAACGCGCGGTCGCCGCCGAGATGGCCGCGCGCCTCGCCCGGCTCGAGTCCGACCTCGCCCAGCAGCGGCAGTTGGCGCAGCAGCGCACGTGGGAGCGCGACGACCTGAGGCGGCAGCCCGAGTGGCGCCTCGGCGACCTCGCCCTGAACAAGCTGCCGCTGAAGAAGCCGCTGCGATTCGTGGAACGGAAGCTCTCGAAGCAGAAGTCGGCGTGGGCGACGCGGAAGCTCGCCGCCGAGCGACGCGGCTGGCTGCGGTTGAAGCGCGCGCCGACCCAGCCGCGCGTGATGGCGACGATCTGCTGGAACTTCCCGATCTACTCGCAGACTTTCGTCTACCAGGAGCTGATGCAGCTGCTGAAGCGCGGGTTCGACCTGCGCATCGCCTACAGCAAGCTCGACCCGAAGGACCGCCTGCACGCACAGTTCGCGCCGCTGTGGCCGCTCAAGCGCACGATGCACCTCGACCGGCCGATCCACGAGGCCGACTACAAGCTGTTCAAGCGGCGTTTCCCCGATCGCGTCAAGCGACTGACCGAGCGGCTGAGCGCCGCAGCCGGCATGGACCCCGAGCGGCTCGAGGCGCACGACAACTTCCTGCAGGGCTTCACCTACGCCCGGCTCGCCGAGGCGTGGGGCGCCGACTACCTGCACAGCTACTTCTTCTACGACCGCTCGCTGATGTCGCTGATCGCCGGCGAGGTGCTCGACCTCCCGCACGGCGTGTCGTGCTACGCCGACCACGTGATGAAGGACTACGAGCTCAAGGTGGTCCCGCTGCACCTCGAGACGTGCGACGTCGTCATCGCGACGTCGCACCGGATCAAGCGCGAACTGCTCGAGATCGCGCCGGCCGCCGACCCGGCCAAGATCCTGGTCAAGCCCAACGCCGTCGACTGCACCCGTTTCCCGGTCATCCCGCGACCCGAGCCGGCCGAAGGGCAGCCGTTCCGCATCGTGGTGACCGCGCGCATCGAGCCGAAGAAGGGGCTGATCCACCTCGCCGAGGCGGTGAAGCTGCTGTGCGACCAGGGCGTGAACGTCGAGGCGCACTTCGTCGGCGACTGCGACCACGGCGTCCCGGCGTCGGAGAACTGCAAGGCAGAGCTCTGCGCGTACCTCGAGCAGAACCAGCTGTGGGGCAAGGTCCATCTCGAAGGCCGCCAGCCCGAGCAGCGGGTCCGCCACTTCCTGTCGATCGCGCACCTCTTCGTCGCGCCATTCGTCGAGACCGAGAACGGCGACAAGGACGGCATCCCGACCGCGCTGATCGAGGCGATGGCCACCGGGATCCCGTCGGTGGTCACCGACTCGGGCTCGATCCTCGAGGTGGTCGATGACCGGGTCGACGCGCGCGTCGTCCCGCAGCGCGACGCGCACTCGCTGGCAGCGGTAATCCGCGAGCTGCTCGAGGATCCGCTCGGGCGGAAGTTCATGGGCCGGAAGGCCGCGCAGAAGGCGCGCGAGAAGTTCGACGTGTCGGTCTGCGACCCGTGGTTCCACGAGCGCATCCACGCCGCGCTGGCGAAGCGGCGCAAGTCGTGACCCGCGCGGCGCGGACGGCGGGCGCGCCGTGACGCGCATCACCTTCTGCGTCCCGACCTGGAACGGTGCGCCGTTCCTCGAGCGCACGCTGGCGTCGCTGCTCGCGGTGCGCTGGCCGGCGGTCGAGATCGTCGTCGCCGACGACGCCTCCGACGACGGCACGCCCGAGCTGGCCCGCCGCGTCGCGGCCGCCGATCCGCGCGGACGGATCGCCGTCCACTCCTTCGGCGAACGGCTCGGCCTCGCCGGCAACTGGAACCGCGCGCTGCGCCTCGCGCGCGGCGAGCTGGTCTGCCTGTTCGGGCAGGACGACTTCTGCCGGCCCGAGTTCGCCGAACGGCTCGCGGCGCGCCTGCTGCGCCACGACGGCGTCGGGCTCGCCTTCGGCCGGCGCGACTTCCACGTCGCCGACGAACCGACCCGCGCCGCCATCGGCGAGTTCTTCGAGACGGGCTACCCCGCGATGATGCGGCCGTTCGAGACCCGGGCGCGCGACCTCGGCGAACTGCTCCCGCCGCGGGTGATGGTGGACGAGGCGATGCGCTTCGCGTTCGAGATCAACCTGGTCGGCGAGCCGAGCTTCGCGCTGTTCCGCCGCGATCATCCCGCCGCGCGCGCCGGCTTCGACGAGTCGTTGCGGCAGCTGATCGACTGGGAGTTCTGGACCCGCTTCTTCGCCGCCGGCCCGATCGCCCGCTGCCACGACGTGATCGGCACCTATCACGTCCACCAGCGAGGCAGTTCGCTGGCCAATCGCCACCTGTCGCGCCACTACCGCGAGTACGGGCACCTCCTCGACCTCGTGCCGCAGCGCTTCGCGGCGCTGCTGACGGCGACCGACCGCGCCACGCTCGAGGCGCGCCGGCTCGAGGTGGCCCGCCTCGCCGAGGAGCACGCCGCGCGCGAGGCGGGGCGATGAAGCGGCTCGCGCCGCTCTTGTCGGCGCTCTGCCTGATCGCGCTCGTGGTCGGGGCGTGGCGGCTGCGGGTCGGCATGACCGAGGGGTTGCCGATCTGGGACCCCGCGTCGCCGATCGGGCTGATGAAGAGCGATCCGGCGCTGCTCTTCTGGTTCAGCGAGCGGATCGCCGAGGCGGGCGGAGCGCTTCCCGACGATCTCGCGGCGTGCACCTCCGTGCAGTGGCCGGACGCCGTGGACGCGCGAGTCGAGTTCCCGCAGCTGCAGCCGTGGCTGGCGGCGGTCAGCTGGCGTGCGCTCGGCGGCACGATGCCGCTGCACGCGTGGTGCGCCACCTTCTTCTCGCTGCTGGCGGCGCTGACCCTGGTCGGCGTGCACGGTCTCGCCCGCGAACTGACCGGCAGCCGCGCGCTGGCGCTGGCGGCGACGGCGCTGGCATTCGTCCTGCCGGCCAACCTGCGCACGGCGACCCACCTGCTGCTCGGCGAGGACGTCGCGCTGCCGGCGCTGGCGTTCCACTTCTGGCTGCTGGCGCGGGCAGCGCGGGTGCGGACGGCCGCCGCCCTGGCCGTGGCCGGCGTGCCGCTGGCGATCGCGCTGGCGGCGTGGCACGCGACCGGCTTCTTCGTCGCGATCGAGGCCGGGGCGTTCCTCGCCTGGTGGCTGCGACACGGCAGGAACCCGTTCGCCGTGCGCCACGCCTGGCTGCTGCTCGTGGCGCCGATCGTCGCCGGCCTCGCCGAGCCGATGCTGCGTGGCAAGCTCGCGCTGCTGTCGCTGCCGCTGACGATCGGCTGGACGCTGCTGCTGGCGGCAGCGATCGAGCGGCGCCGGCCGCTC
>Ga0194121_10007535_pt1 | contig 14163 bp, 13 predicted proteins | sample TA2MahCa50mmetaG_FD_148609 | JGI IMG/M metagenome (GOLD analysis project Ga0194121, IMG submission 148609) | Freshwater microbial communities from Lake Tanganyika, Tanzania - TA2015020 Mahale Deep Cast 50m | ecosystem: Environmental > Aquatic > Freshwater > Lake | place: Tanzania: Lake... | reverse complement strand
AGCGCGTGGAGGGCAAGCCCGCCATCGCCGCGGCCATCGCCGACCTGCTGGAGCGCCAGGGCCTCGCGGACGTGCCGCCGAACGGCTGACGTCGTCGCGCGCGCCCCGGGGCGTCAGGCGCCCCCGTCCGGGCGCGGTCCGGCCAGGCCCGCGCGCACTGAGCCGTCCTTGAGGCCGGCCTCGAGCTCGGCGCAGCCGCCGACCAGCACGCCCTTGATGAACACCTGCGGGAAGTTGCGGTGACATGACAACCCGTTCCACTATCGCGGTATTCAAGAGCCTGGCCTGGTTCCGGCGCACCGTGGCGCAGCTCGGCGCGGCCCTTCGACGGCTCCCACCGCACCGCCGCAAATTGGCATTCCCGGCGCGGAGATCGCCGAGAGGCTCCACCCCGTAGCCGTGGCCAATGTGGACAGCGACATGGGAGCCTCCCAAAAGCGAGGCCGTCTAATTACCGCCCCGCCCTGCCTTGCGAGCCTCGTCGTCCTGGTATTCGATTTTCTTGCCGGAGCGCGTTTCGATCACGGTCAGCGTCGTGCGGATGATGTCTTTGCCGAGTTCGAGCACGGCGGCCTGTTCCTTGCCGGCGTCATCGGTGTAGCTCAGCGTCAGGAAGTGCTTGCGCTTCTTGGAGAACAGCGCGAGTGGTGACACGAGGATCGCCACGCCGACGCGGCGGCCGGCCTTCTGTCCGTATTCGATTGACGTCAGCTTGTCGTACGGAATGGCGAGTTTGGCGCGCTCCTTCTTGTCAGGCGAGAAGGTGATCGTTGTCTCGCTGGATGTGTCGAGGCGCCCTTCTGTCTTTTCAGGCATGCCGCTGATGGTGCCGCCGATGTACTCGGCCTTCTTGCCGTCTACTGCCAGTAGCGGCGTGGTGAGCGCCACAACGAGCAAGCAGGCGATGAGTGAACGAACACGAGATGCGGTCATCATGGTTGATCTCCCCCCGGTAATCAGAAACTCTCAACGTCCCGGATGCTACCCCATCACATGTCACCGCACGCGCTCGGCTTAAGGCCCCACCCACCCCCTGGCCCTCGGCCAGGCCTTAATCGTTAAAGTCAGTATCGTTAAAGTTGCGCAGGCTATGCCGCCGCTAGGGTTGCTTTGGCAGGGGCCGACCCGTAGTCGTGCGATCGGCGCCAGTGCCGTACACAATGTCGGGCAGGCCCGATGCGCCCCCCTAAGGGCCGACCCGCCGTCGTGCCGATGCCCCCACCGCCCTTGGCCTTCTTCATCACCTTCCTGGTCAGCACCTTTTTCGTCACCGCTTTCTTAACTGCTTTCTTCGCCAGGGCGTCTCCCTTTCGGTGTCGGAGCATTGCTGTGGCATCCTCCATCGGAGGACGTGCCGCGCAGCGTCACCTCTACCGCTTCTGAACGGAATAGCGGAGCGGGGCTTTGCAGGGTCTGAGCACAAGGGTTCCGTGAACCGTTGAGGCCGCTAATACGGTCTATCGTCCTGCTGTTCGTCTCGATCACGCTCCCGGGGTGGTCGGCTTCGGGAACGGTCGGCTCACGCAGCTCGTCCCCCGCTCGGGCTCTCAGTCGCCGACGGGTTTGACACGCACCATCCGGCGCAGCACCTCACCGACCACGCGCCCCTCGAGCGCTCCCGGTCCATGACTCCGGCAGACGTCGTCGTATCGGCCGCCGCCGCCGACCTCCGGGGCCAGCAGTGGCTCGGGGAAGAACGTGTCGGCCAGCTCGGCGGCGGGCGTGACGCCCTTGACTCCGATGGTCTTCACGACGAGCGCCTCGAGCGCCGGGTGACTCGGGACCTCCGCGCGGTCGACGATGACGGAGAGCGCCCCGACCGTCTCCCCCGGTGACACCGGCCGGACGTTGTTGGCGGCGATCAGCTCCTCCCAGATCACGTGCGACACGTCGCGTGCGGCGGCGCCGCAGATCATCGAGATCACGAGACCGCCGCTCACCACCACGCCCGTGCCGCCGCCCTGATCGAAACGGTGGTGGTCGAGGTGGATCGGATGCGTGACGAGGAACTGCGTGGACAGGGCGAGGTTGGCGCTGACGCCGAGGGGGCGGGCGAAGGAGTGCAGCAGCACGTCCCCGGCAGCGAGGCGCTCCCGCGGCCTCGCGACGCCGACCGCCGAGGGGCGCAGGGCGAGGGCTCGGGGCGCGCCGTCGAGCGCGGCCGCCAGCAGCGGCTCCCCCTCCGGCAGCGCTGCGTCCCAACGGGCGGCGGCGCGCGCCTCGCCGAACTCCGTCGGCTGCGCCCGATAGAGTTCGGCCTTTTCGACCCGGAGGACGACGCGCTCGTCCTCGACGCGCACCAGCTCGCGGAGCGTCGTCACCACCGCGTTCTTGCCGTCGCTGGTGTTGCGCACCCGGAGCACGCGGATCCGCTGGCGGACGGTGTCCCCGACCTGCAGCGGCAGGTGCTGCCGGGCGTTGCGGAACCCGAGGTGGAAGACCGCGCCGTGCGTGTCGGACATCGACACGCCGAGGTACATGGCCATCAGGAAGGGGACGGGCATCGCGCGGCCGTCGCATCGCCCAAGGGCGGCGGCATAGTGGCAACTGGTCTGAGCGGCGTCGTGACTGTAGAAGCACTGGGCCCACAGGTCCCGCATGCCGTCGGTGACCGTGAACTCGTAGGGGTTGTCGATCTCGGCCCCCAGCGCGAGCCCGGCCTCCGACCTGTGGGCCACCACCCGCCCGCCGCGGCCGACGGGAGGCAGCGTCCGGCCGACGGAGAGGCTCAGGATGCGCTGAGACGACTTGATGTGCGGCGGCCCCACGAGCTGCCCGTCCACCAGCGCCATGCCATCGGTCTGACGGTTCGCTCGCCGGGCCGTCTCGGGGTCGTCCAGCTTGCGGATGAGCGTGCTCAGGAGACCGTTGCGCCGCGCGCGCTCGACGCGCTGCGCCCAGGCCAGTTCGTCGGCGCCCGGCCGAAGGCAGCGCGCCACGGTGGCGATCTGATCGCGGTGGATGCAGGCCTTACCGTCGAAGCCGTGTCGTTTCGCCTCGCGCGCCTCGCGCTCGAGGCCCAGCGTGTCGGACACCTTGGTATAGGGCGTGTCGAAGGCCGCGATGCCCGCAGCCCGCGCCGCAAAAACTACGGCGTTGCGCGGGTAATCCAGGGTGGACTCACCGTGCGGCTTCGCGCCGGTGAGGCGGAACAGGTCTCCGTGTCCGAGAAAGAGGCCGACGAGGCGCCCGCCACCCGCCTGCGCGATGGCGTCGACCCGCAAGACGGCGGCGGGCGTCTCGATGAGCGGCAAGAGCTTCGTCGCGCCCTCGGGGAGGCCGAGCGCCCGCTCCCGACGGCAGAGTTCCTCGTGGAGCGCATCGAGCTCGCGGGCATGCTCGATCATCGTGGGCATGAGCGCCGTCACCCCGGGCAGCCCTACCACGGCGTCGAGATCGAGGCGTTGCTCCTCACCGACGGCGGTCTCGTTGATGCGCACCACGATCGGACGGTCGCCGAGGTCCCCGGCCTCGAGCGCGCGCCGGAGGCCCGCCCGCGCCGGTGCCTTGGCCGCCATCGGCACGGCGTCCTGGAAGTCGACGATGAAGGCGTCGGCGCCCATCTGCCACGCCTTCTCGAAGGCGAACTGCGGCAGGAAGAGCAGCGTCTTCCAGCCGAACGCCCCAGAAGCGGGGACGGGGGATGCCGCACCCGGCGCGGCCAGCCGGTCGAGGGCCGCCACCAGCCGCGCGTTGCCGCGAGCCGCCTCGGCCGCGCGCCGGAACTCGGCCACGCCGATGGCGATCAGCTCCGAGGCCTCCATGGCGTAGAGGGTCTCATCGGTGACCTCACCGCGCAGCGCGCTCTGCGCGCCCAGATCGTCCTCCGGCCGCAGGATCCGCGTCGCCTCCCGCGCGTCGTCCGGGCCGAGAGAGCCGATCAGCGCACCCGAGAGGATGAACCGGAGTTCGGGTTCGGCGGACGGCGCGAGGCGATCCCCGCGGGCCAAGTCGATGCGCCGCGCCCCGGCGTTCGCGGCGACGACAGGGCCCTGCTCCCGCACCAGCGCGAGGCTCCGCCCGGCGTCGCGCTCGGCCTCTAGGGCGTCGAGACGGTGCCGGAGCGCGGACCGGACATAGGCCCGCCGAACCTCCGCATCGACCGGCACCTCGAGGACCGTCGTGGCCTCGCGCGCCGTCAGCGTGGCTGTTCGGCGCGCGTCCGTCCCCCGCAACAGGGCCGACTCGCCGACGAGGCTGCCGGGCCCGGCAGCCACGACCTCCACCGGGGTGCCGTCCTCGCCCTCGACGGTGACGACGAGCTCGCCCGCGACGAGCCACCACAGGCGATCGGCCGCCGCGCCCTCGCGGCAGAGCACTGCGCCCCCCTCGAGCGCCCGAGGCCGCGACGCGGCGGCGAGCGCCGGCAACAACGGGTCCTCCGGCGAGAGAGAGAACGGCGGCGCCGTCAGGTGTGAACGGAGCTCGTCGAGCGCGTTCTTCAGGGCTTCGTGCGTCGTAGGCATCCTTCGAGGCCTCCGTGGCGTGTGCTGTCGGTGGTGCCTGGCGGACCGGCTATTATTCCCGCATGTCCCATACCGTTGGCTTCATCGGTCTCGGCCTCATGGGCAAGCCCATGGCCCGCCGGCTGATTGACTCCGCAATCACCCCGCACACTGCAGGATACGGCAAGTTGTGAGTAACGTTTGCGTCGCCTCAGGGTCTGAGCACAAGGGTTCCGTGAACCGTTGAGGCCGCTAATACGGTCTATCGTCAAATAATGATAGTTTTATTTTGACCCGATTCACTCTGCTCTCTCACTTACCTAACCAGATGAAAATCCCAAAATCGAACCGCCGTCTGCGCATAGCAGCACTAGCCCTGACTTGTCTCTCACTTCCCGTCATGCCCGCCTGGAGCATCGACCTCGACAACGGCAACGCTCCCGTCCAGGTGGTCATCGCTACCGCCGCCCCCATCATCTTTTCTGACATCTCTCCATCCGGCGCTGACGCAACCGTAGTCCTTCGCGCCACAACGCTAATCACCAACGCCTGGTTCGACGCCACCGCGCCCTACCATCCCACTGCCCTCGGCATCTACTCACGCCTCGGTCGCCGCCCCGTGCCAGAGCGCACCACACGCAACATCAACATCGCCAGCCTCTACGCCAGCTATCGCGTGCTCAACAGCATCCTTCCAAAGCGAGCCTCCGCTTGGCGCGCGATGCTCCAGGCCGAAGGTCTCAATCCCGACGACAACTCTGAAGACATCTCCACCGCCGTCGGCCTCGGCAACAAAGCCGGCAAAGCCGTCGTCGCCTTCCGCGAACGCGACGGCATGAATCAGCTCGGCGACGAAGGCGGCGTCAAATACAACCGCCAGCCCTACGCCGATACAACCGGCTACCAACCCGTCAACTCCCCCACAGATCTGCGTGAACCCGGGCGCTGGCAACCTCGCATCACCTCAAACGGCAATGGCATCCACAAAGTCCAGCAGTTTGTCACGCCTCAGTACGCCAAGGTCCGGCCCTATTCTTACAACTCCCCTGCCAACTTCCAGGCGCCGCGACCGGACGCGAGCAACCCTCGCGGCCCCAAAGGCTTCAGCGCCTACAAGGCCCAAGTCGATGAAGTCTTGCAAGCTTCCGCAAACCTGACCGACCGCCAAAAGCTCACTGTCGAACTCTTCAACAACAAGATCAACAGCCTCGGCTTCTCGGCCGTCTTCGCAGCCCTATCCCGCGGCCTCAGCATCATCGACTTCATCCATCTCGACTTCCTCACAAACATGGCTGCCTTCGATACCGGTATCGCCGTCTGGAAAGAGAAGGCCCGTTGGGACGCCGTTCGTCCCACCAGCGCCGTGCGCTACGTCTACGGCAATCGCCCGGTCACTGCCTGGGGCGGTCCAGGCAAAGGCACTGTCACCGATCTTCCGGCCGACCAATGGAAAGAGTACGTCGACGTGGCCGACCATCCTGAGTATCCTTCCGGCTCGGCCGCCTTCTGTGGAGCCCATGCCCAATCCGCACGCCGCTTCCTCGGCAACGATGTCCTCAACTGGTCTGTCCCGATTCCCAAAGGTGGTTCTGTTGTCGAACCCGGCATCACTCCCGCCGCAGATCTCGTCCTCGGCCCCTGGGCCACCTGGACCGAATTCGAAGCCGATTGCGGCATCTCCCGGCTCTGGGGCGGCGTCCACTTCCGTCCCGCCATTGAGGAAGGCTATCCGCTTGGCCGCCTGATCGGCAACATCGCCTTTGAGTTCCTCAAGCAACACATCGACGGCAACGCTCCGCCTCTTCCTCTGCCCTAATCCCCATCCGCGATGGGGCAGCGCTTTCACGCTGCCCCACTGCAGACATCGCCCTCGGCCCCTGGGCCACCCGAGCCGAGTTCGAAACCGATAGCGGCATCTCCCGTCTCTGGGGCGATGCCGAATTCCTAAAAGTCCTTCGCGTCTCTCGAACTCCCGACCATCTCCTTCCGCAATTTCAGATAACCCTCAAACTTCACCTTCTGCTCGGCCGTCAGCACCTTTCGGATGTCGTCATCTTCATTCAATTGGATCTGCCGCAATTCCTGATGCAGCCTCTGGGTCACAACCTCCAGCTCGGCCATCAGCTTGCTTTCGTTGGCAATACGCGCCCGCCGCAATTTGCGCAACTCCTGATTCTGCTCCTGCCGTTTTGAGGCAAAGGGCTTGTGGTATCGAGCCTGGATCGTATCCACTGCTCTTGCCTGATCCACGCTCAAGCCAAGCGTCCCCTTCAACGATGCATCCGCCATCAGGCTCAGCGCCATGGCAGCGCAAATCAACATAACTCTTATTGCATTCACTCCTGCCAATCAGCACCATCCCGGGGCAAAACAAGTCATCTGCTCGCAATTACTTAACAGATTCCACTTCCCGCAAGCTATCCCGCTCTAACCGCGAAACCAAACACACTTGGTCCCGCCCTCAAAGGCACGGCCCCACGCAATGCTCAGGGCACCAAACGGGACATTCACCCCATCCGCGACGTAGCCAATTCGGGCCGCCTGCTCATCATCGGCGACGCGGGTAATGTCAAGAGTCTCGACTTCATCAAAGTGGTCTCCCTCGCCCCTTCTCCCTACTCCACCACTGCCTGATACACCGAGGTCATGAACTTCTGCTGTATGTCCGTTCCGTTTGGCAGCATCTGAATCATCAACACCACAACCATGCCGCTCTTCGGATCCACCTGATACTTCGTCCCGTAGGCTCCACCCCATCCAAACGCCCCCACACCGGCCATCCCATCGGCACCATAGCGGTCCACCGTCTGAAAACCAAACCCAAATCCAAGCCCTGCCTTCGAATGCAGCAGGCCCGTCTGATTTGTCGTCATCAATCCCACAGCCCGCGATCCCAACACACGCACACCATCAAGTTCACCACCGCGACGAATCGTCTCTAGGAAACGCGCACGCATGGAGAAGCAGCTGAGAAGCTGCCACGTCGCCTCAGGGTCTGAGCACAAGGGTTCCGTGAACCGTTGAGGCCGCTAATACGGTCTATCGTCCCAAACAGGTCGAAGGAAGGAGCCCGGGGAGGTGTATGAGAAGTCGTTTGGAATGAGGTTTTTCCTGGCTCTTCCGTGTCCGGAGAAGGCAGAACTGGCCCTATCCCGGGCCGCCGGACTTACTCGGGAGGGACAGGATGAAGAAATCGGCCCCAACGGACGCAACTGGATGTACAGTCGACCGCCACCAGGATGCAATCACGGAAATCCTGGGTGAGAGGCTGTCCGAGAACACTCTCGTCGAAATCACTGCCGAAGGAGAAGCCAATGAAACACATCATCTTCTTTGCATTGCTTGGGGCTTTGGTGTCGAATCGTGCCCAAGTTCTGTCCGCCCAGGGCCGCGCTGCTGATGAAGGGGCCATACGTGCGCAAACCGCTGCTTACGAGGCTGCCATCAACAAGCGGGACGGCACGGCTGTGGCCGCGCAATTCACGCCGGACGGGGATTTCGTCTTCTTCGATGGCCCGCGCGTCGTTGGCCGCCAAGCGATCGCCGACAGCACCAAGGCCGCCCTCGCAGGGTGGTCGGCTACGATGCGTTTTACCCTCACGGTCACCGCCATCCGGTTCCTGGCGCCCGACATTGCCATCGTCGAGACCGAGGCTCACTTCAGCGAAGGCGACATGCGGACGAACCGGGGCACCTCCGTGGCGGTTCGGGCAAACGGCAAGTGGCTACTCGCTGCGATGCGCGTCTACGCAGCCCAGAAGTCATGACTGCAACTCGCCGGAAGAGGGTGAGGGTCAAGCCGAGGGCAGGGATCTAGAAGGTCTTCGGCAGACAGACGACCGTCTGTGAGGTCACCTTCGATACGTCCGAGTACATCTTCGAGAAGGCCTCCCAAGCGGCATCACGCGGTGGGTTGGTCGCAGGTGGGTTCGTGTGGATCGTCATCACCTGCGCTGCATCGACCACGGCCGTGCTGTCAGCCATTTTGTAGATCGGGACCACGCGCTGCTCGTTGAAGGAGATCCCACGATCCCGATACCACTTCCGGTGCGCCGTGACAGCCGCCTCGAACTGTGCCATCGAACCGGTGAGTGTCGAGACTCGCACGATGGCGGCGACCCCATTGCACCCCGGCAACTCCCGCGCGACCGCCTGCGCACGAGTGACACGCGGGGTGACCGTGAGGACAGCGGCCAGAACGAGCAAGGTACGAAGCTTCATTTTTTTCTCCTGGTGAGGTGACCTCGAAAATGTGCAGGTCGCAGAATACAAGAGCAAGCGTCTGCTGTGGTGGCACCACTTTGGCATTTTAGTTTCCCTTTTTATACTTAACAGGTCGTTTAGGGTCTGGCCCAGTCGGCTCTGGGTCTGAGAACGGGCGTTCCGTCCACCGGGAGGCCGCTAATACGGTCTATCGTCCAGCTAAGATTGAGCTGGTAAACTGGGCGAAATCACAGTCGTCGAATCGAAGGGGAACCTGCGGTCGACAGGTGCAGAGGCGGTCCTAAATTGGCCGCGTCCTCGATGTGGTCGACGAGCCAGCCGCTGACGCCGGTGCGGTCAACGCGGAGATCGAGGTAACTGAAGGGAACGGGATGCGCCCGCAGCGGCGCGACCGCCAAGAGACCAACGATGGCGGCCTGGATGAATCGACGACGCAATCGAGGGCTCAACGACGCCACGTCACGGCGCCTCGGCCAGGGAGTGGCTCGTGCTCCGGCCCGCGCCAGGGTTCCGCCCGAGCACCCGGCGCTCGACGGAACACGCGGCCGTCATGAGACCCAGGCAAGCGTGAGCTGCACGCCGGCGGTGCAGGCCCCGAGGGTCGAGGTGCCGACAAACGTGGCGAGGGCGGATGTCGGCTCAAGGAACGTCAGGTAGACCTGGCCCACGAAGTTCCGCGGCGCACCACTCACCATACCTATGGCCGTTAACGGCCCGCTCCAGAAGAGCGGTCCCGTGCGGGTCACGTGCGTCGGCGGCGGCACCGGCGGCGAGAAGGTCAGTGAGTTGACCGGATCGAGCGTGATCGTCGTCATTCCGCCCAGCGTCATCGTGAACAAGGCGAGACCGTCGGCACACAGCGCGGCCAGCGGAACGGCGGCCCACCTCCCAGCTCGCGGCACGACCGCGGGTGGCTCGGCGGCGGTTTCGAGAGTCAACGAGAAGGGATAGGCGGCCTGACATCCTTGGCCGTTGTCCCACCGCGTCGTACCCGACAGCGCCGAGGGCGAGTCGACACGCACTTCGAAGTCCACCGAGCCGGAGGCAGGCGCCCCTCCGCGTGTCTGCACGGGAAACGGCCGTGGGAACGTCCGAAAAACGACGGTCAACCCCTGCCGGATGAACTGCAGTTCCTGGCCGCCCAGCCGGATGCGCAGCGAGCTGCCGTCGGTCGCGGCCTGAACGATGGCGTCGCCCGACGTCGACCGGTTCGCGGCCGGCACACCGGCGCACCCCGCGATCTGGGCCGGCTCGAACGTGCTCGCATACCTCCATTGCCCCGACAGCGGGCGGAAGACGAGGCTGTCCTGCGCCGCGGCCGGTAATGCGACGGCCGCGACGAGCGCCAGCGTCGCGCAGGCCCGCGCACGCCAGGAGCTATTGCACATTGATCCTGGCGCCCTTTGACTGATTGAAGGAGCCGCTGACCGTGCTGCGCGCGTACACCGCGAGATCATAAAGGCCGGCCGCGAGCCCGCTCACCGTGAAGGCAAACGCCGAGTTCGTGAACCGGCTGCCGAAGGCGGCGCCGACATCGGCCCTCGCGCCGCCGAGGGTCGCCTGGCCCAAGAAGATGCCGCACATTTCAGCTTGCGATCGTTCATTCAAAGACAATTGCATATTTCCCTCTACCGGTGCGTGTCCTGAACATCGAGTGGGCACCGGGCACATGCACCTCGGCCTAGGTCTGCGAACCGGCGTTCCGTCCACCGGGAGGCCGCTAATACGGTCTATCGTCCGAAGCCTGCGCCGCGCGCGTAGCGCGCACAGCGTGCGTCGTGGGTGGGTTCGAAGTCACGTGCTGTCACGCACTACTGACTATAATCGGCGGGATGGCAGGTCCCGACACTCGCTATCGCTCGTGCGGGATGACAAGGGGAGACACATCACGCAACGCCGCTCTCGCCGCTGCAGCCGAAGGGCGATTGATCCGCGTCCGCGACAGGCAGCGCTTCAACCAATGCAGGAACGGCGCACCCATGTCCACGAGTGCCGGACGATCGAACGTCACCGTGCCATGCAGATGCCCGTCGATCGCGCTGTCGATCTCATCGCCGCCGAAAGGCGGTTCAGCGAACACGAGCTCATAGAGCGTGCAGGCCAGCGAATACACATCACTCCGCCCATCCACCGGGCGACCCAATATCTGTTCCGGGCTCGAATAGCTGGGGCTGCCGATGAGCCGGTGCTCCGAACTCGCGTTGCACTCGCACGCGATGCCGAAGTCGATCAGCACCAGCTTGCCCGAGGACGTCAGCAGCAGGTTCGACGGCTTGATGTCGCGATGCACCATGCCTGCCGCATGCAACGCCACCAGCGCATCGAGCGCCTCGTCCGCCACGCGCAGGATCTGCTCACGACTGAACTTCGACTTCCCGTCGATGTTGTCACGCAGCGTGCCACCCTCGATCCACGGCATCACGATGAAGAACGTCCCGTGCGCCTCGAACGCATCGAGCACGCGGACGATCCCGGGGTGATCGAGATGCACCAACAGACTCGCCTCGCGAATGAACGTGCTCGGCCCATCGGGCAGGAGCGCGAGCGCATGTGAGAGCATCTTCAGCGCAATGGGAATGTCGAGCAGCGGATGTCGCGCCCTGAAGACACGCCCCGACCCGCCCCTGCCGATGATCCCCTCCACCTTGAAACGGCCCACCTCCTGGATGGAATCAGGCGCACAGATGCGATCGGCAACGAGCTCCGTCAGCTCTTGCCCCGCTGCTGCGGAGCTGCGAATGGCGTCGAGAAATGATTCGCGTTCGATGACGACCGCGCTCGCACAGCCCACTGCGCACACCGTTGCCGTTCGCGACGTACCCGTGAGCGCGGCGATCTCTCCGATGAGTGCGGGAGCGTGCAACCGCACTCGCGCATCGACGCGCTGTACGTCGCACGCACCGTCGACGAGCAGGAAGACGGCGAAGGTGCGCGTGTCGGCGTGAATCAGCTCGGCGCCGTCCTCATACTGCCGAAGCTCGCCATCGTCGAGCAGTTGCCGCAGCCGGCTCTCCGCCAGATGGCAGAGCACCGGCGGCTCCTTCAGCGATGCGACCCACCCGTCGCGCGTCGCGTCATCGGCTGAAATCATAGGCCCGTTGCTGCAGCCGGTCCTTCCCCGATGGAGCAATCTCGAGGCCGAGGTCGAAGCGGTCGAGCAGGGAGCGCACGTGGTCGACGTGCATGGAGCCATAGCGCTCGAGGCGAATCGCGGGTCGCCCGTCGACCATCGCCTCTCGATGGAACGAAATGACGGTCGTCGACATCTCGGCGTAACCAGGATAGGTCTCGTGCGCGACGACCTCCGACTCGTGTCGGATGAGCTGCATGTTCACGATGTGACGGAAGTCGAAGATCAGCGGCGCAGGCTTCCAGTGCGCTGGCTCTTCGGTGCCCGTCTTGTGGCTCGAGATGTTCGCCGACGTGATGTAGAGGTAGCGCTCCGGCACCTGCTCGATCGTCCGTGCGACGAGCTTGTTGCTTCGGCAGCGATAGCCGGGGACGATGGTCTGCGCGGTGCGGACGTCGCCGTCCTGGCCGCACATGTGGCGCGGCAGGTCGGCAGCCGCGCGGCCGCGGAAGCCGATGGGTCCTTCGTTGAGGAAGGCCTCCATGACGTCGAGCACGCGCTTCTCCGGAAGGTTCTTCGGCTGCTGACTGAAGTCGAACAGCGTGGGGATGCGAAGTGTCGTCGTACCGATGGAACCGGTCTGCTCGGGTGGACGACCCTTCCAGATGTTCATCTGCGCGACCGTCGCGGCATCGGCCCGCGTGTAGATGACGTAGAAGTTCGCGAAGCCGGCCGCCACCGGCAGCCCCTCGACGAGCGCTTCGGCGGCAAGCTCGATGTCCGCATCGTTGGCAAGGCAGAGGAGCTTGGTGACGTCGAGCTCATAGCCGCTCTGCGTCCGCGCCATCAACGTGCTTAACTCCTGACGCCGACTCACTGCACGACCTCCTGTTGCTGCGCCACGAAGCTGCCGAATCCCGGAATCCCCGGATCCAGGTTCAAGCTGCGAAGAATCTGACGCGTCGTGCACGCCGCGGCCGAAAGCATCGGCAGTCCCACCTTGTCCTCGGCGGCCTTGAGCGCGCGTAGCGAGGGCATCTGCACGCAGCTCGAGAGAACGACTGCGTCGGCGCCCTTGGTGTTGAGGCGCGTGGCGGCGATGTCCACGAGGTTGGGCTGCGAGAGTCGGCCGACCTCACAGTTGTCCGCAACGGAGAGCGCGATGTGGTCGATGACTTCCACACCGGCGCTCTCCTGGATGTACTTGACGACGATCTCGGTGAGCTCGGGCATGTAGGGCGCGATGAGCGCGACCTTCTGATAGCCGGCGAGCTTGATCTCGTCCACGAGGGCGCCGGCACTCGTCACCACCGGGCACTCGAAGCCCGACTCTGCGGTGGCGGCGCGCAGCCGCTCCCCGACTGCTTCATGGGCACGCGGGCCCTGCACCATCACGGCGACGAGGCAGGCATAGGCCTGCACGTCGACCTGGGCATCGGCGAGATAGGCGGCGCACGTCGCGCCTTCCTTGTCCATGGCGAGCAGCGCCTCGGCGGTGACCTTCTTCATCCGCATCCGTGCGCCGTGGAAGGTGAACGACGGGCCGCCGGCAGCTTCGTAAGCGCGCAGCAGGGCGGGAATCTCGGTCTCCATCGTGACGTTCGAACTCGGCACGATGAGGCCAACGCGGAAGGATTGTTGGTTCGACACGACGTCTCCTCGGGGGCTAGGAAATTCGGCCAAGAATAGCACTAACCCAGTCATCCCGCACGAGCGAAGCGCCGGCGAGGCGGCCCGGAGTGTGCCCCGTCTGGTACGCATGGAGAAGCAGATGAGAAGCTGCCACGTCGCCTCAGGGTCTGAGCACAAGGGTTCCGTGAACCGTTGAGGCCGCTAATACGGTCTATCGTCTAAAGCTACCTAATCGAAATACTCGATAACTTCTTTTGCGTTTTTTTCCATTCGTCAGTTCTGAGTCCATCATAACCCCAATTCTGATCTTCGATTTCTTGGATAACGATATGGGTGTGCTCAGGTTTTTTATTAAGAACTCGCACCAGCGAGTTAGTAATGTCCTTGATCAGTTCAGACTTTTGTTCTGGGGTTGCACCCTTTGTGATTTGAACATTTACATAAGGCATGTTTTCACCTTTGAATTTAAGCACTGATCACTATTCATGACTGCTAATTCCATCCATATCCGCCAGTTTCGTGCATTTAAGAACTTACTTTCGCGCCATCCAATGCGGCAATGCACAAGTCAGACCTTTCAGTCTTTTTTGAAAGTTTATTTGCAGAAATAATCTAGATACCCAATTATCTTTATGCTGCGTCTAAGAACGGGCGTTCCGTCCACCGGGAGGCCGCTAATACGGCCTATCGTCTCGGACCCACCCGCCCCTCCCGCTCCCTCCTGTTCCCCCTTCGACAGAAGGCCGTGAGGGCGTCACTCTCATACGATGCGAGTGCACTTGCGCGAGTGAG
>Ga0194121_10007529_pt1 | contig 14173 bp, 16 predicted proteins | sample TA2MahCa50mmetaG_FD_148609 | JGI IMG/M metagenome (GOLD analysis project Ga0194121, IMG submission 148609) | Freshwater microbial communities from Lake Tanganyika, Tanzania - TA2015020 Mahale Deep Cast 50m | ecosystem: Environmental > Aquatic > Freshwater > Lake | place: Tanzania: Lake... | reverse complement strand
CGATCCAACCCGGCCATATCCAGCGCTGCGGCCAGGGCAAATTCCTGATTGCGTCCTCCGGTGCCGTCTCCGTGGATGGTGACCGTGGTTTCACCGCCTGCCAGCACGCAGGCTGGAGGCGCCACGGGCGCACCGCTCTGACGTATCTCGCGCGCGATGGCCGCGTGCATGCGGGCGATGTGCCGGGCTTCACCTTGCAGGGAGGAGGTCAGCAGCACGGTCGTATAGCCACGCGCCTGCGCCTCGGCCTGGGCCGCCTGCAAGGCCAGGCGATTACTCCCAATCACCACCGTCTGATTACGAGTGAAGAGAGGGTCCTGCGGCTTTGGCGTCTCCGGCAATTCCCCGGCCTGACCGCGTTGGAGATGGCGCTGTACGCTGGCGGGGAGACGCGCCAGCAGATCATATCCAGCGAGGATATCAAGACAGTCCTGATACGTGCTCGGGTCAGGCACCGTGGGCCCCGAGGCAATCACGTCCAGCCGGTCGTCTACCACGTCGGACAGCACCAGGGTCACGAGCGTTGCCGGCGCCACCAGCCGTGCCAGTTGTCCTCCTTTGAGACGCGAGAGATGTTTCCGGATGGTATTGATCTCGTCAATGCTCGCCCCGCACTCCAACAACAGACGGGTGACGTGCTGCTTTTCTGCCAGCGTCATATCTGCACTCGGTGCCGGACACAGGGCTGAGCCGCCGCCTGAGAGCAAACAAAACACCAGATCATCCGGTCCCGCTTGCCGCGCCAGTCGCATCAGCGCCTCTGCGCCCTGGAGGCCCGCCGCGTCTGGCACAGGATGCGCTGCCTCGTGAATGGTCACGCCAGCGACTGGGGCGCTGTGCCCATATTTCACCGTGACACTGCCAGCCGTCAGCCGTTCCCCGAGTAGGGTCGAGATGCCCTGCGCCATGGTGGCGCCAGCCTTGCCAGCACCTACGACATAGATGTGGGCATAGCGTGACAGCACGTAGGATACTCCATCCACCCGGAGGATGCCATCCTGGCGCTGCACGTGCCTTTGCACCGCGGCGACTGGATCGACCGCAGCCACACCAGCGGCGAAGATCTGGCGACTGTCCTCACGGAGTTGGTACAGAGAACGGGCCATCACGTATGCTCCCACGGTCGGCGACAAACTTCGAGGCAAACAGGATAGGTAAAAGTATCCTTGCGCTTCATGCCAACGCTCTCAGGAGAGCGCTGGCTTCTTGGAGATCGACGGTGTCAAAGCCCTCGGTGAACCAGCCATCGATTGGAGTCAATAGGTAAAAACGACGCTGCAAAGCCGTATGTGAGATACGGCCCTGCTTCTGCAAGAGTCTCATGATTTGCTCCAGGACATCGGCAAATGCCATGCCGCCATCCTCTCCGCATCCTTCTATGAATGGCCAAGAGGCAGGATACCATTGCTGCGACAAGCACGCCAGCCTATCAGGCGTGTTAAAAGAAAGATCAGGAAAGCTATTGCGGTCATACCTTGCCAAGAGCCGTGGGTACGCTACCATGCGACGCGGGCCACGCTGGGGACAGCCTCCAGGAGGAGTTGCAAGCGTTTCGTGAGAAAGGCCAGATCCGCCTGGCTCGTCACGCCGGTGACATTGCCGCCTGGCCGTGCCACGCTGGCGACCAGCCCCATAGCTACTGGCTCCGTCACGCCCACAAAGACAATGGGAATGGTGTGCGTCGCCTGTGTCTTCCAGGCTTGCATGGTCCCAGAGCCGAGCGTATCTTGGGTGCCCTCACCTGAAGAGATAACCATCCTGACCATCTGCGCAGGAGTCTGCTATACTTCGTTTCCGTCTCGGGGCACGGCAGGGGGCGGGCCTGAGCCGTACGTCGACAGTCATAGCTGGGAGGATACGATCCAGGGTGACAGCGCTGCTCTGGTGTATTGCCGCCGCTTGCTGTGAGCTGGCGGGATGTTTCACGGTGTGGGCCTGGTTACGCCTGCATAAGACGCCGCTCTGGCTGGTGCCAGGAGCGCTCAGTCTGGGCGCTTTTGCCTGGCTCCTCACCCGTATTGACACACCCTTCGCTGGCAGAGCCTACGCGGCCTATGGTGGTATATATATCGCGGCCTCGCTCGTCTGGCTTATGGTCGTGGAACGCGCCGTACCTAGCCGCTGGGATCTCCTCGGCTCTGCCCTCAGTGTGCTGGGCGCGCTGGTGATTCTCTGGCATCGGCGCTGCATTGCAAGCCATGTGCTGTGGTCCAGGAGTAGCGGGGGCTATTCTTGCGCCCGCTCACGCTCCTGATATTCATCGAGCCACTGGCGATCAATTTCCTCGCGTTGGGCAGCCAGGTCGCTGATCTGGGCCCGGATCTCAGGGTAGCGGCGTAGCAGTTGGCGGAAGTCGCGCCGGCTGAGCACCGCGAACTTGCTGTAATCCAGTGCCGTGACGTCGGCCGAACGGGGCTGGCCATTGATCAGCGCCATCTCGCCGAAAACATCCCCTGCCTCGAGCGTGATATGCCGGTCCACAAGGGTCACTTCGACCTCGCCTTGTGAGATAAAAAAGACAGCGTCGGCTGCATCGCCAGCACGGAAGATGCGTTCTCCCGGCTCGGCCGTGCGTGGTTGGAAGTGCAAAAGAAGGACCTCACGTTGTTCCGTCGTCAAACCAGCAAACAACGGAAAGCGTTCGGCCAACTCCTGCGGTGTGAAGGTCTTGTGGGATGCGGCTTTCTGCTCGGCCTGGAGGCGTGCGGTTTCCAGGTCGGCCTGCAAGGCGGTGATACGCGCGCCACGTTGTTCCTCAAAGCGTTGCCCGAGCCATGGCCAGGCTCGTATGTATCCCAGCAGGCCATCCGCACAGCGGAAAGCCAGGGGATGCAAGGTAATCGAGAGTAGCGCTCCGGCCAGGATCAGATTGAGCCCTTCCTGCGGTAAGAGACCATAGGTGATACCCAGCCCGGCCAGGATGAAAGAAAATTCTCCAATCTGGGCCAACGAGGCGGAGGTGAACAGCGCGGTGCTGAGCGGATAACCCATAGCTAACACAATGCCCATGGCGACCAGGGATTTGCCAATCAGGATGAGTAGAAGCACGTTCAGCACCATGAGCGGCTCACGCCACATAATACCTGGATCAAAGAGCATGCCCACCGACACGAAAAAGAGTACCGCAAAGGCATCTTGCAGCGGCAGAGAGTTGGCAGCGGCCTTGTGGCTTAATTCTGACTCATTCAGCACCATTCCGGCAAAGAAAGCGCCGAGCGCAAACGAGACGCTAAAGAGCTTGGCGGAGCCAAAGGCAATACCGAGCGCGACCGTCAGCACACAGAGCGTAAACAACTCGCGGGAGCCCGTGCGCGCCACCTGGTGCAGCAACCAGGGCAGGACGCGTGGACCGACCAGCAACGCCAGTGCGACAAACGCGGCCACTTTTGCCAGCGTGATGCCGAGCGTCACGGCCCAGCCGTGGCTGGCTGCGGCATGCGCCTCAGTCCCTGCCTGCCCCCCGAGCGCTGTCGCAAAGGCTGGCAAGAGGACCAGGGCCAGGACCATGGCAAGATCCTCGACGATTAACCAGCCAATGGCGATACGGCCGTTCACCGTCGTGACGGCGTTGCGCTCCTCCAGGGCTTTCAGAAGTACCACGGTACTGGCAACCGAGAGACTGAGCCCCAGCACTACACCTGCCCCGACGCCCCAGCCCCATGCCTGCGCGAGGCCGAGGCCAAGGCCAGTTGCTATGACAATCTGGCCGACAGCGCCTAGAATGACGATCCGGCGTACCGTCATTAAATCGGCTACTGAGAAATGCAGGCCCACGCCGAACATCAGGAGCATGACGCCGATCTCGGCAAGCTGTCCAGCCAGCGGGCCGTCAGCGACAAACCCTGGGGTGAAGGGGCCGACAGCGATCCCCGCGGCCAGGTAACCCACCAGTGGCGACGCCCCCAGGCGATTGGCGAGGAATCCCAGGAGGAACGCCAGGGCGAAACCTATCGTGATCGTGGAGATGAGCGTGATATCGTGTGGCATGTACTATCCCCTTCCTGATGCAGCATGACGTCCAGCTACGACGTATACACTGGCTGGCGCGGCACGAGTTCGACGGTAGACACGGGTAGCTCCGGGCTACCGCCGCAGGCACGGCGTAATTCTGGCATGACCTGCTCGGCAAACAGACACATTTGTTCCTCGATCTCGGTGCCGGAGAGCGATGGCATCTCGAAGTGGCATAGCAGCAAGAAATCCTCGGCGCCGACCTGCTCTTTCATACGCAGCAACGCCGCAATCACCTCCTCAGCCCGGCCAACAATGGCCGCCTCTTTCTGTCGTAGCAGCGCACCAGGGACACGCATATCGAGCGGGTAGGATGCTTCATCAGCGTCAGCCAGGCCAGCCGTGAAGCCGAACGGGCCGTAATAATTCTACTCCATTTCGAGGGCGCGGTCAATGCGGGTGAGATGCGTCTCCCCCTGGCCCGGTTGCAGGATGTGCACCCAGGGACCAACGCTCAGGCCACGGCGCTTCTCGGCATCCCAGCCGAACTTGAAGGCACCGCGCTGGAGGCGATCGGGCCAGCTGGCCTTCTCAGCTGCTTGATAATAGGTCTCAAATACACGCCGCAAACGGGTGCGCGGGATGGCGTTGATGTTGCAATTGACACCGTGCGCTGCCGCCCACTCCACCGAGCGCGCACTGGCCACTGGCTCCCAGCACTGGGGATAGGGTTTTTGTAGGGGTTGAGGAAAGAGGCTGATTTCTCGTAACACCGTGGTCGTATTGGTCACGGGGTTGCCGCCCCCATACTGGTCTGGCGGACCAATCCGTAACACCTCGTCCAGGGCACGGCCAACGTGCGGCTGGCTGAAATAGGCTATGGTCTGGGCATGGTTCCAGCGCGTATACGTCGGGGGGAGCGTGAAGAACTGACCGTGATGCGAGAAAGACGGCTGGGTCCAGGCCTTCATGATGATGTCGTAGGCTTCCTGGAAGTAGGCTCGGTTACGTTCCTGATCCTGGATGCTGGAACCGTAGGGAAAGCCGAGCACCTCGACCTCACGTGGCTGATAGCCACGGCCCACCCCGAATTCGACTCGCCCGCCGCTGATGACGTCGAGCATGGCCCCCAGCTCAGCCACGCGCAGCGGGTGCCACTGCGTCAAAATGTTCGTCGCCTGGCCGAGCCGGATACGCCGTGTCTGGGCCGCGATGGCCATCTCGGTCATCAGCGGGTTGGGACTGAACTCTGGTCCTTCCGGCTGAAAGTGGTGCTCAGTCATAAAATAAAAATCATAGCCGAGCTGATCCGCCAGGATCCCCTGGCGGACTTGATCGACCATGATGCGCTGATAGCTGGCGTGCATAGCCTCCAGGTTCCCGCCAGCGACGAGCACGCCAGAGGGCGTATCAGCGACGGGGAGGTCGGAGGCGCCGTTTTGAAAAATGCCAAACTGGATCACGTGTGCTGCCCTTTCTCTCTGGAGTGGCGAAGATGTTCTGGCAGCACAGTGTACAGGTCACGCGTGCTCTACTTCTAGGACTTTCCGCTTGTGAGCATGCACAGTCTCTACGGGATGCCATGGGCTTCTCGCATGTCTACAGGCGCCAGTTCGACGCCATGAGCGCGCGAGGACACAAGCCCCTGGCTGGCAGATGCCCTACGCTTTCAGCCTGAGGGGAGGGAGGTACGACGGTGAGCGGGCATAGCCATGCAGGTCGGACGCAGCGTGCAGGGAGGAGAGGCGGAGACAGCCTGGGTCATTGGACAAGCTTTGTGATATAGTGTACCAGGTAACAGCTGGAGTGCCTATGTCCCACAGAGGAAGCGACCATGGCCCGACGTACACTTCCCCCTCCGCAGCTTGATCTTTTTCGTGCCCCTACTCCTCCAGCCCCCTCGGCCCCGGTGGGTACCGCCGTTGTGCCTCAGGCCATGACGGCGCTGGCTGAGCATCTGCCTGCCCAGTTGTACCTCGGGACCTCGTCGTGGTCGTTCCCCGGCTGGGAGGGGCTGGTCTACGACCGGGCTACCACAGCCACCACCCTGGCGCGTCATGGACTCGTAGCGTATGCTCAGCATCCGCTCCTGCGGGCCGTAGGCATTGACCGGACCTTTTACGCGCCCATCACGACTGCAGCGTTCGCCGCCTATGCTGCAGACGTTCCGGAGGCGTTTCGTTTTGTCGTCAAGGCCCATGCCTGGTGTACGCAGCCAGTGCTGCGCGAGACGCCGCAGGCAACGGTACGGCGTCCAACGCTCAACGAGGCGTTTTTACAGCCAGCCTATGCCCTGGAGCAGGTGGTCGAGCCCTGTGTCACAGGGCTTGGGACAAAACTTGGGGTGCTGCTGTTCCAATTTTCTCCGCTGGATGTCCAGGCCGTCGGTGGACCACAGCACTTTGCAGCGCGTTTGCATGCCTTTTTTACGGCGTTGCCACGCGACCTCCCGTATGCTGTGGAGGTGCGGAATCAGCCACTCCTGTGCCCGGACTACCGTGAGGCCCTGGCGGACCTGGGCGTGAGTCATTGCTATAGCCTGCACCCCAGCATGCCCCCGCTGGCTATCCAGATGCAGCACATCCCGCTGGATGCTACGCCAACGTTGTTGGTACGCTGGAGTCTCAATCCCACCCGACGCTATGCGGAGGCCAAAGACCACTATCAGCCGTTTGACCGCATCGTCGACGAGGATCAGCACAATCGCCAGACGATTGCCAGCATGTGTCTGACCACCCTCACCGCCCAGCGTCCGACCTTCGTGATTGCCAATAATAAAGCCGAAGGTTCCGCACCCTGCACGCTGTTTCGGCTGGCCGATGCGATTGGGCAAAGCGATGTCGCTCCGGCCACCCTGTAATCCTGGTGACCGTTTGGTTACACTCAAAGATAGCGCAGGCTCAAGTCAATGCCTGCCAGGTGAGAAGGATTTGCCATGCCACTTCCCCCAGCGAGCCAGTTCCAGTTCACTCCAGATATGCGTATCTGCCGCCTGCTCAACGGTATGTGGCAGGTGTCTGGGGCACATGGACGTATTGATCCCAGGGCAGCCCTGCAGAGCATGTTTACCACGTTGGATGCTGGGTATACGACCTGGGATCTGGCAGATCATTATGGTCCAGCAGAAGATTTTATCGGGGAGTTCCGGCGCCAACTGGCCGCGACGCGCGGCACGGAATCACTCAGTACCATGCAGGCGTTTACCAAGTGGGTGCCGCATCCTGGCCCAATGACCCGTGGGATTGTCGAGCAGAACATGGGCATCTCGCTGCGCCGTATGGGCGTGGAGACGTTGGATCTCTTGCAGTTTCACTGGTGGGACTACGATGATCCGGCGTACCTCGATGCCCTGACGCATATGACCCGGCTGTGTGAAGAGGGTCGCATCAAGCACCTGGCCCTGACCAATTTTGATACGGCGCATGTGCAGACCATTACCGAGCACGGTATTCGCATTGTCTCCAATCAGGTCCAGTACTCGCTCATTGACCTGCGCCCGGAAGTCCGCATGGTACCCTTCTGCCTGGAGCACCAGATTACGCTGCTGACCTATGGCACCGTGTGCGGTGGGCTGTTGTCAGATGCCTATCTGGGACAGCCTGAGCCCCGCAGCGCCGCGCTCAATACGGCGAGTTTACGTAAGTATAAGCAGATGATCGATGCCTGGGGCGGCTGGGCATTATTCCAGGAACTGCTCCAAGCGCTGCGGCAGATCGCTGACCGCCATGGGGTGAGCATTGCCAATGTGGCCGTCCGCTACATTCTGGACCGTCCAGCCGTGGCCGGGGTCATCGTGGGCATTCGGCTTGGAGTGGCAGAGCACCTGGCGGACAACGCCAGAGTGTTTGACTGCAGCCTCACGCCAGACGATCACGAGGCCATCAATGCCGTGCTCGTCAAGTCACGCGATCTCTATCACCGCATTGGCGATTGCGGCGATGAATATCGCCGCTGAGGAGGTTTGCGGTATGCGCACTTTTTTTACCGCTCTGGCGTTCCTGATCATTCTGTGGGCCGTTATTCCGGCGCTGCGGCGCTCCCTGCACGTCTCATCCAACACGAAAGATACGCACGAGTCCCTATGACGCCAACGCTTTTTACTGAGGCTGACATCCAACAGATGACCGCACGGGGTCACACGCTCAAGACCGTGCGAGCACAGATTGCCCTGTTCGAGCAGGGCATGCCGTACACCACGCTGCACCGTCCATGCACGGTGGGCGACGGCATCACCGTGTTAGAACCCCATGAGTTTACCACGCTGGACACACTCTATCGCCAGGCCGTGGCCGCCGGGCGTGTCACGAAATTTGTGCCTGCGTCTGGAGCGGCGACGCGCATGTTTCAGACCTTGCTGGCGGTCTATGAACACCCCGGGGCCGTAACAGCGCACCAAGCCCAGGAGATGGAACATTTTGCCGCGCATCTCCCGCAGTTTGCGTTCTATGAGGCTTTGCAGGCATGTTTGCGCCAGCAGGGCCATCATCTCAACGCGCGCCTCACGCCTGCGCACTATCCCACAGTGTTGGGGGGGCTGTTGACCCCTGCAGGACTGAATTACGCGCATCTTCCCAAAGCCTTGCTCCACTTTCATCGTTACCGCGACCACTGCCGTACCCCGCTGGAAGAGCACCTGGTAGAAGCCACAGCCTATGCGCAGGATCAGCAGCAGGTCACCCGACTGCACCTGACGGTGACGCCGGCCCATATCGAGGCCATGCAGGCCCACCTGGCTGCCGTCCGCCCACGCTATGAGCACGCTGGGGCCTGTTTTGATATCACCTTGTCCGTGCAGAGCCCTGCCACAGACACCATTGCTGTGGATCTGCACAATCGCCCATTCCGCGACGCCCAGGGCCGTCTGCTCTTTCGCCCAGCAGGCCACGGCGCCCTGCTCGCCAATCTGCAGGTCCTGCAGGCAGACATCGTGTTTCTCAATAACATCGACAATGTGGTGCCCGATCATCTCAAAGCCACGACGTATTGCTACAAGCGCGCCCTCGGTGGTTATCTCGTCGCCGTGCAGCGCCAGCTCTTTACGTATCTAGAGCGCCTGGAAACCGGACAGGCGGACGACGCCTTGCTGGCGGAGATACGCACCTTTGCCCAGCAGCAGCTTGCCATCACCCTACCGCCGGGCTTCTCGGACCGCCCCCAGGCCGCACAAATCCCTGTGCTCATGGAGCGCCTGAACCGCCCCATGCGGGTCTGCGGTATGGTACGCAACGTGGGCGAGCCAGGAGGTGGGCCGTTCTGGGTGCAGCATGCCGATGGGTCGCTGTCACGGCAGATCGTCGAGACCTCACAGGTCGATGCCAGTTCACCGGCCCAGCGTGCCATCCTGGCTGCCGCCACCCACTTCAACCCGGTGGATCTCGTATGCGGAGTGCGCGATTATCGTGGCCGGCCCTTTGATCTCCAGCAGTTTGCCGATCCCCACACCGGGTTTATTGCGGAAAAGACCTCCGCCGGACGCCCACTGAAGGCCATGGAACTCCCAGGCTTGTGGAACGGCGCCATGGCGCGGTGGAATACCCTGTTTGTGGAAGTCCCTCTCGAAACGTTCAATCCAGTGAAAACCGTGCTGGATTTGCTACGCCCTGCGCATCAGCCCTAGTCCTCTCCTGCTCCCTACAGCCCTTCCGTCCCCTCTCCCTCTGGGGGAGGGTTAGGGTGAGGGCGGATAGGCTTCTGGGAAGCGCATCACGCTCCTCACCAGGGCACTCCGTCAAGGTGTCTTCCCAATCTGCCTCAGAATCTCCTGAAAACCTTCCGCCGCCTGGCGCTCGAACATGCACCCAGGTTCAGAGAGCAGGTGCGTCAGGGCAAAAACCTCCTCTGACACCTCAGTGAGCTGGAGGTTACCCAGGTCAAGAAAACCCGTTGGCTTCTCTTGCTCCTCAGTGATGCGCCGTCGAGCTGTCTCTATACCATCCATGCTCACTCCTGACAAAAAAGGCTCCTGACACCTTCTCTCAAGGTTCCCATTGTCTACAGAGCGATGCTACCGGAAATGGGTGCGGCTGTCTGTAGGAAAGGGCTATGCCCGTGCCTGCAGCAGCTTGCGCCCTGAGGTATGCTCGAGTTGAGCGGTGTTCCAGGAGTCAGGGTCGTCCACACACTGGACTTCACCTATGCGGTAGGGCAGTGCTGGGCGTAGTGCGGGTGGGGGCGTCCTCACGGTCCCTCGTTGGGAAACAACATGGTGCCGATGGTGTCGTACGCTACATCGTTGGCCAGCCCCATCACGATACCTGCACGGGCGTCGCGAAAATAGCGCTCGAAGGGGAGACGACTGGCGAACGCCGTCCCACCGAACAGCGTCATTAAATCTGTCGTGACGCGCACACCAACCTCTGCGCAGAGGACTTTGGCTTGCATGAGGGGCATGACCGAAGGGAGCCGTTCGGCGTCCGCCATGGCCGCTACGGTATGTAAGAAGGCGCGCGCTGCTTCGATGTGCACGCTCAGCTCTGCCATACGGCGCTGATTGAGCGGGTTGTCCAAGCGGCGGCCGCCACTGGGGAAGCGCTTGTTACCCTCCACACAGGCGAGCTCAAACGCCCCGGAGGCAATGCCGAGATAGGCCGCGCCATACGTGAGAATTTGACAGGGCGCCATATAGCGCGTCATCACCGGGACACTGTGATCTTCCAATTCAATGCCTACCAGGTTGGCTTCCGGCACCACGCCGTTGAAGATCATCGGCACACTGCAATTGCCCCGTAGACCCAATCCATGCCACTCCCCAATGGTTTCCCACTCGACCTCATCGTGCTTAAAGATCAACAGCTCGGGCGGACCCTCCGTGCGGCCACCCTCGACCCGGCAAAACATGACGTAGTGCGTGGCGTGTCCGGCCGAGGTCACGTACGACTTGCGTACGTGGTCAATATGAAAGCCCCCAGCCACGCGTGGCAACGTGGTCACCTTTTGGCGCACAGGGGTCCAGTCGTCCCCCGTCTGGCCATGCGGTTCCCCTCCTGGGGCCGCCGCAAAGACCTCGCCACGTACCAGGGGCTCGATATAGCGCTGCCGTTGGTAAGCCGTTGGGATCAGGCTAATCGCCTCCACCGCTTCCAGGTGCATCTTGTAACACATGGCGGTCGAAGGACATTTTTTGGCGACTTCCTCGACCACCAGACAGGTGGTGACGAGATCCAGGCCGAGTCCGCCATACTGCTGCGGCACCCGGATGGCCCAGAGCCCAGCGTCACGCAGGGCATTGAGAGACTCTTGCGGAAACTGGGCCTTGCGGTCGTACTCCGCGGCGCGGGGGCCGATGTCGCGGGCGCTAATCTCGGCGGCGCGTTCTTGCCATGCTTGCTGGGCCGCGGTCAGGGGGAAGTAGTTCATCAATCGTCTCGCTCTCGGTATCACAGGGTGTGGTGCATCCATGATGGGCTGAGACACGGCGTCTATCCTCTCGGCATGATGCGTTGGATGAGCATAGCAGATCACCACTTGTGGAACACCTGTGCGAGCGGTACCTCACCGGCTGCAGGGCCCCTCAGGCCGTGAGATGGCGTACTACCTGTGCGACATATTGCGCCGTCAGGGTCTGCATATCTGGGGTACTGAGATTGCTAATCGGGTGCGGCAACACCACGTACGGATGGGTGGGCATGCCTTTGGCACGGAACTGGAACTCCGCCGCTTTGGTAAACGCCTGAGTGATGATCACGGCTCCGGGAATACCGCGTTGCTCAAAAGCGATCGTGTCGTGCACACAGCACAACGTGCACGAGCCTCAACCCCCGACTGCCGCGATGGCGACGGTCACTTCCTGCGCCATCGCCTCAATGAGGGCCGGAGCGGCGGGCTTGGAGTAGTGCTCCTTCCGCTGCAAGACGACGCGGGCCACGCCGTAGCGCTCCTGCAATACGGAGCCGAGCGTATGCAGGATGACGTCGCCCTGTTCCTTGGTATTGTCCAGTAAGCCCACCGTGGCCCCGGCCAGGTCCATGGGGCGCCGGGCCAGAGGAATGCGTGCCACATCTCCACCGGCGGTGGGATCGATAAAGCCAAGCGTCTCAGCCATGTGCTGTCCTTTCTGTGATCTTTACACCTCGTACGTACCGTGCACGGCATGGCTACCGCCGCTCCAGCCATGACAGATGGCTGTGCACGGTCCCCAGCCTCCAGCGACGATGAGTTGGAGATCGTCGGGGTGCTTGATCGCCGGGATGAAGCAGGTATCGTCATCCGGGTCCACAGGGATTGGGAACGCCAGGGCCCGCTCACGGCGCCAGTTGCCCCCACGCTTCAGGTCACCGACCGTGCGGCCAGCCATCTGACACAGGCGCCGCTGCACCTCGGCCCGGCTCAAGCCGGCCTGGGCGCACAGGGTCGCGTGTTGCGGCCCCAGCGCCACTACCATATCGGAGCGGGTGTGCATGTTCCACGAACACAGATCCGTCATCGAGCTCGCCAGGCCGGTGAGCAGGCGGGTGGGCTCCTGGCTCACATCGTCAAAGCACAAACGCGGGCTTTCCACCATGGCGCAAGTGATGACGTTGTCGGTGGCGGCATAGCCCTGCGAGACAGCCAGGCTTTCCCACGGACTGTCGGCCAGGTTCTCGGTCAGGCAGGCGGTATAGCGCATGGGAGTGGCAAAAATCGTCGCCGAGGCCACGCCGGGGATGCCACCGCCCAGGTTGAGCAGCAGCAAGCGGATGGCCCGGCCAATCGTGGCGTTGGCCCGAAAGCCCGGACCAAAGCAGCCGTTGCCGCCGTGCAAGCCAATCTGCTGCGCGTACGGCCCACTGACGATCATGAGCGGAGCCACGCCGTGCATGGTGCCCTGCACGCCATTGAGATTGAACTCCTCGCGCAACATCAGGCGCAGGCCACCCAAGACTACCGGCAGATAGGATGGCTTACACCCCGCCATCACGGCATGGATGGCGATCGTGCGTACGGTAGCGGGTTCGAGCAGGGGTGGGATCAGGCCAACGACTGCCTCCGGAGCCAAGCGGACAGCCTCAAGCATCCACTCGACACGAGCCTCCGTCGGGGTGACCACGGGCAGACCGTCGGACCAGGGTTTGTCGAGGAAGAACTCGAACGGATCAATGTCCTGTGGCACTGTCAACGCTCCTTCAGCGCACCCGGGTTCGCTCAACATGGAAGGGTTGGGACAACGCCGCGGCGTGCCGTCCGCGAGCTGCCCAACCGTTACACGCGTTGACGCTCATCGGGATTGGGCTGGCACACTCTATGACCCTGGATTGCGTGGTAGCTCCGTAAGATGGCCAGCATGAGTCGTGAGCTCGTGTGGTCTCCAGGCCATCCATGCTCACTCCTGATATGTCAGGCCTCCTCAGGAAGCCGCCTGCGGCATTGCCAGGCCGCAGCGTGGGCAGCTCTGCGCCCCAACTGGAGGCAGTGGATTGCCACACCCTGGGCAGTGCGTGGCCAGGCGGATCCCACAATGGGCGCAGAATTGCCAATGGGGGTCGATGTCCCGACGGCAATCGGAGCATTCCTGCATGAGCTGCTGAAATTCTGTATGAAGTTTGAGGAATTGTGCTTCCTCACGACGTTGCTCGGTCTGGGTGTGATCCATACATTGCCCCCTCTGTTGTCGCAATGCTCTAGACGGGTAGCGTCTCCAGCATCGCGGTCACCTGTTCTCGCCTGGGTAGCGAGTTCTGCGCCCCAGGCTGCGTACACGCCAGCCCTGCGGCAGCGTTTGCAAAACGCACTGCGGCGCTGTGTGTACAGCCCTCGGCCAGGGCCACCGCCAGGGCACCATTAAACGCATCACCAGCCGCCGTGGTATCCACAGGCTGGACAGGGAAAGCCGGGATATGCTCTCCTGCTGCAAGTGTACCCACAAAAGCGCCCTGGGCACCAAGCGTTAAAATCACCACCCGTGGGCCCTGCGCCAGCAGCGCCTGTGCCACAGGTCCAGCCTCATGCGGGGTGGCCAGGGGCAAGCCACTCAGGTGAGCAGCTTCGACCTCATTGGGCGTGAGATAATCGACGAGAGGCCAGAGCGAGGACGGTAAGGGTTGCGCTGGGGCCGGATTCAAGATCGTGATTGCTCCGTGCTGACGCGCGGTGCGCAGTGTCCACAGGACCGTCTCCAGGGGCACTTCCAGCTGGCAGATCACCACCTGGGGCCAGGCAAAATCGTCGGCAAATTGCGCGATCCAGTCTACCGTCAAACGCAGATTCGCCCCGGAAGCCACAGCGATCTGATTGCGCCCTGCGGCAT
>Ga0194121_10007525_pt1 | contig 14176 bp, 10 predicted proteins | sample TA2MahCa50mmetaG_FD_148609 | JGI IMG/M metagenome (GOLD analysis project Ga0194121, IMG submission 148609) | Freshwater microbial communities from Lake Tanganyika, Tanzania - TA2015020 Mahale Deep Cast 50m | ecosystem: Environmental > Aquatic > Freshwater > Lake | place: Tanzania: Lake... | reverse complement strand
ACAGGAAACAGGTTCCTACGCCCTACTTCCCTAATTCCCTACTTCCCTACTTCCCTACTTCCCTACTCCCTAGCCCAATGCCCGGTCCCATCCACAATGCCAAGAAGTCCGCAGCCACCGACAGCTTCGACGCTGTTGCGCTGAGCGTCGCCAGCCCCGAGGACATTCTCGCCTGGTCACGTGGTGAAGTTACCAAGCCCGAAACCGTCAACTACCGCACCCAGCGCGCGGAGCCGGATGGTCTCTTCTGCGAGAGAATCTTCGGACCGACGAAGAACTTCCAGTGTTTCTGCGGCAAGTACAAAGGAGTGCGCTACGCGGGAGTCGTCTGTGAGAAGTGTGGAGTGGAAGTGACACGCAGCATCGTTCGCCGTGAACGCATGGGGCACATCAATCTTGCAGTTCCCGTCACGCATATCTGGTTCCTCCGCAGCTCTCCTTCCAGAATCGGTTTGCTCCTCGATCTCCCGATCAAGACGCTCGAACAGATCGTCTACTTCGCGGCCTATATCGTCATTACCGTTGATGAGGAGACGAAGAAGACATCCGAAGCGGAACTCGCCGCATCCATGAATCAGAGGAAGAATCAGGTGAAGAGAGAGTACGAAGATGCGAAGCAACAGTTGCAGGAGGCTAACGCCACCCGTGACCAGCTCGACGCGCTCGACAGCGAATACGCCGAAAAGCTCGATGCCCTGAAAGCCAATCATAAGGAGGCCATCGACGACCTGAAGAACCTCCATATCGGTTCCGTGCTCTCAGAACTCAAGTTCCGCGAAATGAACATGAAGTTCGGTCATGTGTTCCGCGCCGGCACCGGTGCAGAATCTCTGAAGGAGATCGTCGTGAACATGAATCTCGAGAAACTCCTCGATCATCTCCAGAAGGAGCGCCAGGACAGCAGCGGCCAGAAGCTCAAGAAGATCATGAAGAGGATCAAGCTGATCAGCTCGCTCATCAAATCGGCCAACAAGCCCGAGTGGATGATCCTCACGCGTCTGCAGGTCATACCGCCGGATCTCCGTCCGATGGTCCAGCTCGACGGCGGCCGTTTCGCCGCGTCGGACTTAAACGACCTCTATCGCCGTGTCATCAACCGCAACAATCGTCTGAAGAAACTCATGAGCATCGGTGCTCCGGAAGTCATCTGTCGCAATGAAAAGCGTATGTTGCAGGAAGCGGTCGATACGCTCCTGAATAACTCCGCCCGTGCGGGAAAGACCCTCTTCACCGCCGGCGATCGCAGGAAACTCCGCTCACTCTCCGACATGTTGAAGGGAAAGCAGGGTCGCTTCCGTCAGAACCTCCTGGGTAAGCGCGTCGACTACTCCGGTCGCAGCGTCATCGTCGTCGGTCCGGAGCTCAAGCTCTCCCAGTGCGGCCTCCCGAAGGAAATGGCGATGAAGCTCTTCAAGCCGTTCGTCATCGGCCGTCTCATCCGTGAGGAGCTTGCGCACAACGTCAAAGGTGCCGAGCGTCTGGTACAGGACGGCGGCAAGGAAGTCTGGGACATTCTTGAAGACGTCATCAAGGACAAGCACGTGCTTCTCAACCGTGCTCCCACGCTCCACCGTCTCGGTATTCAGGCGTTCAAGCCTCTGCTCATCGAAGGTATGGCCATTCAGCTGCACCCTCTGGTGTGTGCTGCGTTCAACGCCGACTTCGACGGTGACCAGATGGCGGTGCACGTTCCTCTCTCCGAGAAAGCGCAGACGGAGGCTCGTGAGCTGATGGCTGCAAATACGAATCTCCTGAAGCCGTCCGCAGGTGAACCGGTGATTAACCCTTCCCAGGACATGGTGCTTGGTTGCTATTACCTCACGCGTGTTCATGAGGGTAAGAAAGGGGACGGCATGGCTTTCGGCAATCCCGAAGAAGCAATGCTCGGTCATGAGAGCGGCGTTGTCGATCTCCAGGCGAGGATCAAGGTTCGCATGAAGAAGGGCGAAACGACGGAGATCGTCGAAACGTCCGTCGGACGCCTCTACTTCAACGAGTGCGTTCCGTCTGAACTCGGTTTCATCAATAAGACTCTCAAGAAGAACGATCAGTCTCAACTGATCGCCGATTCTCTCCGTCTTGCAGGTCCTGCCAAAACGGTCGACTTCGCCGATAGCATGAAGAACATCGGATTCAAGTACGCTACGATTTCTGGTGTATCCATCGGCGCGTCCGACATGGTCATTCCTGCTGAGCGCGAGGTGATCCTCGAACAGGCGAATGAAAGGGTGAGGGATATCAACAACAACTACTGGAACGGTCTCATGACCGCTGAGGAGCGGTACAATCAGGCAATCAAGGTGTGGAGTGAGGCGAAGAACAATATCAGTAGCGCGATGATCGAAAACTTCCTGCGTCAGGAAGAGAACGACATCTCCTATGTCATCGACTCCGGAGCACGTGGTAACTGGGGACAGGTCACACAGCTTGCGGGTATGAAAGGACTCGTCGCCAACCCGTCCGGTCGGACCATCGAGCTTCCGATCCAGAGCAACCTGAAGGACGGTTTCTCCGTTCTTGAGTACTTCATCGCCACGCACGGAGGACGTAAGGGTAAGTCCGACACCGCTCTCAAAACTGCTGAGGCCGGTTACCTGACACGCCGTCTCGTCGACGCCGTTCAGGATATCCTCATCCGTGAGTTGGACTGCGGATCTGAAGAAGTGCACCTCGTAACCAAGGTCGACAGCGATCGTATCGGAGAGAAGTTGGAGAGTCGTGTCTTCGGCCGCATCCTTGCAGCGGATCTGATGCACAAAGGTGAAGTGATTGCGAAGCGCAACCAGGAAATCGACGCACACATTGTCGGCAAGATCCGCGATTTCAAGATCGAGGAGGTACCCGTCCGCAGCATGATGACTTGCCAGACACGCAAAGGTATCTGCCAGAAGTGCTACGGTTGGGATCTGGGTGATAACAAGACCGTGGAAATCGGTACGCCGGTCGGCATCATTGCGGCGCAGAGCATCGGTGAACCTGGTACGCAGCTCACCATGAGAACGTTCCACATGGGAGGTGTCGCTGAAGGAAGCGACATCACGCAGGGTCTCACACGCGTTGAAGAACTCTTCGAAGCCAGGAGCCCCCGCACGCCGGCGACACTCAGCGACATTGCCGGACTCACCAAAGTTTCGCGTTCCGGAGGGAGGACATTGGTTCATGTGGTCGAACAGGAGAAGGGAGAGGACAGGTACCTTGTTCCCGCCGGCTACGAAGTCCTCGCGAAGAAGGGTGATGCTGCCAAGGAACGAGCAGTCCTCGCCAAATCCACGACTGATAAGACAACTTTGAAGGCCAAGATTGGCGGTAAAGTCGTCTCGATCGCCGATGGTGTCATCGTTGTGAAGCACGACGAGATCCAGGAGCGCACCTATGAATTCGGTCCTCGTGAATCCCTCCTCGTGAAGAACGGCGAGATCATCAAGGTCGGTCAGCCGATCAACCTCGGACACTTCGATCTGCAGGATCTCCTCCAGAAGCAGGGTCCGTACGCCGTGGAAAACTACGTCGTCCAGGAAGTGCAGCACATCTACGCTTCCCAGGGGCAGACCATCAATGACAAGCACCTGGAGATCATCGTCCGCAAGATGTTCAGCAAGGTCCGTATCATCGAGTCCGGCGACACCACATTCCTCCCCGGAGAGACGGCGGATATCGGCGATGTGTATCATGAGAACGAGCTCATCGGTAAGAAAGGCGGCAAGCGCGCTACCTTCGAGCAGCTCCTTCTGGGTATCACCAGGGCAGCACTCGCGACAGACAGCTGGCTCGCCGGTGCTTCCTTCCAGGAGACCATCCGCGTTCTCGTAGAGGCAGCCGTTACCAGAAAGGTCGATGCACTGCAGGGCCTGAAGGAGAACGTCATCATCGGCCGCCTCATCCCGACGGGAGAGGTGTATCGGGACCGCTTTGGTTTCGGCAAAAAGAAGGACGAAGCCAGTATGTAAGCGCAAATAACTGAATAAAAAATATGTTCAAAAATCCCGGCTGGGGTCAGTCGGGATTTTTTTGACCGACGGAGAAGGCATTTTCCTCAGGGGAAATCCTGGTCAACTCCCTTTACGCGTTTCAGAAGCTCACGTAGAATGCCTCGGCATTTCTGGCGCTCTTCCGTTTTCCGGTCGAGCCCTCCCTACCGTTTCTCATGCCAACCATCAATCAACTCATTCGCAAACCACGCAAGAAGTTGCGGAGGAAGAGCAAATCCCCTGCACTCCAGTACACCTGGAATGCCCTCAACATGCGCGATGTCCCTCTTGCCCATGGTGCGCCGTTCAAGCGTGGAGTGTGTCTCAAAGTGACCACGATGACGCCGAAGAAGCCGAACTCCGCTCTCCGAAAGATCGCCCGTGTGCGCCTGACGAATGGTCACGAAGTGAAGGCCTACATCATGGGTGAGGGCCATAACCTCCAGGAGCACAGCGTGGTCATCGTTCGCGGAGGTCGCGTGAAAGACCTTCCGGGTGTCCGCTACCACATCGTCCGCGGCGTTCTGGATACCGAGGGCGTTCAGGGTCGCAAACAGGGCCGCAGCCGCTACGGTGCCAAGAAACCCAAAGCCGCCAAATAATTCCCCTAAAGAACCTAACGAACCTAACGAACCTAATGAACCTAACGAACCTAATGAACCTACAACCTACTTCCTAACGCCTCGTTCATGCCTAAGCCAGTCAAGCAATACATTCCACAGGGATCCGATCTCATCATCGAGAAATTCATCTGCTGCATCATGTCGCGCGGAAAGAAGTCCGTAGCCCGCAAGATCTTTTGGGATGCAATGGATATCATCAAGACCCGCACGAAAGAGGCTCCTGTTGAGGTCTTCAACAAAGCCATTCTCAATGTGACGCCGCTTGTGGAGGTCCGACCGAAGCGCGTGGGTGGTTCGGTGTACCAGGTTCCGGTTGAGGTGAGTCCCAAGCGTCAGCAGACCCTGGCGTACCGCTGGCTCATCACGGCAGCACGTGACCGGAAGGGTATCCCCATGTCGCAGCGTCTCGCTCTGGAGTTCCTGGATGCGTCGACCGATCAGGGAAATGCCTTCAAGAAGAAGCAGGACGTCATCAAGATGGCTCAGGCAAACAAGGCGTTTGCCCACTTGGCACGTTAATTTCAGCATCGGAAGGCTTTGATCTGGACAGGGTTCTCATCCTGACCCTTGCTTTTTTTCTCTAAATCAGTATAATATCCGCACTAAAAATTCATACCTACAGCGCATATGAGTTCCGTTACCGAACGTATACAGTCGCCGCCTGTCACTGCTGAATCCCTGTGCAGTCATTTCAATGCGGTCCAGGAAGTGCTGATTCTCTCGAGCCGCATCAATTTGGATTACCGCGGTCACCAGGATGCAAAGGTTGCGATGCTCGCTGAAGTCCTTGATGCGTTGAGAGGCGATGCTCTGCTTCTCGACATTCTCGCAGTCGAATGCGATCCTGCAGAAGCCTTTCTATGCTACGCACGTCGCGAGATTGCGATCAGACTCGTTGGACGCTTTGGTATTGATGCCCGGGAACTTGCAATTTAATATTATATATATTATAATATACTTATGATGGAAACTCACACGATAGGGGAGGCGACGAAGAAGGCAGTAACTGCACCTGCAAGGCTTCTCGGTCTTGCTCCGGCTGAAGCCCTGGTTGACCTTGTATCGCTGAAGAATCCGCTGAAGGGAATGCAGGATCACGTTCGATCTGCCCTTGGTGATGTGTTTTTCTGGCCGCTACGGGTAGCCAAGAATCTCCTCGTCGGTGGTGCGAGGGCAGCATGGGCTGGAGTCAGAAATGCACCGGTGATTCCGGTCAGTCGCGGGTGATATCTGCGTCCTTTTCTTGCAGATTATAAGCAAGAATCGGCCCATTGGTGCTTGTTTTTCGGTAACCCATTCCGTATAGTCTTTCGGAATTTAGCTTTTTTGCTGTCTCCACCTTTTTGCCATGGATCTCAAGAACGTCCGCAATATCGGAATCATTGCCCACATCGACGCCGGAAAGACGACGACGACTGAGCGCATTCTTTTCTACACGGGAAAGAACTACAAAATCGGAGAAGTGCATGAAGGTGAAGCAACCATGGACTGGATGGAACAGGAGCGCGAGCGCGGCATAACGATCACCGCCGCCGCGACGCAGTGTCACTGGAAGGCGCCCGATATCACGGGCAAGGAAATTGATTGCACGATCAATATCATCGACACTCCGGGGCACGTCGACTTCACCGCAGAGGTGGAACGCAGTCTCCGCGTTCTCGACGGAGGCGTTGCCGTCTTCGACGGATCGCAGGGCGTGGAACCGCAGAGTGAAACCGTCTGGCGTCAGGCAGACAAGTATCACGTTCCCCGCGTTGCTTTCATCAACAAGATGGACAAGACCGGCGGAGATTTCTACATGTCCCTTGCCTCCATTCACGACCGTCTCCATAAGGATGCGGTTGCCATCCAGCTCCCGATCGGTGCGGAGTCTGATTTCACCGGCATTGTCGATCTCGTTGCCAAGAAGGCGTACCGGTTTGAGGGCGAACACGGCGAAAAGCGCATCGAGATTCCCATTCCCGAGGATATGCGTCAGGACGTCAGCGAGTACACGGCGGTTCTCATGGAGAAAGTCGCCGAGGTGAACGAAGATCTACAGGATGCGTACCTGGAAAACGGGGCGCTGACAGATGAGCAAATCCTTCAGGGGCTCCGGGCCGGCACGGTGAAGAATAAGCTGTATCCCGTTCTCTGCGGATCCTCTCTGAAGAATATCGGTGTTCAGCTCATGATCGATGCCGTGGTGAAGTATCTTCCCTGTCCGCTCGATATCTCCGCCGCTGTCGGTATCAATCCGGACACCGATCTTGAGGAGACGAGAAAACCCGATAACAGCGAGCCACTGTCCGCTGTTGCGTTCAAGATTGCGACGGATCCGTTCGTTGGAAAGCTCACCTTCATCCGTGTCTACTCCGGTGTTCTCGACTCCGGAAACTTCGTGCTGAACACCAGAAACGGCGGCAGAGAGCGCATCGGACGTCTGGTGAAAATGCACGCGAATAACCGCGAGGAAATCCAGAAGGTTGAGGCCGGCGATATCGCCGCCGCCATCGGTCTCAAGGATGTACGCACCGGTGACACTCTGTGCTCAGAGGATAAGCCGATCCGTCTTGAGTCCATTACGTTCGCCGAGCCGGTCATCTCCATTGCTGTCGAACCGAAGACCAAGGCGGACCAGGAGAAAATGGGTATAGCGCTCCAGAAGCTCGCTGAAGAGGATCCGACGTTCCGTGTCTTTACGGACGAGGAAACGAGCCAGACCATCATCTCCGGCATGGGTGAGCTTCACCTCGACATCATTGTCGACCGTATGCGCCGCGAGTTCAAAGTGGAGACCAACGTCGGTCAGCCTCAGGTTGCCTATCGTGAAACCATTCAGAAAGAGATTGAGCATGAGGAGAAGTACATCAAGCAGACCGGTGGTCGCGGTCAGTACGGTCACGTTGTCTTCAAGCTCATTCCGCAGCAACCGGGTAAGGGATACGAGTTTGAGAACTCCGTGGTCGGAGGACGCATTCCGCGTGAGTTCATCGCTCCGTGTGACAAGGGTTTCCAGGAGGGTATGAGTCGCGGTATCCTCGCTGGATATCCCGTTGTGGACGTGAAGGTCGAGCTCATCGACGGTTCGTACCACGATGTCGACTCCAACGAAATGGCCTTCAAGACGTGTGCATCGATTGGCTTCCAGGAAGCCGCCCGCAAGGCAGAGCCGGTTATCCTTGAACCGATTATGAAAGTGGAAGTGGTGTCGCCTCAGGATTTCCTTGGTGATGTCATGGGAGATCTCTCATCCCGCCGTGGTCTCATCAAGGAGCAGGGCGATCGCGGTCTTGCGAAGTTCATTCATGCGGATGTTCCGCTCGCTGCGATGTTCGGATACGCAACGGAACTCCGTTCCATGACACAGGGGCGTGCCAGTTACAGCATGGAATTCGGTCACTACGACAAAGTACCGCGGAATGTCGCAGAGGAGATCGTTGCCAAGCGCACCGGTACGAGCAGGAGATAGGCTTTGCCACCGGCATCCTTCGTGCTACAAGTGAGCCATGCACCACGTTGATTTCATGCGCCGTTGCCTCCTCCTTGCAGGGCGTGGCAGGGGATTGGTCGGCAATGGGGCATTGGTCGGCGCTGTGCTTGTTTCGAAGGAAAAGATCATTGCAGAGGGGTGGCATTCCGCGTTTGGCTCTGAGCATGCTGAGGTAAATCTGATCAAAAAATTAGATCGAAAAATTCCTCATGAATCAGGGCTATATGTAAATTTAGAGCCGTGCAATCACCATGGGAAAACGCCGCCGTGCACCGATGCGATCATCCAGAGCGGCATCCGACGCGTCGTGATTGGCATGTGGGATCCGGATCCGCGTGTGCAGGGCAGGGGAGCGGCGGCACTGCGGGCTGCCGGCATTGAGGTCATCGGCCCCGTGCTTCCGGAGGAGTGCAGGCGCTTCAACAGGGGATTCGTCTCCGCCCGGGAATCCTCCCGTCCGTATATCACTCTGAAAAATGCGCGAACGCTTGATGGCGCTTTCGCCAATCCTGACGGTTCCAAGCGGAAGATCACCTCTGTATCCCAGGATCGTTGGTCACACCAATTCCTCCGTGCCCGTCACGATGCCATACTCGTCGGTGCGGGGACTGTCCTCTCCGATAATCCATCCCTCCTTGTCCGCTTGCCGCACTACGAAGCGCCTCAGCCCTACCGTATTCTTCTCGATCCGGCAGCATCGATCCCCGGAAGTGCAGCAGTGCTCGTCGACGAAAACGCAGAGCGTACCATTCACATCACCGATCTTCCTCAGGAGAACGGCAGGTTCGTCTGGAAGGAACTCTGGTCTCTCCTCATGACGCCGAGGGAGGGGTTTCACGGTGTCACGTCGATACTGGTCGAGGGCGGCCCTAGAGTATGGAAGAGCTTCCGTGAAGAAGGCTGCGTTGACGAAGAAGTGACGCTCATGGGCATGTGACAGTGTCCAACCCCATGCACCTGACCCCTGTCACAGTTTCGCCATAATCCGCTGACCCTTCTTGTACGCCCATTCGGTCATCCTGTGTCTGAGAGGCAGCGTGCCTGTCCTTTTGAAGTTGCGGACGAAGAGCGCGAAGCCCGACCCCTTTTTCCGCACAGCTGCAAGGCTCTCCGGACGCTGGTCCACGACGAGGCCAAATTTCCCCCGCCCCTGAGTGCATTTTCCTTCGAAGTACTCTCCGACGATGGTCGCTCCGAAGTAGCGGAGTCCTTCCGGGACGAACAGCGTCGTGAACCGCATGAGGCCCTTCCACGCAGCCACGGGCGCACCGCCGGTGAAAATGAAGAAGAACGGTTTTCCCCCGAGCATTCCCCTGGATTTCGTCTCCGGATCCAGACCGAAGCATCCTATCCAATCTGTGAAGTTCTTGAGGTGTGCCGGCACTCCGAAGTTCCAGATGGGACTGGCAATCAGGATGCCGTCTGCTTCCTGCACCAGTGTTTTCAGCTTCTGGTATTCCGGCGGTATGAGACAGCTTTCTCTGTAGCAATCCAGGGTGAAGTGCGGGAGGGAAAAGTCCTTCAGACGTATCTTCTCCGTCGTCATGTCCCCGGTGCTTTCTGCTCCTTCCAGAAAAGTGGCTGCGAGTACGTCACTGTTACTGGGATCATTGGTGCCTGCGACGAGTGCGAGGATCTTTATGGGACGATTGTAGCAGAATTTTTCTCTTTACCCAAATCCTGAAATATTCTCTGACGATTATCTTTACGACAACTTTTTCATATCTTGTTTTTTTTCCGACACTCGTTCATGTTTTTACTGAAGCCGTTTTTTCGCATGTTGACATCGCATGACCCACCGGGAAAAGTTTCTGTTGACCCCGGGGTTGTCGTCCCATATGTTGTGTGATTGTTTCCCAAGGGACACAAGATAGTGTGTCGAATGTCCCTTCATTCACTTTTCTCTCGTCACTTTTCTCCCGAGATCATGAATCCCCCCGTTCCCGCCCGTTCTCCCGTTGCCTCTGTTTCGCGTTCTTCCGCTTCTTTTTCCCATGCAGGTGGTATGTCGATTCCCCGTGTGTTTACGACACCGGGCAATGATCCTCTTGAGGAGGTCACGTATGAGCGCCGCACCAGTAGCATCAAGAACACGAATGGTTCGGTCGTTTTTTCCATGGAGGGTGCTGAGATCCCTGCGGACTGGTCGCAGGTCGCCACCGATATTGTCGTCAGCAAGTACTTCCGCAAAGCGGGAGTACCCCAGTATAACGAGAAGGGCGAGGTGGTGAGGGATGAGAAGGGCGAGATCGTGACCGGTCCGGAGCGATCCGTGAAACAGGTAGTGCGAAGGCTCTCCGGATGCTGGCGTCACTGGGGCCAGAAACACGGTTATTTCGAGACCGCCCAGGACGCGCAGGCGTTCGAGGACGAGCTCTCCTACATGCTCGTGCACCAGATGGCCGCCCCGAACAGCCCGCAGTGGTTCAACACCGGTCTCCACTATGCCTACGGCATTACCGGTAAGCCGCAGGGACACTACTACTGCGATCCGAAGACCGGAGAGGTGACAAAGAGCGAGGACGCGTACACGCATCCCCAGCCGCACGCCTGCTTCATCCAGTCCGTCGCGGATGACATGGTCAATGAAGGAGGCATCATGGACCTCTGGGTGCGTGAGGCACGTCTCTTCAAGTTCGGTTCGGGCACCGGCACCAACTTCAGCAACCTCCGCGGTGAGGGCGAACCGCTCTCCGGTGGCGGACAGAGTTCGGGTCTCATGAGTTTTCTGAAGATTGGCGATCGTGCAGCGGGTGCCATCAAATCCGGAGGAACCACCCGCAGAGCCGCGAAAATGGTTTGTCTCGACCTCGACCACCCCGACATCGAGCAGTTCATCAACTGGAAGGTCAATGAGGAGAAGAAAGTCGCCGCTCTCGCCAAGTCCGGTTACGACACGGACTTCAACGGCGAGGCGTACCACACGGTTTCCGGTCAGAATTCGAATAACTCCGTTCGCGTGCCGCATGCGTTCTTCGAAGCCGTCGAGAAGGACGGTACCTGGGGCATGGTCTGGCGCACGGAGCGTGCCAATGCTCTGGCGGAGGGGAGGGATCCACAACCCTGCAAGACGCTCAGGGCAAGGGATCTGTGGGATCAGATCGGTTACGCCGCATGGGCCTGCGCCGATCCGGGACTGCAGTACGACACGACGATCAACGACTGGCACACCTGTCCGAAGGACGGCCGCATCAACGCCAGCAACCCCTGCAGTGAGTACATGTTCCTCGATAACACCGCCTGCAACCTCGCGTCCATCAACCTCCTGCGGTTCTATGACATGGAGCACCCCTCGACAGGCTCGGGGCAAGCGGCACAGTTCAACGTAGAGAAATTTCGGCATGCAGTGCGCCTCTGGACCATCGTGCTGGAGATTTCCGTGCTGATGGCCCAGTTTCCGAGCAAAGAGATCGCCGAACTCTCCTACCGTTTCAGGACGCTGGGACTCGGCTACGCCAATCTCGGTGCCATGCTGATGCAGATGGGTATTCCCTACGACAGTGAGCTCGGCCGTGCGATGTGTGCTTCCATCACCGCTATTTTGACCGGTGAATCCTACGCAACATCCGCGGAAATGGCCGGCAAGCTCGGCGCGTTCACCGGATATGAAAAGAACCGCGAGCACATGCTCCGGGTCATCCGCAATCACCGCAGGGCCGCCTACGACGCGCCGCGCGCCGAATATGAGATGCTGCACGTCAAACCTGTCGGTATCAACCAGAAGGCCTGTCCGGGCTATCTCCTGGAAGCTGCGAAGGAATGCTGGGACAGGGCACTGGCTCTCGGAGAAAAAAATGGCTATAGGAACGCCCAGACCACTGTCATTGCCCCTACGGGTACCATCGGTCTCCTCATGGATTGCGACACGACCGGTGTCGAGCCTGACTTTGCTCTCGTGAAATTCAAGAAGCTCGCCGGAGGCGGATACATGAAGATTGCCAACCAGTCGGTGAAGCCTGCGTTCCATAACCTCGGGTATGGCGAGACGGAAGTCCGCGACATCATGCGGTACGTCATGGGTACGCTCACACTCGAAGGTGCTCCACACATTAATCGCGATTCCCTCAAGAAGAAGGGGTTCACCGATCAGGACATCGCGAAGGTCGAGAAGAATCTTCCACAGGTCTTCGAGCTCTCCTTTGCCTTCAACCGCTGGACACTCGGAGAGGAGACCATGAAGAGACTCGGTTTCACGGAAGAGCAGATGAACGATTTCAATTTCAACCTCCTCCGCGCCCTTGGATTCACCAAGGAGCAGATCGATGAGGCCAACACCGTGATCTGCGGTCACATGACCGTGGAGGGTGCTCCGCTGTTGAAACCCGAGCACCTGCCCGTCTTCGACTGCGCTAATAAATGCGGAAAGAGCGGTCGCCGTTTCATCGGTGTCGAAGGCCACATCCGCATGATGGCTGCGTCCCAGCCATTCATCTCCGGCGCGATCAGCAAGACGATCAACTTACCGAACGAGGCGACGGTGGAGGACATTAAGAGTGCGTATTTCCTCAGCTGGAAGCTCTGTCTGAAGGCAAATGCCCTGTACCGCGACGGTTGCAAACTCTCGCAGGCGCTGAGCAATAAAGCGGATACGAAGGATAGAGAGGATAACAAAGGCAGCAATGATGACAAAGGCAGCAAGGGTGACAAGGGAAGCAAGGATGGCAAAGAGGTGCGGGAGGTGATCGTCGAGAAGATCATCGTTAAGGAAGTTCCCAGACGCAGAAAGCTCGCGGAAGAACGCATGTCGATCACCCACAAATTCTCCGTTGCCGGTCACGAGGGGTACATCCACGTCGGTATGTACGAGGATGGTTCGCCGGGAGAGATCTTCATCAAGATGAGCAAAGAGGGTTCCACGCTCTCCGGGGTCATGGATACTCTGGCATTGAGCCTCTCCATGAACCTCCAGTATGGCGTTCCACTCGAAGTGCTGGTCGCGAAACTGGTCCACACACGCTTCGAGCCGATGGGAATGACCATGAACAAGGAAATCCCGATGGTGAAGTCCATGATGGATTACCTCGGCCGCTGGCTTGCGCTCAAGTTCATGTCCAAGGACAAGGCGTCCCAGTACCACAACCACGAGCTGGTTGAGCGCGCCTACAGTGAGGGCAGCAAGAGCAAAGATGCCTTTGCCATGCGCTTGCCTGTCGTTGATGAGGGGGCGCCCGCGTTCGCGAAGCCCGCTCCGTTCACTGACGCCGTCGAGGAGAAGACGCACCGCGAGGTTGAGCGCGACGTAGCGGAAGTAGGCACAGTGACAAGCAAGTCCGAGCAGGCCAAGTTACAGGGTTTTACGGGCAGCATCTGCGGCGGCTGCGGATCCACGAAGATGAAGCGCAACGGCAGCTGCGAAGTGTGTTTGGATTGCGGAGCAACGAGTGGGTGCAGTTGACCTTCCATACCTCCCGTGACTTCCTGGCTCGATACCATTCCGGCAAACGAAAGGCAGCGCATTCGTGAGCGATACAGACTCTCCGAATCCGCATATGAGAAGCTCCGCGAAAATGTGAAAGGGCCGGAAGATCTGGAGCGGGAAATGATCCGCAACGATGCGCTGGCGCAGCTGAAGTTCGGTCTGGAGACCGAGCCTGCTATGAAAAGTGCCCTCCGGAAGCAGGTTGAAAAAGATATTGCCGAGAAGGGGATGGAGTCTCTGATGCACATTGAAGACTTGCCCGTTGATCTGCGGAGGGAGATCGAGAACGGAAAATTTGAGATCACCGTGGACGCGGTCGGCGATTCTGCTCATGATCAGATCGTCATCGTGCCGGAGGGAAATGTGAGGGACGCCATACCGATGAAGTCATCGGTGACCGACAGCTACCTCGCCGCTCTGCGCGTGAATATATAGATTTCTTAATTAAGATTCAGACCTAACTGAAGAGAATAAATACGAATAAATATTGTATTTAAATTATGGGATTATCCTCCGGCCTCATCAGTCGCTGCACCACGGTGAGATCGTCATCCGGGGCGACGATATTCGGAAGTGTTTTTCCGCAGACCTTGCAGCGGTGCAGGATCATCCATCCTTTTCCTGAGCGGTAGTCCATGCCGGTGACTTCCATCAGGCCTTCGCACGCACTGAGCCGATCACCCGGACCGTCTCT
>Ga0194121_10007523_pt1 | contig 14179 bp, 20 predicted proteins | sample TA2MahCa50mmetaG_FD_148609 | JGI IMG/M metagenome (GOLD analysis project Ga0194121, IMG submission 148609) | Freshwater microbial communities from Lake Tanganyika, Tanzania - TA2015020 Mahale Deep Cast 50m | ecosystem: Environmental > Aquatic > Freshwater > Lake | place: Tanzania: Lake... | reverse complement strand
AACCTCATCCGGACGAATCTCTGGAAATGGGAGGTGTTCCTTAAAGCCGATGGACAGGTTGCCGTGGCTATCGATGTGTGCATCAGAAATGCCGCGGAAGTCGCGAATACGCGGGAACGTCGTGTGAATCAAACGCGTGAGAAAATCCCACATCCGCTGTCCGCGTAAGGTGACGCGCATCCCGACCACCATCCCCTCACGAATTTTGAAACTCGCAATGGATTTCTTCGCTTTGGTCTTGACCGGCTTTTGACCGGTGATGCGTTGAAGCGTTTGCTCAACCGTATCCAACACCTTGGCGTCCTTGATGCCCTGTGACAATCCCACAGACAGGACAACCTGTCGCACCTTTGGGACGGCCATGCTGTTCTTGACACCCAACTCTTTTTGTAAGCGTGGGGCGATCTCTTTGAGATACTGTTCTTTCACGTTCATCATAGGATTAGGCGTTGGTTTCCGTTCGACGGACATTAGATACGTGGATGGGCATGGGAAATTCGATCACTTGTCCCGCCTCTTCCTTGCGGCGACTTTTTAAGTGGCGCTTGGTCACATTGACCCCCTCGACCACGACACGCTTCAATTTCGGAAAGGTTTGCAACACCTTGCCGATCTTTCCTTTATCTTTTCCGGTGGTGACCATCACCATGTCTCCGGTTTTCACAAAAAGTAGCTTCATAACGTTGGATAGGACCTAGAGGACCTCTGGAGCTAAGGAGATGATTTTCAAAAATCCGCGGCTGCGCAACTCACGCGCCACCGGTCCAAAGATACGCGTCCCTTTTGGTTCTTTGGATTTTGGATCAATGATCACCCCCGCATTATCATCAAAACGAATATACGTTCCATCTGGACGGCGTGTTTCCTTATGGGTGCGAACGAGCACGACATGCACAATATCGGACTTTTTTACCACCCCATGTGGAACAGCTTCTTTCACGACACACGTCACCACATCCGCAAGCATGCCGTAGCGTTTTTTGTAGCCTCCTTGGACGTGAATACACTGGAGCAATTTTGCGCCCGTGTTATCCGCGACTTTGAGCATTGATCGATGTTGCACCATATAATTAGGAAGAGGCTTTCTTAACCGTCGCCGTATAACGCCAGCGTTTGTCGCGGCTGAGTGGTCGACATTCTTCAAATTCAACCACATCACCAACATTGGCTTGCGCCGCTGGATCGTGAATCTTGAATTTCTTGGACACGGTGAAGTATTTGCCGTACTTGGGGTGCGCGACCTGTCGGTCAACGCGAACCACCGCCGTCGACTTCATTTTTGTGGAGACGACGACACCTTCAAAGCGTCGATGTGTGGAAGTTGATTTCATAGAGGATTAGGAGAGTTGTTGAAGCGTGGTTTCGATACGAGCCAAATCTTTGCGTGCTTCACGCGTTTTAGCGAGCGCCTTGTTTTGACGCATGGCGAGTTGGAATCGCCCGTCCCGTATGCTCGCGCGTAGTTCCGCGGCCATACGTTGTAACTCGGCGACAGATTTGGTTTTGAGTTCTTTCATCGTCATAGGGATTACGCTTGATGAATAAACTTACACACCGTCGCCAGTTTATAGGCCGCGCTCTCCAGGGCTTTTTTTGCCTCATCAAATGGAATGCCGTCCATTTCAAAGAGCACGGTCCCCGGTCGCACCACGGCCACATAATGATCCACCGCACCTTTTCCGGCACCCATGGGGGTTTCATTTCCCTTTTTGGTAATCGGTTTATCCGGAAAAATACGGATCCAAATCTTGCCACCCTTTTTAATATAGCGAGTGAGTACGCGACGTGCGGCTTCAATCTGTTGGCTTGTCATCCATGCGGGAGTCACCGCTTTCAATCCATACGAACCAAATGCCAACTCAACCTTATCGGAAGCGATACGGATATTGCGGCCACGACCTTTGTGCCACTTACGATGTTTTACTTTCTTTGGAGTAAGCATAGGAGTTCAGTTAGACAGCTTGTGGGGCACGCGCTGAACGACGACCGTCGCGCTCGCCCATGCGACCTGCGCGCGCTGGGGTGGTTGGTTGATATTGCGACAAACGATCTTGCTCAAACACATCACCACGATAAATCCAGACCTTTACCCCAACAGAACCGGCAATGGTGTGCGCAAAGGATTGTGCGTAATCAATATCCGCGCGCAAGTTGGTGAGAGGAATTTTTCCCCATCCCAACCACTCACGACGAGCGATTTCTGCGCCATTCAAACGGCCAGACACAGCGATTTTCACACCAAGTGCACCGGCTTTTTTGACACGCTCGATCGTCATCTTGAGCACACGACGGAACGGCATGCGGCGTTCAAGTTCTTGGATCACTCCCTGACACACCAAGTTTGCTTCCAAGGATGGTCGTGCCACTTCCTGCACAGACACGTTCATCTGCATGGTCTTGGACTTGGCTGGAAAAAATTTCTTCATCAACTTCTTTTTCAAATCTTCGATCCCCGTTCCGGAGCGACCAATCACTAATCCTGGTTTCGCCGTGCGGATCACGATGGACAAAGCACCGCGTGAACGTTCAATTTCTACACGGTTGACGGCGGCTTCTTTCAATTCCTTTTTCAAAAAATCTCGCAGCTCAAGGTCCTGACGGAGCTGAGTGCGGTAGGTCTTTTCACGAGCAAACCAACGCGCCGGCCAGGTCGTGGTCGTTCCGAGACGAAATACAATTGGATGAACTTTGTGTCCCATAGGATTAGCTATTAACTGGCTCAACGTGTTTAGTTTGCTTCTCTGTATCTCTCTTGGTTCTTGGTGTCTTGGATCTTGACTCTTTCACTTTGGATCTTGGTTCTTTCACTTCGCTCTTTGGAGCCAAAATCAAAGAAATGTGGGTTGTGCGCTTACGAATCGGGGCTCCGCGACCAAACGCGCGTGGCTGAAAACGCTTCAGCGTTGGTCCACCATCTGCCACGATAAACTTGACCATCAAATCACCACGTTTGAGTTGAAAATTGTGTTCCGCGTTTGCCATGGCAGAGCGCAGCAATTTGAGAACAGGCTCGGCTGCATCCTTTTTCATGAACTGCAAAAGTGTTTCTGCTCGTTCAGCAGACAAACCACGAATCGCATCGATCACCAAGCGCACTTTGCGAGGTGACATGCGTAACATGCGGAGAGAAGCGTGAATATCCATAGATTATTTTTTGGCTGGAGCCGCTGGTGCTGCCGCTGATCCGCCAGCGGGCGCAGCTGCTGGAGTCTCGAGCGTTTTCTGCATCTTGCCACCATGACGGACAAACTTGCGGGTTGGAGCAAATTCTCCCAGTTTATGACCCACCATGTTCTCGACCACAAATACAGGCATGTGCACACGGCCATTGTGAACACCAAACGTCATCCCCACCATTTCTGGCGTGATCGTGGAAGCGCGTGACCATGTTTTGATGATGGTTTTGCTCCCTGCACCAAGCTTCTGCACTTTTGCGAGCAGTTTGGCATCGGTAAAGGGGCCCTTTTTAAGACTTCGAGACATAGAGGTTTAGAGAGGTTTGCCGTGACGGCGCGTTAAGATGTGACGATCAGAGGATTGCTGTTTGCGACGCGTCTTCACACCAAGCGCGTGCTTGCCCCATTTGGTCTTTGCATACTTCATTCCAATAGGATGTTTTCCTTCACCTCCACCGTGTGGGTGATCAACTGGGTTCATCACCTTTCCACGTACGGTTGGACGAATACCGCGATGACGCATACGACCGGCTTTCCCCCAACGCACGAGATGCCAGTCTGGGTTCGAGACGGTCCCGATGGTCGCCATACATCCGCGAGGCACACGGCGCACTTCACCGGATGGCAAACGCAGAGTCGCCATATCGCCTTCGATGGCCATAAATTCAATCGATACACCCGCTCCACGCGCCAACTGCGCCCCTTTGCCTGGGGTTAACTCAACCGCGTGGATAAACGTACCGACCGGAATTTTTCCTAGCGGCAAACGGTTGCCCACGGAAATTTCTGCTTCTGTTTGTGAAGACATCACCGTGTCGCCTACCTTTAATCCATCCGGCATCAACATGTAACTCTTCACTCCATCTTTATAAATCAACATGCCGATACGCGCACCGCGATTTGGATCGTATTCAATCGAGTCAACCTTGGCAGGAATGTCGTATCGCGCACGGATAAAATCCACTTCACGCAAAAACTTTTTGTGTCCCCCGCCTTGATGACGCACGGTGATCTTACCCTTGGTGCGTCCGGCATATTCCTTGCGAATGGTAATCAAGCTCTTCTCCGGCGTTGTACGCGTGATATCAGAAAAATCCTGCACCGAGGAGAGTCGGCGCCCTTTGGTCACGGGACGGTATTGTTTAATAGGCATAGGAGGAGAGATTAGACACCTTCGTACAAATCAATTTTTTGGCCTTTCTTCAATGTGACAAGTGCCTTTTTCCAGGTCTGTCGTGCTCCCGCGCGGCGACCGCGATACACCGGTTTCCCCGCATGACGAATGGTGCGGATCCCGACCACATGCACCTTGTACAAAGACTCCACGGCTTTTTTGATCGCGATTTTTTCGGCATCTACTCGCACATCAAACACATAGGTGCCCGCTTCAGTCAGGCGCGCCGCTTTTTCACTGACATGCGGACGACGCAAAACATGAAACGCACGATCAGCCGTTCCTGTTGGTTTCAGAAGCACCGCTCCATCCGTATTCGTGGTCTTTTTCACGGCTTCTAACTCTTTGGACATGACCTCTTCCTGCTTTTTTGAAGCAGGGGCATTGGTCTTTTTGCGAAATCGATCAAAAAAAGCCATAGGATTATGCGTAAATCTTTTCAAACGCCGGAACCGCATCTTTCAAGAATACGATCGAGCGATACTGCAAGACATCAAGAATATTGAGTGAGCCCGCCGTCACCAATTTCACGTGAGGCAGGTTGTACGTCATGCGGGCCAACAGCGGACTGGATCCTGCTGACACGAGCAAGGTCGTCTTTCCCACAGGTAATTGCTTGATGGTTTTGGCTAATACTTTTGTCTTGGCTGGTTCTGTGGCAATCGATTCCAATGCACACACCTGTTTCCCTGCGAGCTTATCGGACAATGCCATGAACAACGCCTTCTGCTTTGTTTTCTTGTTGATCTTTTGTGAAAAATTGCGTTCGCGATTTGGACCAAACACGATTCCACCACCCACCCACTGCGGGGAACGGATCGAGCCTTGACGCGCGCGGCCTGTGCCCTTTTGCTTCCATGGCTTTTTTCCACCACCGCGCACTTCTCCACGTGTCTTGGTTGAGGCAACCGTACGGCGCGCATTGTTACGCTGAGCCACCACGACCTCGTGCACCAAGTGTGCATCTGCTTTCACACCAAAAATCGCGTCCGAGAGGTTCATCTCGCCCACGTGTTTGCCTTCTTGATTGTAAATGGAAATAGTTGGCATATCGTTTAGACGGTCACAATTTCAAGAATGGCATTGCGTGCTCCTGGAACCGCGCCTTTTAAGGCGATAATTCCACCGTCACGCACTTCCACAATTTTCAAATTTTTAACCGTCACGCGCTCATCACCCATGTGACCTGCCATGCGGCGGCCTTTTAAGACGTGCTGCACTCCACCGGCTCCGATCGAACCTGGCATACGCGTCTGGTCCTTGTGACCATGAGACGTTGGATGTCCATGAAAGTGATGACGTTTGACCACACCCTGAAATCCTTTTCCTTTTGATGTTCCGGAAACATGAACCATCTCCCCTGGCTGAAAACTCGTAGCCTCGATGACATCTCCACGCTTTTGCGCGAGCTCACCCTCCACACGAAACTCACGCAAATGACGGAGGAGTGACAAATCCTTTAAGTGACCGGCTTCTGGCTTGGACAATTTCTTGGCTGGCATAAATCCAACCTGGACGGCCACATAGCCGTCTGTTTCGTCTGTCTTGACTTGCGTCACGACACACGGACCTGCCTGCACGAGCGTCACCGGAACGATGGTTCCATCCGGTTGATACACTTGCGACATCTCGAGTTTTTTTCCGAGAATGAATTTCATAATGAGTTTCGGATTGGTCGCTGAATAGATCTGGCTTGCCCCGTGCTACGGGGTTTGAAAAACCAGAAGGCTTGCGACGAAATATGCATCGTCAACCTTCTGGCTTCTGAGCGAGCGGAACATCTGAACAAAAGCGTAAGGAGGTTATGTCATGACACATCATTCGCTAATGATGGTTTGTCCAAACATTCGTGACAGCCGAGTGGACGACAACTTACTCCTGAAAATGAAATGAACCAACGGTCTACATCTTAATTTCCACATCCACACCCGCGGGAAGATTCAAAGACGTGAGTGCGTCGATGGTCTTTGGGTTTGGGTCGAGGATGTCCACAATGCGCTTGTGAATACGCATTTCAAACTGTTCGCGCGCATTCTTGTGAACAAACGTCGAACGGTTGACGGTCCATTTCTTTTTCTCCGTTGGGAGAGGAACGGGACCAACCACTTTTACTCCTGTGCGTTCTGCGGTTTCAAGAATGGTACGCGTTGCTTGATCAATGATTTTATGATCATACGCACGGATCTTGATACGGACGCGGTGGGAGGAAGTTACCTCTTTTGAAGTGGCACTTTTTCCGCCGGAGACGGATCCGCCTTTGGCGGAGGTTTTTATGTCAGTGGACATGTGTGTCGTGAGAGAGCCATGGCATTCTCCACACGGTCCTCGCCATCACCGAGGTGACGGCGAGAGACTGTGGAGAAACTCTCTCGTAATAATAATTTATTTTATGATCTTCGTTACCACACCGGCACCAACGGTCTTACCACCTTCACGGATGGCGAAGCGCATCTTCTCTTCCATGGCAACGGGGGTGATCAGTGTGACGTTCATTTTGACCGTGTCACCTGGCTGCACCATGGCGACCGATTCTGGAAGTTTGACTTCACCGGTCACGTCTGTGGTACGGATGTAGAACTGTGGTTTGTAGCCGGTCACAAATGGCTTGTGGCGACCACCTTCTTCTTTGGTCAGCGCGTACACCTCTGCTTCAAATTCGGTGTGAGGGGTGATGGATCCTGCTTTTGCCAAGACCATGCCGCGTTCGATTTCATCTTTCTTGGTACCACGGAGCAACAAGCCGGCGTTGTCACCAGCCAAACCGGAGTCAAGCTGCTTGTTGAACATTTCAATACCGGTCACAACGGTCTTGCGGGTTTCTCCCAAACCAACGATTTCTACTTCTTCGTTGATCTTGATCTGTCCACGCTCGATACGACCGGTCACGACCGTGCCACGACCTTCAATCGAGAACACGTCTTCGACAGGCATCAAGAATGGCTTGTCCGTTTCACGCACTGGCTCTGGAATAAAATCATCACAAGCCTTAATCAAGTCCAAGATTGGCTTGGCCGCTGCCTCATCCTTTGGATTTTGTAGCGCCTTTAAACCAGAACCGCGGATGATGGGGGTGTTATCACCATCAAATTCGTATTTCTTCAACAAATCGCGGATCTCTTGTTCGACCAAGTCGATCAATTCCACATCCTCGACCATATCAACTTTGTTCAAAAACACGACGATCGCAGGCACACCGACTTGGCGAGCAAGCAAAATGTGCTCACGCGTCTGAGGCATTGGACCATCCGTGGCAGACACAACCAAAATCGCACCATCCATCTGAGCGGCACCCGTAATCATGTTCTTGATGTAGTCCGCGTGACCTGGACAGTCAACGTGAGCATAGTGACGCTTTTCAGATTCGTATTCCGTATGAGCGGTCGCAATGGTGATCCCACGAGCTTTTGATTCTGGAGCCTTGTCCAAATCATCAACGCCCTTGGTCTGAGCCGTCATGCCATGAGCACCCAACACGGACAAAATAGCCGCCGTGGTGGTGGTCTTACCGTGGTCAACGTGGCCAATGGTGCCGATGTTGACGTGTGGTTTTGTACGATTGAATTTGTCTGCCATACGTATGAATGAAGAATAAAATTTTTACGAAATGGATAAATCCACCATTTCTTAGTGCCCAGATGATAACAGAGCCAAGAAAAACGCGCAAGAGATGAGGCCAACGTAATGAGTAATGGGTAATGTGTAATGACAAATATAAAAATTTTGGCTCAGTTGACTAGATATTTGACTCCTCATCCATGGGTTCTAGGTAAAAACGCTCCTCAAGACTCAGCGCATCCTCGATCGCTCCCCTATCTGAATTTGGCGGGATCGACGGAAATGGGACGGATTCTGGCTGCTCATTCTTGATAGGGATGACGGTTGGCTTTTCCTGTAAAGACGCTAATTCTTTTAATATCGATGGCGCATGATCTGAGAGCTTTTCATACTCCTCCAAAGGCATCACAACCATCGGCTCTCGACCAGCCAAATCCGTCACAATGATGGGGAGTTTGCGCTCGCGCGCCACCTCAAAAATACGTTGCCATGACATAGATGGTGGCATCTCATCAGAAAGGGAGAAAATGAGCAAGCTCAGTCATACCATTGGGCCTGTTCATTGTAGAGTTCTGCGTATTTCTTTTTTTGTTTGATCAATTGATCATGGTTGCCATCTTCAACGAGCCTTCCTTCATGAAACACCAGAATTCGTGAGGCGCGACGGACCGTGGAGAAACGATGAGAAATATAAATCAATCCTCTTCCCTTCATGGCATCGTGTAGATGATCAAAGAAAGCGCTTTCTGCTAATGCGTCCATCGCCGAAGTTGGCTCATCAAAACCAATGATACGACCACCGTGCATCAAGGTGCGGGCAATCAATAAACGTTGGGTCTGACCACCGGAAACACGATAGGGCTCGATATCCGGCGGCGCAACCCAATCTCCTAAAAAGGTATTCTCGCCTTGAGGTAATTCCCGGATCATCGTGGTCGCACCCGCAACCTCCACGGCTTCATCAAAGGAAAACGATGTCTCGAGCCACTTTTTCTGTGTGGGACGGCCATATAATATATTATCACGCACAAAATCTTGATACAGTCGCGCGGTCTGGAGCATCAGATGAAATGCGCGGCGCCATTCATGTGGTCGATAGGCATGCAGCGGTTGGCCGTTCACCAAAATCGTTCCTGAGGTTGGACGATCAAGTCCAGACAGCAAGCGGAGAAACGTCGATTTTCCTGCGCCATTCTCACCCACAATCGCTAGGTGTTCGATCTCATCGATTTTGACCGAAACATGTTCAAGAGCAGATTTTGTCGCACCCGTATATCGATACGACACGTCCACAAACTCGATCACTAAGGCATGTTTGGGCAAGGGAAGTCCTTCTTCTTTTTCTATCGGCAAGTGCAATAAATGATAGACGCGCGACAATATGCCTAAATCGGCCGCTAACTTGCTTAAAGAAGAGGAAACGCCATTGAGCGTGTCGCCAAGCAGGCCAAATAAGTTCAATGACACATACAATGTCGCGAGAGCCGTCACATCTTGCATCGCCGCACGTCCTAACCAGATAATCACGAAGGCGTAGACTCCCCCATGAATCAACGCAAGCACCGCACGCTGGGCCGCACTACGCAAACCCGCAGATCGGAAGGTGCGGAGAATATTGTGGTCGGCCTTTTTTACTTTTTGCAAAAAAGAGGAGGAAGCATCCAATAATCGTACCTCTTTAAATTCTTCTCCACTCAAAAAAACATAACGCGAAACATATTCCACTACACGGCCTTCGAGAGAGTTCCAAAAGGCTGTCCAGAGATCGCGATTTGACTCTATGCCAAAACTAATTGCTTGAAGAATGGCATCACCCAAAATGAGCAACGTAACCCACCAAGGTGCGATCGTCGCAAGTCCAAAGGAAGCAAGGAGTTTTAAGGCCGAACGAATAAAATATTCTGTATTGCCTGGCAAACTATTCAGACGCCACAAGTCCTCACGCACAAAATCTAAATCACGACGGATCTCGGGCGCGAGAAGTTGCTCTGGTGGCAACTGCGCGACGTGTTGCAAAATCTGTTCCTGTGCAGCTGTACCGGTGCACTTGGAAAACCAGTCATCAACTTTTGAATACGTAACATCTGCCACCAAACGTCTGACTCCATACGTCGCAATGACGACGATGATAAAAAAAGATGCATGGTCCAACTGTTGATTCGTAATGGCACTAATAAACAGAGCAAAAACATACACCTCTAGGGGTTCAAGGCTCGCCGCAAGAAATAGCGATACAAAACGAAAAAATGCGAGACCACGATTAGCGCGCCACATCATGCCTAAAAAATACCGATAGGCACGCCAACGCGCACGAAACGAAATATGAATATCAGGTTTAGGAGAAAGAGCCGGCATGAAACACAGTATATCGAAAAAACGGCGTTCGGTCCTGCCACTCGTGAGCCGTGGGAGACCAGACACCGTTTTTTTGTTTATCTATTTATTTCTTTGCTCTTCCTTCGATGATCGTCTGTGACACGTTGTTCGGAACTTCTCCGTAGTGGCTAAATTCCATCGAGTAGCTGGCACGACCTTGGGTCATGGAACGGAGCGTTGTTGCATATCCAAACATTTCGGACAAAGGAACCAAGGCGTTTACAATACGCGCGCCGGAACGCTCGGTCATGTCTTGAATCTGTCCGCGCTTGGAGTTTAAATCTCCGATCACATCTCCCATAAAATTTTCTGGAGTCACAACCTCTACCTTCATCATAGGCTCCAAAATGTGGGCACCGGCTTTTTTGGCTGCATCCTGAAACGCAAATGACGCGGCGATCTTAAAGGCAGCTTCGCTCGAGTCGACCTCGTGGTAGCTCCCATCCGTCAACGTTGCTTTAATGTCCATGAGCTGATATCCCGCCAACACCCCGCGCGTCATGGCTTCTTGGATTCCTTTGTTAATCGGCTGAATGTATTCACGAGGCACAACACCACCCTTAATCTCATCGATGAATTCATACCCTTTACCGCGCTCTAATGGCTCGATTGTGATCACACAATGACCGTATTGACCGCGTCCACCAGATTGACGAATGTATTTGCCTTCTCCTTCTGCACGAGAGCGAATCGCTTCACGATAGGCCACTTGTGGTTTACCTACGTTCGCATCGACTTTAAATTCCCGCTTCATGCGATCGACAATGATTTCCAAATGCAACTCCCCCATCCCACTGATAATGGTTTGCAACGTTTCTTCATCCGTGCGCACGCGAAACGAAGGATCTTCTTCTGCCAATTTCTGCAAAGCAAATCCCATTTTTTCTTGGTCTGCTTTGGTCTTTGGTTCAATAGCGACAGAGATAACCGGTTCAGGAATGACGATCGACTCCAAAATCAACGGACGCTTTTCCTCAAACAAGGTGTCACCGGTAAACGTCGCTTTTAATCCGACGGCCGCGGCGATATCACCCGCAAACACTTCTTTCACTTCTTCGCGTTCATTGGCATGCATGCGCACGATACGACTGATACGCTCCTTCTCCCCCGATTTGGCATTTATCACGTACGAACCTGATTCCAAATGACCGGAGTACACACGGAAGAAAACGAGTTTCCCCACAAATGGATCAGACATGACTTTAAAGGCCAGCGCGGCAAATGGCTGGTCATCCGTAGCGGCCACCTCAATCGTTTTGGTTTCATCATCCACATCCATCGCTTTAATCGACGGGACATCCAACGGCGATGGCAAGTAATCCACAATTGCATCCAACAAAAATTGCACACCCTTATTCTTTAAGGCAGAGCCACACAAGATGGGATTGATATGACCAGCGATCGTTGCCTTACGCAAACCCGCTTTGATTTCTTCGATGCTTAATTCTTCTCCAGCCAAGTACTTGTTCATCATGGCCTCATCATTTTCCGCAATCGCCTCGATCAGTTTGCCACGATATTCCTTTGCCTTCTCCAACAAGTCCGCTGGGACATCGGTCTCTTCGATCTTCTGTCCCAAATCATCCAAATACATTTCTGCCTTCATGCGAATCAAATCGACAATTCCCTTAAACTGGTCTTCTGCTCCAATCGGCAATTGCAATGGATAGGCGTGTTTGGTCAAACGATTGTGAATGGAATCAACATCCTTGTAAAAATCCGCCCCCATGCGATCCAATTTATTGATAAAACAAATACGTGGCACATTGTGCTTGTCCGCTTGACGCCATACGGTTTCTGATTGTGGCTCAACACCAGCCACGCCATCAAATACCGTTACCGCACCATCCAACACGCGCAAGGAACGTTGCACTTCAATCGTAAAATCGATGTGCCCTGGAGTATCAATCAAATTCATGCGGCACCCTTTCCAAAAACAAGTCGTCGCGGCTGCGGTAATCGTGATTCCACGCTCGCGCTCCTGCTCCATCCAGTCCATGGTTGCCTCTCCTTCATGCACTTCCCCAATCTTGTGCTTGCGCCCGGTGTAAAACAACACTCGCTCGGAGACGGTCGTCTTCCCCGCGTCGATGTGCGCGATAATTCCAAAATTACGAGTATCCTTCAATGAATATTCACGTGGCATAAAATTTTATTTTGCAAAGTGTGCGAACGCGCGGTTGGCGGCGGCCATCTGTTGCACGTCGTTTTTCTTTTTAACGGCATCGCCTTGATTCTGTGCCGCTTCCATAATTTCAAACGCGAGCTTTTCCGCCATGGGTTTGCCCTTGCGAGAACGCGCGGCATTAATCAACCAACGAAAACCGAGTTGTAAACGGCGCTCGGCACGTACCTGCAAAGGAACCTGATAGTTGGCACCACCCACACGCTTGGATTTAACCTCCAACAATGGAGAAACGTTTTTTACTGCTTCATCAAAAATTTCCATCGCAGACTTTTTTAACTTTTCTTCAACGATATCAAACGCTCCGTACACAATGTTTTGTGCCGTTTGTTTTTTGCCGCGTTCCATCACGTAGTTGATCAACTTCGCGACCACCGGTGAGTTGAACTTTGGATCGTTCAACATTTTTCGCTTGGGGGCTTTTTTTCCACGCATAGTCTATATCAAATTATTTCTTCTCCTCTTTCGGACGACGAGCTCCGTACAGAGAACGGCTCCGCTTACGATTAGCAACTCCTTGCGCATCATACACGCCACGCACAATGTGATAGCGCACACCAGGTAAATCTTTCACGCGTCCACCACGAATCATCACGATCGAGTGCTCTTGCAAGTTATGTCCTTCCCCCGGGATATACGCCGTGACTTCTTGACCATTAGACAAACGCACACGCGCAATTTTGCGGATGGCGGAGTTTGGTTTCTTTGGAGTCATGGTCGTCACCTTGGTGCAAACGCCACGCTTAAAGGCGGCGCCACGAGCAAGAGGGGTGCGCTTTCGGTGAAGCGTATCCATCGCAAACTGAAGAGCTGGGCTCTTGGATTTGGTTCGGAGGGGTTTTCGTGCCCGACGAACAAGCTGATTCATGGTTGGCATGGCCCGAAATCTATCAGGATGAGCAATAAACGTCAAGCAGAACCGGCTCAGAACGTCAGAAGATGAAAAAACGCATTGGCTAAACTGGCCAGACCTCGAAAAATTCCCACTCCAAACAAGCTATCTAAAACAATTAAGGCAAGAAGTAAAAACGTCCCGCGGGTCTCGATGAAAAAGCGAATGTGGCGATATTTTTCGTGCGCCAAAGCCGCGAGGAGGGCTTTTGAACCATCCAGAGGCGGGATCGGGATCAAATTAAATAGACCAAGCAGAAAACTGAGATACGCACCGTATTGGAGAAAAAACACCAAAAGATTTTGTTGTCCCAGACCCGGAGTCACGATCTGATACATCAGCGCGAACACAATACCAAGCAAAAAGTTGGAAGCAGGACCTGCGGCAGCGATAAGTGCCGGGCCCCATCGTGGGTATTTTAAATTGTACGGATTAAATGGCACCGGTCTCCCCCATCCAAATCCAATTGTAACCAAAACCAGGAATCCCAACCAATCAATATGCGCCATCGGATTGAGCGTCAAACGATTGGCGCGCTTTGCCGTCATGTCTCCCAGCCAATAAGCGGCGAGCGCATGTGAGGCTTCATGAACCGACAAGGCTACTAAAAAAACAAGGATGATCACGAGAAAAATTAAGGGTTCACGAAAGAACAACTCTAAAAGATTCATGCCATTATGATGCCTGAGGGGTGACATCTTGCCAAGAATGAAAAAGCGGTGTATACTCGTGCCACATTAAATTAATCTCTAAATCTTATGTCCCGCATCTGTAACCTGAGCGGCAAGCGAGCAAACTTTGGTCACTCGCGTAGCCACTCC
>Ga0194121_10007521_pt1 | contig 14180 bp, 11 predicted proteins | sample TA2MahCa50mmetaG_FD_148609 | JGI IMG/M metagenome (GOLD analysis project Ga0194121, IMG submission 148609) | Freshwater microbial communities from Lake Tanganyika, Tanzania - TA2015020 Mahale Deep Cast 50m | ecosystem: Environmental > Aquatic > Freshwater > Lake | place: Tanzania: Lake... | reverse complement strand
TGGGTTTGAACAGCACACCAATGGAATAACGCGCCCCAGAGTTGAAAAACAACATCACGCAGGACGCCGCCACGATATACCAACCATAGAAAAAGCGGGCAGGACGGTGTGCAGCAGGCGTGGGGACCCATTCTCCCGGCAAAATACCTCCTCAGCCTCTCTTGGCAATCACGGGCTCTTACCCGACGCATCGAGCGTACATAGCGTGCAGGATTGCGTGCTTTTGTAGCCGCTCACCAGGAAAATTGCAACTCTTGGCGCAACAAGCCGGATCTGTGCACACGATAGTTGACTCACAGCCGACGCCCCCTGTATCGTACCAGGCGCGGCTCGATTCGCCCATCTTGCGCGTTGACCAGTAGCTATCGGAGAGAAGGAGCACCCTATGTCTCCAGCGGAGCCAAACCCATCATCCACCACACGCCGGCGCTTCTTGCAAGGAGCCTTGCAGGGTACCGTAGGAGCGCTGGCCTGGCACCAGAACTGGCCACAGCGCCCTCTCGCTCTGGCACAACAAAAAGGTGGACCAGGTGGACACATGACCTGGGCCATCCATGTCACTATCACCCCTTCCTGGTTTGATCCTGCCGAGACGCCAGGCTTGATTACGCCGTTTATGTTCCTGTACGCGGTCCATGATGCCCTGGTGAAACCCATGCCCGAAGGCCCCATGACGCCGTGCCTGGCGACGCATTGGCAAGAAAGTGCAGATGGCCTGTCGTATGAGTTTACGTTACGTCAGGGGCTTACCTTTCATAACGGAGATCCGTTCACCGCCGAGGACGTCCAGTTTAGCTTCGAGCGCTATAAAGGGTCTGGAGCCACTGACCTGAAAAAGCACGTGAAAGCGGTGGAAATTGTGAACCCCCATCAGGTGCGCTTTCATCTACACGCCCCCTGGGCCGATTTCCTCACCTTCTACGCTACCCCAGCGACCGGCGCGGCCTGGATCGTCCCGAAAAAGTACGTTACCAGCGTCGGCGATGAGGGCTTTCAGAAACACCCCGTGGGCCTGGGACCATATCGCTTTGTGAGCCACCAGCCGGGCGTGGAGGCGGTGTTCGAGGCGTTTCCAGGCTACTGGCGCAAGGCACCTCAGGTGCAGCGCCTGGTGATGCGCGGGGTGCCAGAAGCCACCACCCGCCTGGCCATGCTCAAGCGTCAAGAAGCGGATGTGGCCTATGGCATGTACGGTGCAGTAGCAGAAGAAATTCAGCGCGACTCAATGCTCAAGCTCCAACCCACGGTGCCACCCACACCACAATGGATGACGTTTACCTACGATCTCTATAACAGCACATCGCCGTGGGCCGACAAGCGCGTGCGGCTAGCAGCCAATTATGCCTTTCACCGGCAGGCCGTCAATGAAGCCGAGACGCTCGGTTATTCGGTGCTGACCGGCAGCATTATCCCACGCAGCTTCGAATATGCCCTGCCACTGGAACCCTACGCCTATGATCCAGCGAAAGCCAAACAATTGTTGCGTGAGGCTGGCTATCCCAACGGCTTTGACATGGGCGAGTGCAGTGTCGGCTCAGTGTATGCCGGGGTCGTCGAAGCGCTAGTCAATGACCTGACCGCGGTGGGTATCCGAGGCAAAGTACGCCCCTTTGAACGCGCGGCTTTTGTGGCCGGGCATAAGGACCGCACGTTCAAGAATCTTGCCTACCAGGGCAGTGGCACGTTTGGCAATGCCGCGACGCGCCTAGAAGCCTTCGTCTATAGTAAGGGCGCCTATTCCTGGCTGAAAGACCCGGAGATCGATGCCTGGTATGAGCAGCAAGCCAACACGCGCGATAGCAAGCAACGCCAGACCATACTGCATAACATCCAGCAAAAACTCTATAACGAAGCCTACTTCCTACCCATTTGGGAACTGGGCTTTCTCTGTGCTGCTGGTCCACGGGTGGCGCAGTCCGGAGTGGGCTTGATTCGAGCGCACTCGTATTCCGCCCCGTTTGAGGAAGTCCAACTGAAATCATGAATCTGTGGAGGTGCGGGGCGCCGTTGGCTCAGCGCCTCCACAGAGCCCGCAGCAGGCGATGAGGTAGGACCGTGCCTGCTACACGTCCTCGAGGCGCTCGGTCACGAGCTTGCCAGCAGCGTCGATCTTCCAGACTTCGATAGGCGTGACAACGTCTCCACGGTCATCGAAATCCACCTCGCCCGAAGCCCCCCGGTAATTAATTTTCACCCCTTTCGCAATCAGCTCAAAAGCTTTGGCAAATTCTCCAGGCTCAATGGCTTCCCCGGGGGCATTGGCCACCTGTCGTAGGGCATCGCGGATAGCTTGGGGTGCACTGCTCTTCGCCTGCTGCACGGCCAGGGCAAGCACTACGACAGCGTCATAACAGTTGTCGATGTAGGGCTTGGGCGGCTTTTCACCATAGCGCTGGGTATAAGCATCCGTGAAGCGTGTTTTTGCCCCTCCTTCGCGGGAGCCAGGGGTTGTCCCATAGGTGCCTTGTAAATACTGGGCGCCAACGTTTTGCACGACCTCAGGCGCTTTCATGCCATCTGCCAGTAAAAATTTCCCGGTAAAACCCAGCTCCAGGGCTTGCCGCATGATCGTCACACCGTTTTCAGGATAGCTAAACAGCGCCAACGCCTGGGGTTTATCCTTCAGCGCCTGCTCCAGTTCGCCGCGATACGAGGGACGCCCCTCTTCATAGGCCAGGGTGGCCAGCGTTTTGCCACCCTGGGCACCAAAGGCCTGGCTAAAGGTCTTCGAGAGGCCACTGCCATAGGGGTTATTCACATAAATCACCGCGACACTCTGCAAACCCAGGGTTTTTGCCAGGCGTCCACTCACTTTGCCTTGCAGGGCATCGGAAGGGCAGGTCCGAAACAGCCAGTCGTTGTCCTGTAAGTCGGTGACTTGTGGCGACGTCGAGGCTGGTGAGATCTGCACAATACCGCTGGGGATGGTCACACTCGTGGCGACCGGGATGGTGACACCGCTGGAGAGCGCTCCCACGATAGCCACAACTTTATCGAGTTCGACGAGCTTTTTGGCGGCATCAATGCCTGCCGTCGGATCGGTCTGCGAATCCCGGGGCACTAGCTCGATTTTGCGCCCAAGTGGGCCACCTGCAGCATTGAGTTGCTCTGCGGCCAGCATGGCGCCGCTTTGAATGGGTTTGCCATAGGCTTCCAGAGCGCCGGTGAGATCGAGGAGCATACCAATTTTGACGGGCTCAGCCGCGTGCCCCAGACGAGGGATACCAAACGAGGCCGCAGCCGTTGATAGGCCAAACGCCCGGACAAATTGCCGCCGTGTCAGACCTGAAGGGGGAAGAAGCGATGGAGGACGCATAGGCTCCCTTTCTGCATGAGGTTCACCCACATTGGCACCATTCATGCCGTGCGAGGGTCCATTGTATCGAGCGCTTCAGGCGGACGCAAATATCCCCACGAGGCGCGATACTGTGCCTGGAGCAGCGCTGCCAGGAAACACATCAACGCCCCCGACCAGAGCACGTCTGACAGAAAATGGCCCCCCTGGATGATCCGTGTGGCACCCAGGAGGCTGCCATACACCAGCGCACCGCTCAACAACACGACGCGCCAGCGGCCTGGCACCAGACAGGTACCCACCACCAGGATATACCCCATAGACGCGTGCCCGGAAGGCAGACTGCGCCCCCCGCCAATGCTCCCCGCTTGCCACCAGTGTCGATATACCCTGGCACCACCAAACACATCGGCTTGCTGTGGCCGTGGCCGCCCCCATAAGGGCTTGATCACCCCATTCACCAGCACGCCAGGCCCGAGCGTTACTGCCAGGACGATCAACGCACACGCCGCACGATAGCGCACCCAGGGGCGCCAGCGCAGGCTCCCCAGCCACACCAGTGCAGCCACGACTGCCAGCCCCCAGGTCGGCACTTCCCCATATTTATATAACCAGATCCACGGCACCGTGGTCTTGAGAAACCACTTTGGCGATGCGTCTGGATCATAAAAAACGCTCGAGAGGCGTAGATCCAGCCCCACCCCAGTACTCACGAGCAACAGCGCCAGGAACACACACCCTATCCCCCACAACCCCTGCCACCACCGCCCTGCTGCCACGACCGTACGCTCTTTACTCTCCCTCACCCGCTCTCTCCCTCACCCCCTCTTCCCCTCCTCCCCACGCATCCAGCCCCAGGACATCACGCTGCCGCGCCAGCAACGGCCCAAGCAAGGCGAGCATCACCAGGTCACGCACGAGCACCTGGAACGGGGTTTCCGGGAGGCCCAGGTTGCCAAAACACCCACAGTCTTCAATCGGGATGCCGGCGAGCAGTACCACAACCATGAGGGCACTAAAGCAGCAGAGCTGACCACCAATGAGCCACGCCGCTGGCGTGGTATAAAAGCCCACCAGCAAGGCGGTACCGCTGGCCACCTCCAGCCAGGGCAAGACCAACGCCGCCAGTGTCACCAGCCAGCCAGGCAGCACTTGATATTGCTGGATGCGCGCCACGACCTCAGCATACGGTATGAGGATTTTACTAAACCCGGCAAAGATAAACACCCCACCCAACAGCACCCTGAGGAGTACCGCCACCCAGGGTCGGGTGCAGCCATGCCAGCACTGGCGCCACCATGCAGGGGTTTTACTGACCTGGACGCTGGACACGCTCAAGCTCCTGACGGATGACCCGGACAAAATCGCTCTCGGCTTGCGCACCGACAATACGTTGCTCATTAATAAACACCGTCGGTGTACTGCTCACCTGTAATTGTTGGCCATAAGCTTTGTCGGCTTTCATCAGATCTTGCGTCTGGCCACTCTCGACACAACTTTTCAAAGCCGTCGCATCAAGCTGCACGTCCTTGGCAAAATCGCTCAGACGCTCCAGCGGGGCAGGCAGACGATACCACAATTCCTGGCGACGGTAGAGCAGTTGATGAAATTCCCAGAACTTCCCCTGGACGCCAGCACACCAGGCAGCCTGCGTGGCTACTTCACTGATAGGGTTCAGCGCAAACGGATAGAGCACGAGCTGTACCTGCCCCTCAAAGCGCTGCATCGCACGCTCCAATGGCTCCTGGAGCGTCTTGCAATGTGGTCACGTATAATCACTAAATTCTTTAATGACCACCGGCGCTCCGGCAGGGCCACGCGTGTAGCGTGTCTCCCGCGCTTTTTCTTGCAAGCGTGGGGCCACGTCACGTTCTTGTAGAGAACGTGCTTGTAGATAACGTGCCAACAACCCTACCCCCAGTGCCAGCACGAGAATTGCTCCACCAACGATGAGTTTGAGACGCCAGCGCCGTTGGACCACGACGGCCCTGGAAGGCGCGTACTGCGAGCGTGAGGCCCGAGCCCGCGCACGGGATTTCTTGGCCATGCCGTTCTCCTTACTGAGTTGCTGCGGTTGACTCCGCCGTGCAAGACTATATACGTGATGCTCGCCCACATGCAATGTGCCCAGACCGGGAATCGCCACCGTATGCAGAGGCGGCCTAGAGCGGATGGCGGACCACATCTTCCAACAGCGCAATCAGGTTCCGTGCAGCCTGCGGGAGGTAGCGATTGCGACGCCATACAACGCCCACCTCACGCCGCAGGCGTGGCTCGACAATGTCGACGACCACTGGCCCATCGGTACGCGTATGATGGGCGATGAAGCGCGGGATAAAGGTAATACCGACCCCCGCGGCCACAAGTCCTAAGATCGTCTCGCGATCCTCACTTTCAAAAACCACCTGCGGATCGAAACCCACCTGGCGGCAGGCATCAATAAATTGCTCGCGTCCACCAGCGCCTTTGGGGTAAAGGACGAAGCGCTCGGTCTCCAGTTCAGCGAGCCGTACGACACGCCGCGCCGCAAACACGTGGTCTTGCGGTACCACCAGGACAAACTCGTCATGCAACAACGCGGTACTTTGTAAATGTGGGTCGTGCACTGGCAGTGCAACAATGCTAAAATCCACAGTACCCTGTTGCACCCACTCCAGGAGCTGAGCCTGGACCGATTCCATTAATTGGACTTCCACGCCAGGATAGCGCCGTTGGAAGGTCGCCAGGGCGCGAGGGAGCAAATAGGCAGCAATAGACGGGAGTGCCGCCAGACGGCAGCGACCGCGGGCGCCACCGGCCATTTCCGTCATTTCTACACGCGCATTTTCTACTTGTGCTAGAATACGTTCCACATGGGTGAGAAAAACCTGCCCGGCATTGGTCAAACGGACCAAACGACCCGAGCGATCAAATAGCGTCACCCCACACTCGTCTTCCAGAGCTTTGATTTGCTGGCTGACTGCTGATTGTGTCAGGTGCAGATGCGTTGCCGCTGCTGTAAAGCTGGCATGGGTGGCTACTGTTTTGAAGGCGATGAGTTGACGGAGTTCCACGAGCACCCCTTTCTGGGCATTGCTAAAGAATAATATCAACATTAAAACAATTAATTTCTGTAATTCCAAGACCAGATTTATGATGCTCTTCCCCGTTGCCCAACCCTTTTGTCCTCTCCCAGGCCACGAGAGAGTGATGGAGATACGCTTTACGTATGCAGTCTGTCATTGAGCAGGCGACTCACGCACTGCAACTTGGACGCTTTGAAGCCGCGAAAACCCTTGTATCTGCTGCCCTCACGGCGCCAGACTTTTCGGAGCAACGTCTGCCATTTCTTGAAGTGCTGGCACAGGCTCAGACGGCCTTGCAAGAACATGCGGCCGCAGCGAGTTCCTGGCAGACAGCCTATCAGTACACTACTACAGCGGAAGAAAAAGCCCGTATTTTCGAGCATGCCCGTCAGGCTCTCCACGAGCAACAAGACTACGCCACATTATTGCCATTAGCCCAGGCCCATCTGCCACATAGCCGCACCCCCCAGGAGCAGGCCGTGTGTCTGCTGGCTGCTGGCGAAGCCCTGGCGCATTTACAACGGTATCACGAAGCACGTCAAGACTATCTGCAACCAGCCCTCGACCTGGTGGGTATCGCGCCAGAGACACGTCTATACCTCTGGCATTATCTCGGCTTGAGCCATCTGTCTGAACAGCGCTTTACCGAGGCTGCAGCCGCTTTTCAACAATCGGCCGACCTTGCCCTGGGGCAGCATTTTGCCAACGCTGCGGCCCATCAAGCGGCCCAACGTGCCCAACTCCATCATTTGCGCAATGCGGCACGCTTTTATGAGGGGGTGATCCACCTGATCTACCAACGCCCCCAGCGAGCGGTGCAGTCTTTCCAGGAATTACAGCGGCCTTTTACGACGGTGGGAGCGCTCAATGTCGCCCTGTTCTTAGGGTTAGCCTATCGCACGCTGCTCCAACCAGAGGCCGCACTCCGCGCCTTGCAGGCTCCAGCCCGCACGGCAGGTGCGCCGGATACCCTGCGTGGTCCGACCGCTGTGGTGCGAGCTGGGATTGCCAATCTCCAGGAAACCCCAGCGGCTGTTGGCGACCACCTGGCTGCAGCCCTCGAGGCAGCTCTGCAACCGCAGACCGCCTGGGAACCAGCCTGGCAGGCCCTCCTGTATCGCGAGATGGGCTTGGTCCTCCAGCGCCTGAGTTGTCGTCACGCGGCACTGCTCTGCTACGAAGAGGGTGTGCAAGCCGTGGTACAACGGGCGGGTATGTGGGAGGACCTGGAACCCTCGGCGACCCCGCGGGGGGAGCAGCTGCTCGCCGCACTGGAGGCATTGCCGTTACAGGACTGGTCAGCAGTCGCCCAGGGTGAGCTCTGGCAACTCCTGCAAGGCTTAGCCGGCATATATGGGCAAACGCAGACACCAGCGGTGGTCGACCGGGCTCTCGCCTTGGCATTACGCGTTACCCTCACGCCTGAGCAAGCATTGATGGTCTGGTGCCAGCGCGGCTGGTATCTGGCGCTGTCACGCACGGGAGCCATGACGCAGGAAGGGGCCACGTCCCTTGAGGCTGGCTTACAAGAGGCGCTGGCGCGCTGCCCGGAGACGCCAATCACCGAAGTAGCGCATGGGATAGAGGCACTCCTCCAAGGTGATCCTACGTCAGCCAGCGCGACCCTAGCTCCGCCGTTAGCCCTCCCGAATATCCCGGAATGGCAGGCGCTGTGCACGTCATCCTGGCTCTGGGCCCACACGCAACGCGGCACCCTTGAGGATGCTCTCGCACCAACCGTCTCTCTCGCCTCCTTACCCTGGCAGAGTAGCCCGGTGCTGGCGCTTGCCCTGGAGATGTTGCTTACCTCGACACCCAAGCCGAACGCCACGGCGCCAACACTGCCCTGTTTGGCAGTGCTGCTGGCGCAGCATACCGCCCCGACGCTGGAAGCACTTCGGCTCTTATGCCGCCCTGGCTATCTCTCTTCTGCGCACTATACTCGTCTCCTGGCAGAGTTGCGTTTCCTATGCAACCATTGCGACCAAGCCAGTGTTGCCGACCAGGTAGCGGTCTTACTTGGCAGTACAGCGCTGATGGAGCGTATCGAGACGCTCGTTGCGGCTCTGGATCAGCGGCTCTCGTCCTCCACGCCTACACCACCCCAGGCGACCCGCCAGCGGAAGCAGCGGCAACGCCGTGAATTGACCCCGGCAGAGAGTCTCGCTGCAGACACCGCGCACATCGTACAACTGGTGACGCTCTTACAGCAGACCCCGCAGACCGTGGCAAGCAACGGGCCCGAGGCGATCTTTCGCTGGCTCAGGCAATATAGCCAGATGACGGCCCAGGCACCCGAAGTGGTGGGCGCCCTGCTCGGCTTTTTGCGCCAATGTCCTGGAGCCACAGCGGTGATTCCTGCCCTGCTGGAGCAAGTATCCCTCTCACGACGCCAGAGGCAGGCACTGGAAGCCACTCTGCAGACCCCCACAGAAAGCAGCACGACGACTGTCTACGGCCTCTCGCCCTGGGATGATCTACGTGGCTGGACGCTCGGACGTTTGTTCGAAGCGCTCGAAACCTGCCAGCAGCCTGGTGGGACCGAGCATCATACGGCCTTCATGGCACGGGGACAGTATCTGACGGCCCTTGTTTTAGCCCGTGTGGGTTTACTCTCACGCGCCATAGCGACGGTGCAGGACTGTTTGCAGCTGCAGCCTGGGCATCCTATGGCACATTATACTCTGGCACAATGGCGCCTGGCCGCAGGGGATCAGGACGCGGCCCTCGATCATACGCTACAGGCATGGCACGGATTACAAACCCTGGAGGCACCGCCTCAGGTGGTGCAGCTTGAGCTCCTCAATCACCTCCTACGCTTACTTGAGAATACGGCGCAGGCAAATCGTGTACCCGAGTGGATGGCCACCTTTGGGCAGGCGCGTGCTCGATTGCAGGAGGTACCTCTCACCACTGCCCAGCAACAGCAGGTGCATGCAGAGGAAGGGGCCTTTGCGCTCTTCCGGGCTGCGTATCTCGCCACCACCTCACCACCAGCCAGTCGTGGGGGAGCCAGCACGGCTTTAGAGCAGCTTGCTGCCCTGGAACAGGCCGTAGCGCTGGGCGCTCCCGCCACACGCCATACAGCGCTGCATCGTCGGGCAGAATTGCTGGTGCGCTTCCATCGCTATGACGCAGCCACGCAGAGTTATCAGACCCTTGTCCAACATTGGCCGGATGATCAACGAGCCCAGCAGCGCCTGGCACTGCTGGCGCTGCTGCAGCAACCCGCCAGCGGAGCCGAGTCCACTGACGCAGTACTGGCGGAGGCCCTCACCACGGCCTGCAGTGCAGCCCACGATCCAGCGCTGCCCGCCACGTCTACACCGGCGCAGCTGGTGTCCTGGCTTGTGCAGGCATCGCCGCAGGCGCCTGGGGTACACGATATTGCGGATGCCCTCACCGCATACGGAGCCGTGGCAGTGCAACGACAAGCATGGCAGCAGGCACTCGATCTCCTCGTGCCGCTCTATACCTTGCAGGCACAGCCACAGCAGGCATACTATCTCGCCCTGGCCTACGTTGCACGGAGTCAGCAGGCCGCCAATGGTCTGGAGGCTCTGCGCGATTGTGAACAGGCCCTGCAGCACGTGCAAGAAGCCCTCGCTGTCGTGCCAACGTTTGCCGAAGCGATGGCCCTGCTCCGCCAGATCGAAGCCAAGCATCAAACGCTCATGACCGTACGGTCGCAAGAGCAAATCCGCCTGGCCTATCGTCAACGCATTCGGAGTATCTTTCATCAGCAAGGGGTACCAACACAGGAACACACGGCGACCCAGACGTCAGAGGCTCCCTGGGTGACTCTCCAGGAGCTGGCTGACGTAGACGAAACGAGTGGCAGGCTCGTCACGGTCGTGCAGCTCTGGTTTAACGGCGCAGCAGTGGGGACGGACGTGCAGCCAGACGAGGCGGATGTGGTGCTCTATGCCCAGCACCAGCGAGATAAACAGCGCCTCGTTACCATGCATGGCATGGAGGCCCTACCATGGCCACATACCGCGTATGAGGGCAAAACCAATTTTGCCGCTTTATTCCCTGAGCGTCTGGGACTTAATCGTGACATTCTGTTTATTGCGTTTGCGGATCTACATGCATTGATGCGGTATGCGAGAGTCTTAACGTACATCACCAGATACTTGCCGGCTGTCCAAGCAGACGCCGCGGTGCCCGCCGACGCAAGCCTGGCAGCCGCAGCGCGCTATATGACGCTGTTTCCACTGCTCCAGCAGCGCCTCCAGATGCTGGCGTCGGCCACCCCTTCCAAAGTGGTGCAGCGACAAATCAGTGGGGTGTGTGAAACGCTAGAAGGTGGCCCTACGGCGGCATCGTTCCAGCAGTCGCCGGCCTTTGTCGACGCCTACACGTATTTTCACGCGATTGTGGATACCATGCGAGCCCATCTGGACACCCCCCAAACGGAGCGTCCCAGTGTGCAGCAGGAAGAACGCCAGGCCCCACGTCCTGCCCGACGCAAACGGCGGCAGAGCAAGGATCGCTGGCGTGATGCCGAACCTGAAAGACGACGCGAAGGCTATTTCTCCGACGCCTTATAGCAAGCGCCTATCCCTATGCCGGCGGTATGGCCTCTTACGCCGGCTTCATATCCGCAGCGAGCGCAATTTCAACACGGTTGCGCCCAGACCGTTTCGCACGGTAGAGCGCTACATCGGCAGCTCTCACCAGGGTCTTGGCATCCTGGACAATACCACTGGTAGCGACTCCCGCACTCAGCGTAACCGATACCGTGCCTTCGGCCAGGCTTATGGTGTCCTTCCGCACGGCATCTAAGAGGCGTTCGGCCAGCGCTGCGGCCCCAAGCGAATCGCAATTGGACAGGACAAGCAAAAATTCCTCTCCCCCGTAGCGCCCAATGCTATCATAAGGGCGCACGGCTTCACGCATGCGGCGCGCCGTCTCGCGTAGGACAGCATCCCCCGCCAGGTGTCCATAGGTATCATTAATCTGCTTAAAATGGTCAAGATCGGCGAGCACGACGCTCACTGGCACATCCCGGTCCACGCTATCGCGCTGGGAACGGTCCAGATCTTTCTTGAGCTGTTCCAACACCGTGGCACGGGTACACAATTGCGTTAAGGAATCCCGTCTGGACTCTTCACGGATGATCTCACGCGCCCGTACTAACTCATCGAGCAAATCCAGGATACGGCGTCCGGCACGCAGACGCATACGGAGTTCCTGGGCATCGAATGGCTTGGTCAGGTAATCATCCGCTCCAGCTTCCAGACCGGTGACCATGTCAGTTTTCTGACTCTTCGCCGTGAGTAGCAGAATGTAGACGTACGGTTCGGCAGGACGTAACGCAGGGTTGCGGACGTTCTTACACACTTGCAGGCCATCCATACGTGGCATCATCCAATCGAGGATCACGAGCTGGGGCGCATCTGGGCGCTGCAGCACCTCCCAGGCAGCCTGGCCATCGGCGCAGGCAACCACTTCATAGCCCCATTTGGTCAGGGTGACTTCGAGAAGGCGACGCGAGACAGGATCGTCCTCGGCGATCAGGATCTTCACCCGATGTTTCCTCCAGCATCGCGTAGAAAGAGGCGAGTATATTACCCGACAGAGAGTTGTGCTAGTTATTGTAGCCTCTTTAGCCAAGAAAGTCATCCACAGAACACAGGCATGATGCCCCAACTCGGGTGCCCATCCAGGTCTAGCCATAGACAGAGAGGTCGAGATTTGCGACAATCCTGCAAGAATGACGTGCAAAAATCTGAGTGCATACTTTGCTGCAGGTGGAGAACCGTATGGATGCCAAGCAGGTCTTCAGCCAGAAAGCGTTTCACGAACAGAAAATGCAAAAAGTCAATTTGTTTGAAACGCCACGCATGTTCTGTGATCTCTACTGTTTTGAGCCTGGCCAGGAACAAAAGACACACTCACACGCCGGAGCCGATAAAATTTACTATGTGCTGGAAGGTTGCGGGACGTTTCATATTGGTGGAGAAAGTCAGGAATTGCAAGCCCATAGCATTGTCCTGGCACCGTCAGAGGTCGAACATGGCGTGGTGAATACCAGCCATGGACGGTTAGTCCTGCTCGTCTACATGGCCCCCAAGCCCTAAATTGCCGCTGACCTTCTCTCGCGGACACCAGGAGACAAAAGCCTATGGATATCCAGGAACATGCACTGGCCTATTTGGATGATACCGCGCTCGTGCAGCTCACACGAGATCTCGTGCGTATTTGTAGCATCAATCCGCCTGGTGATGAAGCCGCGGTGGCGACACACCTAGCAGAGCGTTTTGCACGCACTGGGATATTCACCGAAGTGGTACCTCACGACGAAGCCGGACGTGCCAGTGTGGTGGGCGCTCTCCGTGGCAGTGGCGAGCGCCCAGCGTTGCTGTTGAGTGGCCATCTCGATACTGTCCCGGCGGGCGATAACTGGCAGCACGACATCCTCGCAGCGGAAATCAGTGATGGCAAGATCTGGGGGCTGGGCACCACAGACATGAAATCGGGGGTCGCGGCGATGGTGGTGGCGATGGAAGCGATCCGCCAGGCAGGTGTGCCCCTGAAAGGCGATCTGCTGTTTGCTGGCACGGCTGGTGAAGAAGTCGATTCGATGGGCGCGCAGCGACTGGTACAGCAGCAAAAGCTCAGCGAGGTGGGCTTTATGGTCATCGGTGAGCCGACCACCAATCGCGTCTTTACTGCAGAAAAAGGGGTGCTCTGGCTCGAACTGAACACCCGAGGCCAGACAGCGCATGGGTCCATGCCCCATCTGGGCGTGAACGCGATTATGCACATGAACACACTCTTGCAGGCCCTCGCTGCTGCCAATATCCCGTATGAAAAACATCCGCTCCTGGGTGATTTTACAATGAACGTGGCGACGATTACGGGCGGCGTCAAAACCAATGTGGTGCCGGATGCCTGCCGTGTGACCATTGACACCCGCACGGTGATGGGTCAGGACCATCAGCAGATTCTCGACACGGTGCGGCAACTGATTGACCAGCTCTGTGCGGCAGACCCGACATTCCAGGCAGAGGTCCATACTATTACTGAGCGCGTGCCGCTCGACATTCCCTTTGATGCACCAGCGGTGCAGACGTTCGTACGCGTGCGTGATCACGTCACCGGGCAGACTTCAGTGCCTACCGCAGCGACGTATGCCACGGACGGGTCAATCTTCGTGCCCGCTTATCAGGCGCCCATGGTCATTTGCGGCCCTGGCTTACCCGAAAAGGCGCATCAACCCAATGAGTACGTGGACATTGCCAGACTCACGGAAGCTGCGCGTATCTATACCATGGCCGCCCTCGAACTTTTGACGTGAGGGCACGTCTTTCGCACAAAGGATGCATCATGCCAGCCGTTGCCGCAGAGGCCCCAACAAAGGGAGCGTACCGGGCCTGGTTCCAGTGTATTGCCGGTTGCCCTGGGCAGTATAGCCTGCAAGACATTATCTATCGTTGCCCACGGTGTGACAATCTCCTTGAAGTGCACCACGATCTAGAACGCTTGCAGCAGCACTCACCGGACTACTGGAAAAACCTCTTCGACAGCCGCTTTCTCCGCAACCAGTGGCCGTATGGAAGTTCGGTGTGGGGGAAGAAAGAAATGGTGTGTCCAGAGGTGGACAACGCCAATGTGGTGTCCACCTTTGAAGGGGGCACGAATCTGTTCTGGGCTGAGCGTCTCGGGAAAGACATTGGCGTCCCGGAACTCTGGATCAAGCAGTGTGGTAATAGTCACACGGGCTCGTTCAAAGATCTCGGCATGACCGTCCTGGTCTCTATGGTGCGCCAGATGATCGCCAACGGGAAAGACATCCCTGCGGTGGCCTGTGC
>Ga0194121_10007510_pt1 | contig 14188 bp, 9 predicted proteins | sample TA2MahCa50mmetaG_FD_148609 | JGI IMG/M metagenome (GOLD analysis project Ga0194121, IMG submission 148609) | Freshwater microbial communities from Lake Tanganyika, Tanzania - TA2015020 Mahale Deep Cast 50m | ecosystem: Environmental > Aquatic > Freshwater > Lake | place: Tanzania: Lake... | reverse complement strand
CATCGTCGCAAGCGGCGCCGGAATGGCGGCTTCGGCACCGTCCACGCCGAGCGTGAGCGCGGCCGCCGCACGCCCCGCCCAACCCGACATGGCAACGCCTGAGCCGTGATAGGCGAGCGCGCAGGTCACGGTGCCCGCCTCATCGAGGCGCGCAATGTGAGGCGTGAAGGCAGCCGACAGGCAAACCGGACCGCGCCAGAAGTGCGTGGTCTCAACGTCGCGCCACGCGGGATACATCTCGCGAAGACGACGCTCGAGAAAGGCGCGCTGGAGGCTCGATGATTCGGGTGACGCATCGAGACCGCCACGCGCGCCGAACATGAACCGCCGATCCGGCAAGAGCCGCACATAGAAGAGGAGCCCTCGGGTATCCGAGGTTGGCATCTCGGTCGTGACGCCTTGCGCCGCGAGCTCGGAATCGCTCAAGGGTCGCGTCACCACGATGTTCGAGAGCGCGGGCAGCAGGCAGCCATCGAGCGCCTTATGCAACTCATCACGCGTGAAACCGTTGGTGGCAATCAGCACCCGCCGTGCGGTCACCGTGCCCCGTGGCGTTTGAAGCACGTGGCGCGGCCCTTCGCGCCGCCAAGCGATGACCGGGCTCTCACCATGAATGACGGCGCCGCGCCGCAGCGCAGCGTCGGCGAGCCCGCGGCAATATTTCAGCGGGTGCAGGCCGAAGCCGACCGACTGGTGCATGGCACCAAAAGCCTCGGGCGAAGAATAGCCGCGCTCGGCGAGCTCCTCCTTCGACCAGATCGCGGTTGCCCCGGCGCCGAGGCGGGCGAGCGCGTGCGCCTCCTCTTCCAGGTGCCTCAGCCGCGAAAGCCGATGCGCCACGGTGATCGTGCCTTGCCCTTGAGCGTCGAGCGCGATGCCCTCCTCCGTCGCGAGGTCGCGCACCAGCTCGACCGCTTCGCGCATTGCCCCCACGCAGCGCGCGGCTTCCGCCTCGCCGAAGCGCCGCACCAGGGCGTCGAGCGACAGCCATACCGACCCGAGGCAGCAGAATCCGCCATTTCGGCCAGAGGCGCCCCAGCCAATCGGCGCGGCCTCGAGCACGCGCGCCTGCACGCCGTGGCGCCGCGCCAGGTGATAGGCCGCCGTGAGGCCGGTGTAGCCGCCGCCGATGATCGCAACCTCGGCCTCCGCATCGCCCTCGAGCGGTGCGAACCCGGTTGTATCCCAGGGGCCGGCGCTCGCGGCCCAATAGCTTTCGATCGGCTGACGCGTGTCGTAGAGGCTCGGATGGTAGAGCGCGGTCATCGCCAGACTCACGTGCCGTCCACTCGAAAAGACAATGGGCCGCCGGCGCACTGCCGGCGGCCCATGCTCATGATGTACAAACCGGCGATCAGACCGGCTGGTCGAGCCTTGCCTTCAACTCCGCGACCAGGCCGTCAAAGCCGCGCTTGTTGACCACCGAGGCGAACTCGACCCGATGCGTGTTGAGCATCGAGATGCCCTCGACCACGACATCGACCACCTTGAGGACGCCGTCGAACGGACGCACCCGATAGTTCACCGCGATCGGCTGGCCGCCGTCCAGGCGGTTGATCTTGGTGCGCACCCATTCGTCGCCGCTCGAATCCTTGACGGTCTGCACGACGTTGAACGTCTCGCCGCTATAGGAGTCGAAGCGCGCCGCGTAGACGCGCGTGATGAAGTCGACGAACACGGCATCATAGGCCGCCTTCTGCTCGTCGGTGGCTTCCTTCCAATACTTGCCGATGACGAAGCGGCTGATCGTCTTGAGGTGGAAGCCCTCCTCGAGCAGGGCCCGGAACTCCGCCTCGCGCTGCTCGAACGTGGTCGAGCCCTTGCTCTTCATGATCTCAACCGCTTTTGAGCCGAGCCGCGTGATGAAGGCGGAGGCGTCGGCACCGTCCTCGGCGCGCACCTTCGACATCGAAGGAACGACCGCTGCGAACATGAAGGCCACCACGAGCAACGTCGTGGCTGACCGCCGCGTGAAAGTCCCGAACATGGTTTGACAGACCGTTTTTGCTGTTTGTGGGTACGACGCCCCGCTTCGGCCGATCCCCTACTCGACGCTTTCTATGTCCAGACTGGGCAAGGCGCCTGCGTCAGGCAGCTCGCCATTACGAATGTCGTTGGCCCGCTTCCCGCGATACAAGTTGCGCAGCGCTGCGTAAAAATCAACGGAGGTCTTCTCGATTGAGTCGAGTTCTTCCAGGAATTCCGCCCGGGCGGACACCGCGCTCAGCGCAGTCCGTTGATTTCGTTGTGCCTGCGGCAAGATATAGGTGAACGGATCCATGAAGATGTCGGCCACAAGCCCGACCAGGTCACGCGGATTCGACGGCCCGAGCAGCGGCAGCATCAGGAACGGCCCCTCGTCCACGCCCCAGACGGCCAGCGTCTGGCCGAAATCCTCGGTGTGGCGCTCGAGCCCCGCTTCCCGCGCGACATCGATGAAGCCGAGGACGCCGACGGTCGAGTTCAGCGCGAAGCGACCGAGCGCCTCGCCGGCGCGCTCCGGCTCGCCCTGCAACAGGTCGTTGATGAAGGTCACGGGCTCGCCGAGATTGGCCAGGAAATTCTTGATCTTGTCGCGCCCCCACTCGGGCACGATGCCGCGATAGAGGATCGCCACCGGCTTGAGCAGCGTCTCATCGAGCGTACGGTTGAACTCGAAGACAGCGCGGTTGACGTTTTCGAACCGGTCGCCGTTCTCGAGCGCGGCCCTGCGCTCTTCCAGCGTGGTCAGGCGCGGACCGCACCCATCGAGCGTCAATACCGAAGCGGCCAAAAAGATCGCCGTGAGGGCAACCACGACGCCGCGTGGCATACGCCACCAGCGACCAACGCTAAGGTTCATCTTCTCCCTGCCTACCGATCGGCTGGAGTCTTCACGCACGACCGGCCTCGCTCCCTGCGCGGAAGCCATAGAAGCACCTCGACAAAGCATGGATTAATTATGCTCCGCGCCTTCTTAACAAAGGCTTTGGTTAACGCCGCCTTTAGACCCACCAATCGGCCGGACCTGTGGCGAAAGTGTTAACAATGCTTAACACGGGGGCCGAAAAAACGCCAGTGATGCCCGACACATAGGAAAAGTGTCCGGTCGAAATCGCCATCAGTGTCGCAATGTCACCACAGTGTCGCCAATTGGCCTAGACGGCGCCGAAACCGCCGCCGCCCGGCGACTCGATGACGAAGACGTCGCCCGCGTTCATCTCGGTACGGTCCGCCCCGGTCAGCCGGGTGATCGTGCCGTCGGTGCGCTCGACATAGTTCCGCCCCTTCTGGCCCGGCTGCCCGCCGGCCACCCCAAAGGGAGCAACGTCACGGCTGTTTGAAAGGATGGCCGCCGTCATCGGCTCCAAGAACCGGACACGGCGGATCGCGCCGTCGCCGCCCCGATGGCGCCCGTCGCCGCCAGAGCCCCTTCGGATGGAAAAACGTTCGAGCAGCACCGGAAAGCGCCACTCAAGGACTTCGGGATCGGTGAGGCGCGAGTTGGTCATATGGATCTGCACGACGCTCGTGCCGTCGAAGTCAGGCCCCGCCCCCGAACCGCCCGACACCGTCTCATAGTACTGGTGGCGGGCATTGCCGAAGGTGAAGTTGTTCATCGTGCCCTGCCCACCGGCGAGCACGCCGAGCGCGCCATAGAGTGCGTCCGTGATGCACTGCGACGTCTCGACATTGCCGGCGACGACCGCGGCCGGATAGCGCGGGCTCAGCATCGAGCCCTCGGGGATGATCAGCTCGATCGGCTGCAGGCAGCCCTCGTTCATCGGGATATCGCCATCGACCAGCGTGCGGAAGACGTAGAGCACGGCAGCCCGACACACCGCGCTCGGCGCGTTGAAGTTGCTCGAAAGCTGCGCCGATGTGCCCGTGAAATCGATCCGCGCCGAGCGCTTGGCCTTGTCGATCTTCACGTCGACCACGATGTGCCCGCCGCAATCCATCGGGTAGTCGTAGCGGCCATCCTTGAGCACGCCGATGACCCGCCGAACGGATTCCTCGGCGTTATCCTGCACGTGGCGCATATAGGCCTGGACGGTGTCGAGCCCGAACTGAGCGACCATGCCATCAAGCTCGTGAACGCCCTTCTCGTTTGCCGCGATCTGTGCCTTCAGGTCGGCGACGTTCTGGTCGATGTTGCGCGAGGGATAACGGCCGGAGGCCAGAAGCGCGCGCAGTGCCGCTTCGCGAAACTCGCCGCGCTCGACCAGCTGGAAATTGTCGATCAGCACGCCCTCTTCCTCGACCGTGCGCGAGTCGGGTGGCATCGAGCCGGGCGTGATGCCGCCGATATCGGCGTGATGGCCGCGTGACGCCGTGAAGAAGAGAATATCCCGCCCCTTGGCATCGAACACCGGGGTGATGACGGTGACGTCCGGCAAATGCGTGCCGCCGTTATAGGGCGCGTTCAGCACATAGACGTCGCCCGGCTTCAGCGTGCCCCGCCGGTTGCGCAGCACCGAGCGCACCGATTCGCCCATCGAGCCCAAGTGCACCGGCATGTGCGGCGCGTTGGCGATGAGGCCGCCCTCCTCATCAAACAGCGCGCAGGAGAAATCGAGCCGCTCCTTGATGTTGACCGAGTGAGCCGTGTTCTCGAGCGTCGAGCCCATCTGCTCGGCAATCGACATGAACAGGTTGTTGAAGATCTCAAGCATAACGGGGTCGACCGCGGTGCCGATCGCCACGCGCCGCTCGCGCGGCCGGGCACGCGTCATGATCAGGTGATTGCGTGGCGTCACCTCGGCGCGCCAATCGGGCTCGACGATCGTGGTCGAGTTTGGCTCGATGATGATCGCGGGGCCTATGATCTTGTCGCCCGGCTCGAGCGCGTCGCGCGCATAGATCGGGGTATCCAGCCGGCGATCGGCGAAATGGACCGCGCCCTGGTCGACTGTCGTCGGAACCACACCCGCCGCACGCCGGCGCGTCACGGTCGGTTCGCCAGCCGCTTCGGTCTCACCGATCACCTCGACCACCGCGGATTCGATGATCAGGGGCTTGGTGCGGTCGACGAAGCCATAACGCTGGCGATAGCGCTCCTCGAACGCCGAAACAATTGACGCCCGATCGCCGTAGGGCACGAGCAGCGCCGAATCCGTGCCGCGATAGCGCATCTGCAGGCTGCGCTCGACCGTGACCCGGGCCGGCGGCAGCCCCCCTTGCTGCAACTCGTGCTCACCTTCCTTCGTGAGCGCGACGAACACCACCTCGAGCTCGCCCGGGAGCCGATCGCCCAGCTCAGCCTCGACCGCGCGCTCCTTCAGCACGCGGGTGTCGGCAAGGCCCATGCCATAGGCCGAGAGCACGCCAGCATAAGGGTGCACGAATACCGTCCCCATGCCGAGCGCGTCGGCCACGAGGCACGCGTGCTGGCCGGCGGCCGCGCCGAAGCAGCAGAGTGCGTAGCCGGCTGTCACGTCATAGCCGCGCTGGACCGAGATCTTCTTAATCGCATTCGCCATGTTCTCGACCGCGATCTTGAGGAAGCCCTCGGCGATTACTTCAGGCGAGCGCCGCTCGCCCGTGGCCCGCGCGATCTCGTCGGCCAGCGCGATGAATTTTTCGCGCACGACCTCGGGATCGATCGGCTGATCGCCGCGCGGCCCAAAGACGCTCGGGAAGTGCGCGGGCCTGATCTTGCCAACCATGACATTGCAATCGGTCACGGTGAGCGGCCCGCCGCGGCGATAGCAGGCCGGTCCCGGATTGGCCCCGGCCGAATCGGGCCCGACGCGATAGCGCGAGCCATCGAAGTGCAGAATGGAGCCACCGCCGGCCGCGATCGTGTGGATGTGCATCATCGGCGCGCGCAGGCGGACGCCGGCGATCTCCGTCACATAGCGGCGCTCGAACGCGCCGGCATAGTGCCAGACGTCGGTCGACGTGCCGCCCATGTCGAACCCGATCACCTTGCCGAGCCCGGCGGCCTCGCTCGCTCGCACCGCGCCGACCACACCGCCCGCCGGGCCGGAGAGCACGCTGTCCTTGCCCTGGAAGGTCACGGCGTCGGTCAGCCCGCCATTGGATTGCATGAACATCAGGCGCGCGCCGCCGAGTGCGCCTGAGACCTGGTCGACATAGCGGCGCAGGATCGGCGAGAGATAGGCGTCGACCACGGTCGTGTCGCCACGGCTCACCATCTTCATGAGCGGGCTGACCTCGTGCGAGACCGAGACCTGCGTGAAACCGAGCCTTCGCGCGATCGCCGCCACCCGACTCTCGTGATCGGGGTAGCGATAGCTGTGCATGAAGACGATCGCGACCGAGCGAAAACCATCAGCATACGCGGCCCGAAGGTCGCGCTCGGCGCTGGCTTCATCGAGCGGCGTGAGCTCGGTGCCATCAGCAAGGAGGCGCCCGCGCACCTCGATCACCCGACGATATAGCATGTCGGGCAGAACGATGTGGCGCGCAAAGATGTGGGGCCTGTTCTGGTAGGCAATGCGCAGCTGATCGGCGAAGCCCTCGGTGATCACGAGGAGCGTCGGCTCGCCCTTGCGCTCGAGCAGCGCATTGGTGGCAACCGTCGTACCCATCTTGACGGCATCGACCAGGCTTCCATCGAGCGGCTGGCCAGGGGTGAGCCCGAGGAGGGTGCGGATGCCGTGGATCGGCGCATCGGCATAGCGTTCGGGCGCCTCGGAAAGCAGTTTGTGGGTGCGCAAATGCCCGTCGGGGGAACGCGCCACAATGTCCGTGAACGTACCGCCACGGTCGATCCAGAACTGCCAAGCCTCGCCCATGCCAGTGCCCCTCGTCTCCGCGCGGCTCGTCAACGCCGCCTTAACCAGCACGCGCCTAAGCTTGGCCCATGAGCCAGAAACCTGCGAGCGATGCCGCGCCCTCTTTACGGGGCGTTGGGCCCAAGGGCAACACCGTGCTGGTCTCGTCCGCTGACGCGGGCGACAAGCTGATCGAGCTGATCAAGGCCCTGCGCAAGAGCCCGATCGGGCGGAGCGCGGTGCATTTGAGGCTTTCAGCGCTCCTCGAAGGGGCCGCTCAAGCCAGCGACTGCGAGGCCGCGCGCGGCGCCGTGATCGAGTGGGCTGAAAAACATGGCGGCACCGCCTTCGCCCTGTTCAACAATGACGTTGTGGGCATCTCCAAGGGGGCCCGGGGGGAAGAGTTGCGCCAGCTGGCCGAGCGCATCGAGGCCCTGTTCAAGGGGGTCCCCCGGAACACCGATGAGGCGCCCGACGCGAAGACGTGTCGCTGGTATGACCTGAGCGCGGAGCTGCCGGTGCTGCTCGATGTGTGCGACCGGATCCAGCTTGAGAAGCGCGCGTACGACCAGGCGGTCGCCGAGCGCCGCGCCTGGCTCGCGGAGGGCGGCCTGCCAGTCGTGACGCCCTCGATCATGGCGCGCCTCGAGGAAGCGCTTCAGCGCGCCGACATCGATCGCTTCCTGCGCCAGCAGCCGATCTGCAAGCTCAAGACCGGGAATATGTGGTCACCCGAGCCCTGCGGTCGCGAGGTCTATGTCCGCATTCGCGAGATCGAGCGGATCATGATGCCCGGCGTCGACCTGATCGGCGATGAGTGGCTGTTTCTCTACATGACCTCGCTGCTCGACCAGCGCGTGCTCACCCACTTCCTGCGCGAGCCCGATTCACTCTGCCGCCAGCCGACCTGGCTGAACCTGCGCCTCTCAAGCGTCCTTTCGGCGGATTTCGGGCGGCTGGTTCGCCTGCTATCGGAATCGGACCGACGCAAACTCACCGTCGAGCTCCAGTCGGTTGACCTGATGGCGGCCTATGACGAGTTCCTGTTCGCGCGCTCGTTCCTGAACGACATCGGCGTCAAGCTTTGCCTCGATGGCGTCGATGACATTGGCCTGCCGGTGCTGGTCGAGGCCAAGATCGGCGTCGACATGATCAAGATCAAGTGGACGCCGGACTCCGACGGTCAGATGCAGGTCGAGCCCGGCGGCGAGTTTGCCCGTGCGCTCAACGAGTATGGCCCGACGCACGTCGTGCTCTGCCATTGCAGCGACCGCAATGCGCTCAAGTTCGGCCACCGGCTCGGCATCACACTGTTCCAGGGCCGCTTCCTCGACCAGCTCCTGAGCCCGACGGCGACCCGCATCAACTGATCGGATTGCGGATCGCCGTGTCGGGTCTTCGCTCAGGCGGATTTGGCGAGCCCCTGGGCTTCCTTGTTGTGGCTCACTACTTCGTCCGCCAGGCGGCCGATCAGCTCCTGCAGATGGTCGAACTTGAACTCGTAGGAGCCGACGCCGAGCGTGAGTGACCTGAGCTCAATGATCAGGTCGTGCATCTCCGCCTGCGGCATCGAGGCGCTCACCTCGTCCCAGCCATCCCAGCCCTCGCGCGGCTCATAGCCGAGCACCTGGCCGCGCCGCCCGGTGACCAGCCGCTGCACATTGGCGGTGAAGCTGTTGGGCACCGCGATCCTGAGCTGGAAGATCGGCTCGAGCAGAACGGGCGAGCAGTTCGGCAGGCCCTCGGACATGGCGAGGCGCCCTGCCGTCTTGAACGCCATTTCCGAGCTGTCGACCGCGTGATACTTGCCGTCGGTCAAGGTTACCGACAGGTCGACGACCGGGAAGCCGAGCGGCCCGTGATCGAGGTGCTCGCGCACCCCGGCCTCTACCGCCGGAATGAACTGCCTCGGCACCGAGCCGCCGACCACCGCATTGTGGAACTCGAAGCCGCTGCCGCGCGGCAGAGGCTTGATATCCACGATGACATCGCCGAACTGGCCATGGCCACCACTCTGCTTCTTGTGGCGCGCGTGCTGCGTGGTTGGCTTCTTGATCGCCTCCTTGTAGGCGACCTTGGGACGCGCGGTGAGCAGCGACAGGCCGTATTTGTGCTTCAGCCGATCGAGCGAGACCTTGAGGTGCATCTCGCCCTGGCCCCAGAGCACGTGCTCGTGCGTGTCGGGGTTGTGCTCGATCCTGACCGAGGGGTCTTCCTGATGCAGGCGCGTCATGGCGCCCGAGACCTTCACCTCGTCCTCGCGCTTCTCGGCGCGCACGGCAAAGGCATAGACGGCGGGCAGAGCCGGCGCCCTTGGCAGATCAACCGCCTTGGCCTCGGCACTCGTGAGCGTCGCACCGGTCACCACCTTGTCCAAGCGGCCGATGCCGACAATCTCGCCGGCGTCCGCCGCCTCGACCTTGTTCTGCTGCGCGCCGACGAGCGTATAGAGCCCGCCGACCCGCTCGCCGCCGGTCAGGGTGGCGCCATCGGTCAGCCGGCCGCGCCACACACGCCCCAGGCTGACCTTGCCGCCATGGGGCGTGATGTAGGTCTTGAGGATCTGAACCAGCGGCGTTTTCTCGGTGAAGGCGATTTTCTTGCGTGCCGCGGAATCGGCAGGACCTGGCGCGATCTTGAGGATGACGTCGATCAAGCGGCGCACGCCCCAGTCCATCTCGGCCGAGCCCATGATCACAGGCACGACCTCTGCCTTGGCCAACGTTTCCTTGAGATAGCCGATGATCTCGGCCTCGCTCGGAATCTTGTCGTCGAGCAGTCGCTCGAGCAGAGCGTCATTATGGTCCGCCAGGCTTTCGAGCAGCGCGGTGCGGGCCGAATCGCGCCGCTCGATGATCGTATCAGGCGCGCTGATCTTGTCGGAGGCAGCGTGGGGCTTGTACTTGTAGGCTTGCCCGCTGATCAGGTCGACATAGCCGGTCGCGTCGGCGCCGTCGCGGATGGCGACTTGGCACGCGACGAATGGCTGCGAGGAGAGCGGCTTCAACGCATCGACCAGCTCCGCGACCCGGACGGTGGTTTCGTCAATCCGGTTCGCGAACAGCATGTGCGGAATGCCGTTCTCGTCGAGAAATTTCAGCAGGCGAGAGAGCGTCAGAACCCGCTCGGTCTGCGGCTCGCAGACAACGACGGCGAGGTCGACGCCCATCAGCGCGTTATAGGTTTCCTGGGCAAACTCCACCGAGCCCGGGCAATCGAGCACGTTGATCCGGCGCCCCTCGACATTGAAGGTCGCCGCGTTGACCTCGACGCTCATCTGCCGCTCGCGCGCCTCCTGTGAGGAGTCGCCCGTGGTGTTCTTGTCCGGTGCGCGGCCCTTGCGAGTGATCGCGCCCGCAACGAACAACATGCTCTCGAGAAGCGTGGTCTTGCCGCTGGTATAAGGGCCGACGAGCGCGATAGTCCGTGGCCCACTGCCGACATTGTCGCTCATGAGTTCCCCCGTGACACTGGCTGGTTGATCCAGCTTGTTTCGTTTGATCGAACCAGCAGGGTCATGCATTTGCAACAACCATTTGCAGGGCCTTGGGCCGGGCGGATAACGTCGCGCCGGCGGCGCCCGCAGGGAACCGGCTGGATCAAGACGGCATGAGCATTTTCGGCAAGGTGATCGGGGGCGCGGCCGGCCTGGCGCTTGGCGGCCCGATTGGGCTTCTCGTTGGCCTCGCGGCAGGACATCTGGTCGATCACGCCGCGCGCCGAACGCTCGGCCGCGGCGCACCAAATATCGCCGCTGACCCGCTTCAGCAGCGGCGCACCGCGTTCACCATCGCGCTGATCGCCCTGGCCGCGAAGATGGCCAAGGCCGACGGCGTGGTGACACGCGACGAGATCGATGCGTTCAAGCGCGTGTTTCGCATTCCCGATGGCGAGCTTTCGCAGGTTGGCCGAATCTTCGATGCCGCGCGCGCGGAGGCTACCGGGTTCGAGCCCTATGCCGACCAGGTTGCGGCGATTTTTCGCGGCCACGCGAATGTGCTCGAGGAGCTGTTGCTGGCGCTTGCGGCGGTCGCAGCGGCCGACCATTCGATCCACGCGGCGGAGCGGCGTTTCCTCGACGACGTGGCGAGGCGCTTCGGCCTCGGGCCCGACGCGGTCGCCCGCGTGCTTGGCACCGTCATGCCGGAGACCGGGCCTGACCCTTACAAGGTTCTCGGCGTATCGCCCGACGCGAGCGATGCCGATATCAAATCGGCCTACAGAAACTTGGTTCGCGAGAACCATCCCGACCGGCTCATGGCAGAGGGCGTGCCGGAGGACATGATCGAGCTCGCGACCAAAGAAACCCAGGCCATCAACGCCGCCTATGACCAGATCGCGCGCGAACGCGGCCTGAAGTGAAACCGAGCCATCTTCTCCTCGCCCTCTTGTGCGCGGTGCTCTGGGGCTATGGCTTCGTCCCGAGCAAGTATGGCGCTGCGCATATGCCGCCCTTGCTGTTCCTGGCGCTTCGCTTCCTGTTGATTGTCGCCATGACGATCTGGTTCGTGCCCCTGCCGCGCGGCCAGTGGCGTCCGGTGATCTACTATTCGCTCACGCTCGGCGTCGGCCATTTCGCGTTGCTCTATGTCGGGCTCAGGCTCGGCGTGGAGGCGACCACGGCGTCAATCATCTGGCTCTCCCAGGTGCCGCTCACGACGCTGCTGGCATTTTTCTTTCTCGGCGACCGGCCGACGCTGCGCACGGTGATCGGCATGTCGATCGCGCTCGCGGGCTCGGCGGCGCTGATCTCGGAGCCGCGCATCGCGGGCGAGCCGCTCGCCATCACGCTCGTCGTCCTGTCGGCCATCATGTGGGCGGTCGCAGCGATCCAGGCGAAGCGCCTGCCGCAGGTGAGCCCGGTTGCGTTCAATGCCTGGATGTCGCTCATCTCTCTGCCGGTGCTGCTCGTTCTCTCCTTCGCCCTTGAGACCGACCAGTACCACGAGTTCCTGGCGCCCGACTGGAAGCTCCACGCCTCGCTCGTTTACATGGCGCTGTTTTCGTCGGTCATCGGCTATGGCATCTGGTTCTATCTGCTGCGTCGCCACCCGGTGAGCCGGACCGCGCCGTTCCTCCTGCTCGTGCCGATCATCGGCGTGGTCTCGGGCGTGTTGACACTCAATGACCCGATCACCTGGCGCACCGTGATCAGTGGCCTCATCACCTTTGCTGGCGTGGCGCTGATCGTGATCAAGCGCCCGGTCGTGGCGACGCCGCCCGCTGAGACATGAGGCCGCAGGATCTCCTGCTCGCTCTCCTCGTTGCCTCGATCTGGGGCTTCGGATTCGTTCCTTCGAAGATCGCGACCACGGAGGTGCCACCGCTCTTCGTCATCACACTGCGTTTCGGTCTGGTGGTGCTGTGCACGATCTGGTTCATCCGCGTGCCATGCGCCCAATGGCGCGGGCTCGCGCTGTTCGCCGGGCTCATGGGTGTCGGCCATTTCGCGCCCGCCTATGTCGGCCTGCGCCTCGGCGTGGATTCGACAACCGCGGCCTTGATCTGGCAGATGCAGGTGCCGTGCACGGTGATGCTGGCCTATTTCCTGCTCGCCGAGCGCCTTGATCGGCGAGCGATTCTCGGGCTCCTGGTCGCCTTGCTCGGTGTAGGCGTTTTTCTCGGGGAACCGGCGCATCAGGAGAATTGGCTCGGCATCGGCCTTCAATTCGCCGGCATGCTGTTCAACGCCTTCGCCAACATCCAGGCCAAGCGCCTGAGCCACTTGCACCCGATCACCATTAACGCGGTAACCGCGCTGCTGGCCGCGCCGGTTCTGGGCGCGATGTCCGCAGGGCTCGAGCAGGACCAATTCGCCGCGCTTGCCGCCGCAAGCTGGAAGACGCCGGCTTCGATCGCCTTTCTCGCGATCGTCTCGACCCTGGTCGGCTTCAGCGGATTCTATTACCTGTTGAAACGCTACCCGGTCGGCTGGGTGACCGCGATCGTGCTGCTCGTGCCGTTGACCGGCGCGATCGCCGGGGTCGGCCTGATGGGGGACCACCTCAGCTGGCTGTCCGCCCTTGGTGGTGGTGCGATGCTATTGGGCGTGGGTCTGATCATCATTCGACCGGGAACATTTCGCGCGAGACGCGACGACGGAATGAGATGACGCTGACCATCATCGAGCGCCCATCGGCCAATCACGATGCACGGCCTGACGGTGCCAAGGTCGACACCCTCGTGCTTCACTACACGGACATGCTGAGCGCCGAGGCGGCGCTGCGCCGGCTGTGCGATTCGCTCGCCGAGGTGAGCGCGCATTATCTGATCGCCGAGGATGGCGCGGTTTTTCGCCTGGTGCCGGAACAGCGACGCGCCTGGCACGCGGGCCGCAGCCGCTGGCGCGGCGTCGAGGGCCTGAACGCGACCTCGATCGGCATCGAGCTCGCCAATCCGGGCCACAGCAATGGCTACCGCCCATTTCCCGCGGCCCAGATGGAAGCGCTGATCACGCTGGCGCGCGACGTTCTCGGACGACACCCGATCCCGTCACGCAATGTGGTCGGGCACTCCGACATCGCGCCGGAGCGAAAGCTGGACCCCGGCGAGCTGTTCGACTGGCGCCAATTGGCCGAGGCCGGCATCGGGCTGTGGCCGAGCGGCGATGCGTCCCATTCCGTCAACGCGAACCCGCCACTCGGCATGGGCGATCATGGGCCGCGTGTAACACGGCTGCGCCGGCGCCTCGCGCGCTACGGCTATGGCCTCGGCGATGACGATCGCTTCGGGCCCCACACCCAGGCGGTGGTGATCGCCTTTCAGCGCCATTTCAGGCCCGAGCGGCTCGATGGAAGCTGGGACGGCGAATGCGACCATCGCCTGAGCCGGCTTCTCGCCCTCGCCGGCGAGCCGGACGATTGACCTTGCGGGTTGCGAAGCCTAGGTAGAGCTGGCCAGACGGCCGGACGGCCGCCTTCGCCCTCGGGCGGGGGAGGAAAGTCCGGGCTCCACGGGAACACGGAGCCGGGTAACGCCCGGCGGGGGCGACCCCAGGGACAGTGCCACAGAGAGCAGACCGCCGGCCGCCGGGGCTTCGGCCCATGGCCTGCCGGCAAGGGTGAAAGGGTGCGGTAAGAGCGCACCGCGTCGCCGGTAACGGCGATGGCACGGCAAACCCCTCCGGGAGCAAGACCAAGTAGGGGCGGTTCGCCCGTCGCGAGATGGGCAGTGCGTTCCCGCGCCAGCCGCCCGGGTCGGTCGCGCGAGGCGCCCGGTAACGGGCGTCCCAGATGAATGGTCGTCGCGTGGGCTCTCGTGGGCCCGCGTACAGAACCCGGCTTATAGGCCGTCTGGCGCCTTTCCGTTCTCCTTCGGAACAAAGACGGCCCGACTCGGGGCCTACCGCCGGCTGTGGGAAGAGGATATAGAGCCAATTCCACTCTGATTGAATCGAAGGGGGTTCCAAACCCGGCTTTGTTCTGATTCAAGATGCTGGCTGGATTGAGGAGGCCAGCATGGATGCC
>Ga0194121_10007500_pt1 | contig 14202 bp, 12 predicted proteins | sample TA2MahCa50mmetaG_FD_148609 | JGI IMG/M metagenome (GOLD analysis project Ga0194121, IMG submission 148609) | Freshwater microbial communities from Lake Tanganyika, Tanzania - TA2015020 Mahale Deep Cast 50m | ecosystem: Environmental > Aquatic > Freshwater > Lake | place: Tanzania: Lake... | reverse complement strand
CCGGGGCGAGCCGAGCCGCCGCGCGGCGGCGCGCAGCGCGAGCATTTCGGCGTGCGCGCTTGGGTCATGGTCCGCCTCAGTGCGGTTGCCGGCGGCGGCTAGCACCACGCCCGTGGCGCTCACCACCACCGCGCCGACCGGCACCTCGCCGCGCGCCGCCGCGGCCTCGGCCTCGGCCAGCGCGAGCTGCATGGGTGACAGGATGGTCTCGTGCATGACCGCGACAGTCCCCAACCCGCTTTGCGCCGTCAAGGCGATGCTCGGCCTACTGCCCCCAACCCAACCGTCACTGCGGCGAAAGCCGGGGTCCATCTCGCCTTGTAGCCCCTGGATACCGGCTCGAAAGGTTCGCAAAGCCTCCGGCCTTCGGCTTACCTAGCGGCCGGCATGACCGTCGAACGATTCGGCCGCGACGCCTTGTTGCCATTATCCCCGCCCCGCCCCTATGGTCACGGCCATGATGAGATCGCGTCGCGACCGGCCGGTGATCGGGCTCAGCCTCGATTCCGAGGCGCCGGGCGGCTATTCCAAGTTTCCCTGGTATGCGCTGCGCCAGAACTATTTCTCGGCGATCGCGGCGGCCGGTGGGCTGCCGGTCGCGCTGCCGCACGAGCCCGAGCTGGCCGAGCATTATCTCACGCTCATTGATGGCCTCGTGGTGACGGGCGGCGCGTTCGATGTCGACCCATCGCTGTTCGGCGCGAGCGAGCACCACGCGACCGTGATCACCAAGGATCAGCGCACCGCGTTCGAGCTCGCGATCTGCCGGGGCGCGCATCGCGCCGATCTGCCGAGCCTCGGCATTTGCGGCGGCGAGCAGTTGATGAACGTGGCGCTCGGCGGCACGCTCATTCAGCACATTCCGGACGAGGTGGCGAACGCGCTCGCCCATGAGCAGCCGAACCCACGGAACGAGCCGGGCCACGCGGTTGAGGTGAGCGCGGCGACGCGCCTGGCGAATATTGTTGGCCGCAAGGTGATGCAGGTGAACAGCGCGCACCATCAGGCAGTGAAGGCGGTGGCGCCGGGGCTCGCGATCAACGCGATCGCGCCCGATGGCGTGATCGAGGGCATCGAGGACGCCGCGCGCAAATTCTTCATTGGCGTGCAGTGGCACCCCGAGTTCGCGATCGACCCGGGCGATCAGAAGCTGTTCGACGCGCTGATCGCGGCGTGCCGCTCATGAGCGCCGAGCCCGAGCGCATCGCCAAGGTGCTGGCCCGCGCCGGTGTCGCCTCGCGCCGCAACGCAGAGAAACTGATCGCCGAAGGCCGCGTCGCGCTCGATGGCGAGGTCATCACCTCGCCGGCGACCAAGGTCGCGCCCGGGCAGAGGCTGACCGTCAACGGCAAGGCGATCCAGGACAAGCTGCCGAGCGCGCTCTGGCGCTATCACAAACCGGCCGGCCTGATCACCACGCACCGTGACCCCGAGGGACGCAAGACCGTGTTCGACACGCTGCCACGCGAGATCGGTCGCGTGGTCTCGGTCGGGCGGCTCGATGTCAACTCCGAGGGCCTCTTGCTGCTCACCAATGACGGCGCACTCGCCCGCGCGCTTGAACTGCCGGCGACCGGCTGGGTCAGGCGCTATCGGGTGCGCGTGTTCGGCAAGCCGAAACCTGCCGATCTCGCGGCGCTGAAAGGCGGCATCACGGTCGCGGGCGTGCGCTATGGCCCGATGGAGGCCGCGATCGATTCGGCCAAGGGCGACAATGCCTGGCTGACCGTCGCGCTCGCCGAGGGCAAGAACCGCGAGGTGCGCCGCGTGCTCGAGCATCTGGGCTTCAAGGTGAACCGGCTGATCCGCGTGGCCTATGGGCCGTTCCAGCTGGGCCGGCTCGAGCGCGGCGCGATCGAGCGCGTGCCGCCCAAGGTGATGCGCGAGCAGCTCGGCAAGCTTCTGCCGCGCGATGAGGCGGGCGGCGATGCGCGTCGTCGGCGGGCGGCTTAAGGGACGGAAGCTAGCCGCACCCGAAGGTCGAGAGCTGCGCCCGACCTCGGATCGTGCGCGTCAGGCTGTCTTCAACATCATCGAGCACAGCGAGCTGATGACGCGACCGCTCGAGGGCGCGACGGTGCTCGACGCCTTCGCCGGCACCGGCGCAATCGGCATCGAGGCGCTGTCGCGCGGTGCCGCGCACGCGACATTCATCGAGCGCGAGAGCCGCGCGCTCGTGACGCTCGCTTCCAACCTCAGGGCCTGCGGTCTCGGCCCGGCGCTGGCCGAGATTCTGCGCGCCGATGCGCTCAATCCACCGAAGGCGCGCGCAAGCGTCGACCTCGCCTTCCTCGACCCGCCCTATCGCGAAGACCTGGCGCCTCCGGCGCTCGCGGCGCTGCAGAGTCATGGCTGGCTTGGCGATGAAACCCTGATCGTGCTCGAGCTTGGAGCACGCGATGTGTTCGATCCGCCGCCAGGCTTCGAGGTGCGCGATGAGCGCCTCTATGGCGCCGCGCGCGTGGTGTTCTTAAGGTTGAAGAAGAAGAATTGAACCACAAAGACACCAAGACACGAAGGGTACTGGATTGCTCGGACGCTACAGCACGCGCCGACGAATGCCATTCTTTAGCAAGGGAACATTGAAGTTGATCAACAGGCCAAGCCGGTTCTGCGTGAGCTTGAGATAGGTGAGAAGCTGTGCTTCGTGCACGGGCAGGATCGATTCAGTTGCCTTGATCTCAACGATGATCGAATCGGCAACGAGCAGATCAAGCCGCAGGCCGGCGTCCAAGGTCATTCCGCCATAGTGCACCGGCAGGGAAACCTGCCTGGCAAAGGGAATGCGCTTTGTCTCAAGTTCGTGGGTGAGGCAGGCTTCATAGACTGACTCGAGAAGCCCAGGCCCAAGCGTCGTGTGAACCCAGAAAGCAGCGTCGACGACGTGTTTGGCGGCTTGCTCGGTGGCGTCAGGAATGGGATCCATGAACGAGAGTCGTGTTCCGCCTTCTTTGTGCCTTCGTGCCTTTGTGGTGCACTGTCCCTATCTCATCGCCGCCCGAACAGCCGCTCGATATCGGCGAGCTTGAGCTCTACATAGGTCGGCCGGCCGTGATTGCACTGGCCGGCATAGGGTGTCGATTCCATCTGGCGCAGCAGCGCGTCCATCTCCTCAGGCGAAAGGCGGCGGCCGGCGCGCACGCTGCCATGACACGCCATGGTCGAGCAGATGTCGGCGAGGCGCTCTTTCAAGGCGACCGAATGCCCGAGCTCGGCCAGCTCGTCGGCCAGATCCTGCAGCAGGTTCTTGACCTCGCTCTGGCCGATCAGCGCCGGCACCTCGCGCACAATGAGGGCGCCAGGACCGAAGCGCTCGATGACGAGGCCGAGCTCGGCGAGCTCGCCTTCGCGCTCGATGAGCCGCTCCTGCGCGGCCGGATCGAGCTCGACGATCTCAGGCACGAGCAGCATCTGGCGCTTCACGCCGCCATTGTCGAGCGCGGCCTTCATGCGCTCGAACACGATGCGCTCATGCGCGGCGTGCTGGTCAACGATGACGAGGCCATCGCCGGTCTGCGCGATGATGTACGTGCCATGAACTTGCGCGCGCGCGCGGCCGAGCGGCGGGTCGAGCGCCGACGTTTTCGCTTCAGCCGTTGCAACCGAGGGCGCGCTCGCCATGGGCGCCTGGAACGCGGCAGTCGCCTCGGCAAGGCCACGCGCGATTGGTGTGGGTGCGCTGCCATAACCCCCGACCGATCCGCCGCGATGCGGGGCAAGCGGCAAGGTCGGCGCTGATTCCGCCCTGAAGGCGCCAAGCGCAGCCATGCCGACGCTCGATGAGGCGCGATGGCCGGCAGCCGCGAGCGCGCTCTTGAGCGCACCGATGATCAGCCCGCGAACGAGGCCGGAGTCACGAAAACGCACCTCCGCCTTGGTCGGGTGCACGTTGACGTCGACCTCGTGGGGATCGAGCGTCAGGAACAGCGCGACCATCGGATAGCGTCCGCCGCCGACGAGATCCTGGTACGCCGCCCTGACGGCGCCGAGCACCAGGCGATCCTTGACCGCACGGCCATTGACGAAGAGATACTGATGCTGCGCGGTCGCACGATTCTCGGTCGGCAGGCCAGCGAAACCGCTGAGCCTGACCCCTTCGCGCTCGGCCTCGATCGCAAGCGCATTCTGCGCGAAGCCAGCGCCCATGATCGCGCCGAGCCGGGCGAGCCCGCCGGGCGCGAGATCGGGCTCGAGGCGGCGCAGCACCCGACCATCCGACGACAGCGTGAACGCGATCTTCGGGTGGCTCATGGCCAGTCGGTCGACCATCTCGCCGATCGCGAGCAGCTCGGCGCGCGCGCTCTTCAGAAATTTGAGCCGCGCCGGTGTCGCAAAGAATAGATCGCGTACCACGACCTCGGTGCCCTTGGCGCGCGCGGCCGGTGCGATCTCCCCCGCCACACCGGCCTCGACCGCGATGCGCCAGGCGCTCGGCGCGCCAGCGGCGCGGCTGATGATCTCAAGCCGACTGACGGCGGCGATCGAGGGCAGGGCCTCGCCGCGAAAGCCGAGCGTCGCGATCGCAAGCAGATCATTGTCGTCAGCGAGCTTCGATGTGGCGTGGCGCGCAAGCGCGAGCGCGAGCTCGCCCTCAGCGATACCGATGCCGTCATCGGCGACACGCACGAGCGTGCGTCCGCCCTCCTCGACCGCGACCTCGATGCGCCCGGCGCCGCCATCGAGCGCGTTCTCGACCAGCTCCTTCACGACCGAGGCCGGCCGCTCGATCACCTCGCCGGCGGCGATGCGATTGACCACGCCTTCAGGCAAGAGACGGATGGTCATGATTTTACGCCGCCGAGCATCTCGATCACCAGGCGCTTGCCATGCTCGACGGCCGGCTGGTCGAACGCGTTGACGCCCAGCAGATCTGCCGTAATCACGGTCTCGAGCATGAACTGCATGAACAGGCCGCCCAGCGTTCTCGCGTCGGTCGTGTCGAGGGTCAGGCGCCGCACCGGCCGGCCGTATTCCAGCAGGCTCCGCGCGGTCGCCTCTGCCTCAGCGGCAAACAGGCTGCCGAGACTCTGCCCTCCAAGGTAGGCGACGCCGAGCGCGTCGGCGAGTCCGCGCCCGAATCGAGGCTCGACGGCCGGCGCCGTGGCGCTCAGCACGGTGAAGAATTTGTCCGCCGGGCCCGCGAGATAAAGCTGGAGCTGGCTGTGTTGATCGGTCGTGCCGCGCGCGGTGACCGGCGTGATGCCTTTGCCGTCCTTGCCGAGCGACTCGCCCACCAGCTGGCGCCACCAGAGCCCGAACGGCTCGAGCGCGTCGCCATAGGTCATGAGCACATGCGTCCCGATGCCATGTGTGCCGGCCAAGGCCACAAGGCGTGCGGCGGCTTCTGCTGGAGGTGGCAGCACATCGCCGGCATCAAACGTCCGCGCCATCGCCTCTGCCGCACCGGCGCGCAAGCCCCGCGCATCGAGCCCGAGAAAAAGCGCCGGCAACAGCCCGACCAGCGACAGCACTGAGAATCGGCCGCCGAGATTGGGGTCATGGTCGAGCACCGATGCGCCGAGGCGCGCCGCGAGCCTGCGCATCGGGCTGTCACCCGGCTCGACGACAAAGCGCACATGGTCGGTCGCCCGGCCTTTTTGCAAGCGGTCGAGCACGGCGAAGCTGAGCGCAAGCGTTTCCGCGGTGGTGCCGGACTTGCTGATGGCCAGGAAGCCCGTGGTGTCGAGATCGAGCGCATCGAGCGCGCGCGTGACCGCTTCAGGGTCGACATTGTCGAGGAAGCTCAATCCGTACCCGCCCGAGACGCGGCCCGGCGCCAATGCCCCCGCGATCGCCTGCGCACCCAGGCTCGAGCCGCCCGTGCCGATCACCACGAGGTGGCGAAAACGCGCGCGCAACGCCTCGGCCTCGCGTTCGAGCGTGGGCAGATCGTCCCTCGCATGGGTCATGTGGAGGAAGCGCGGGCCGCGGCCTTCGCGAAATTCCTGCTTCAGCCGAGCCAGAGCGGCGGCGGCGCGCCGCCCAAGCTCGATACTGTCATCGTTTGATGACGACGTGAGCGACGCGGACGCGAGGGTTTCCTGGGGCGACATGGTTCAATCGCTCGAACACCTGGACACTGCCTGTCCGAGCGACGATAGCAGCCACGATGCGGTTCAACCAACCGCTTGCGCTGTCAGAAACCGAGGGCCGTTACGTGCTCGACGGTCAGACTACGGTGTTGGCTCAATGCCCGTCGGGTTGCCCGCGACTACGACGACGAGCTTCGAGGGGTCGAGCAGGCGCTTCGCCACCCGCGCGATATCCGCCACCGTCACCCCGTTGATCAGGTCATTGCGCTTTTGGAAGTAGTCGATGCCAAGTTTGTCGATCTGTACACCGACCAACATGTCGGCGATCTTGGCGCCGGTGTCGAAGCGCAAGGGATAGGCTCCGGTCAGATGGCGCTTGGCGGCCGCAAGCTCTTCCTCGGTCACGCCCTCATTCGCCATGCGGGCGATCGCGTCCTTGATCAGCGCGAGCGATTCGGCCACACGGCTGTTCTCGGTCGCGACGCCCCCGAGATAGAGGCCGGCCGCTTTCAGCGGCTGAAGATAGGAGTAGACCGAATAGGCGAGGCCGCGCTTCTCGCGTACTTCCTGATAGAGCCGCGAGGTGAAGCCGCCGCCGCCCAGCACATAGTTCATGACATAGGCGGCATAGAAGTCCGGGTCTTCGCGTTTAAGGCCGGGCAGGCCGAACGAGACGACGCTCTGCGGCACATCGATGCGCTCAACCGCAATCTTGCCCGCGGCCGGAAACGCCGCTTCGGGCAATTCGGCCGACGCCGCGGTCGCCGGCAGATCGCCGAGCGCAAGATCGACCAGACGCGCGATCTCGGCCGGCTCAACATCGCCTGAGGCGCCGATCACGACGTTGTCGCGCGCGAAGCGGCCTTTGGCATAGGCCTTGAGGTCATCGACCGTGATCGTGGCGATCGAGGCCTCCGTGCCATCGGTCGGTGCGCCATAAGGGTGCGCCCCGAAGGCCAGACGGAACCAGCCAAGGGCCGAGCGTTTGTTCGGATCGTGCTTCGCGTCCGAGAGGATCTGCACGAACTGGGCGCGCACGCGTTCGACCGCGTCCACATCAAAGCGCGGTTTGGTGAGCGCGAGGCCAAGCAGGCTGAACGCCGTCTCCCGCTTGGTCGAGAGCGTTTGCAGATCGATCAGGAAGCCGTCGAGGCTGGCGTTGGCGCTAAAGCCAATCGCATCGTTGATGATGGCGCGCTGGAACGCCTGCGAATCCATCTCGCCGGCGCCCTCGTTCAGCATGCCGGAAACAAAGCTCGCCAAGCCTTCCTTGCCCTGCGGGTCGAGCGCCGACCCACTGAGAAATTGAACGCTGAGCGCAATGATGGGAATAGCTGGCTCGCGCACATACCAAAGCGTGAGGCCCTTGGGCGTCTTGATTTCCTCCACCTCGGCAGCCGCATCGGCCCGATCGACGGGCAACGCCAGTACCGCTGCGAACAGGAGAACGAAAAACGCCAGGAAAGAAACGCCGCGCATCCGGGACCTCATGGTCTAGCCCTCCGCCTTCGGCAGGAGCAGCCCGGTAACCGAACGCTCTGGCCTCAAGATCGCGCGGGCCGCCTGATTGATCTGTTCGACCGTCACCGCATCGAGGCGGGCCGGCCAATTCTGGATGTCCTCGATCGCGAGGCCAATCGAGAGCACCGTGCCGAAGATCGTTGCAATCTGCTGCGGATCATCGAGGGCATAGAGCGCGCGCGCCTTCATGCGCTCGACCGACTCTTTCAACTCGGCCTCCGTCACACCATCCTTCAGGAGATTGGCGATGGCGGCATCGAGCGCGGCTTCAAGATCGGCCATGCCGACGCCGGGAAGTGGTGCCGCATAGAGCAGGAAGCTGGCCCAATCGATCGAGAGTGAATGAAAGGCCGAGCCGGCATAGGTCGCGGTCTTGTTCTCGACCGTCAAAGAGCGATAGAGGCGGCTCGTGGTGTTGCTGCCGAGGATGTCGGACAGCACAGCAAGCGCGGTCGACGTGTCGCGATCGGCCGACGCTGCGGCTGGCGCCAGATAGGTGCGTATGAGCGACGGCTGGCTCACCCGCGCATCGCGCAGCACGATCCGGCGCTCGGCCAACGGCGGCGGCTCCGTGGTTCGCGTTCGCTCGCCAAGGTTCTTGGCGGCAATCGTGCCGTAATACTTCTCGGCAAGCGGCTTCAGCTCGGACGCCGTAATGTCCCCCGCGACCACCAGGGTGGCGTTGTTGGGCGCATAGAATCGGGTATAGGCCGCGAGCGCGTCTTCCCGTGTCAGCCCCTCCATCTCGTGGCGCCAGCCAATATTGGGCGTGCCATAGGGGTGCCTTGCATATTGGACGGCCTCGAGCTGCTCGTTGAGCAGCGCCGCGGGATCATTGTCGATCCGGCTCGAGCGCTCCTCGAGGATGACCGCGCGCTCAGGCAGCACGATATCGTCTGTCAATTTGAGATTGACCATGCGGTCGGCCTCGATTCCCATCACGATCTCGAGCCGATCGCGCGCCACCACCTGAAAATACGCGGTGTAGTCTGCGGCGGTGAAGGCGTTCTCGACGCCGCCATTGTCCGCCACGATGCGGGAGAACTCGCCGGGCTTCAGCGTGTTCGTGCCCTTGAACATCAAGTGCTCGAGAAAATGGGCAATGCCTGACTTGCCGACCGGATCATCGGCGGCGCCCACCCGATACCAGACCATGTGCACGACGATCGGCGAGCGATGATTGGGCAGCACCACAACCCGCATGCCGTTCGTGAGCATGAAGCTCTCGATTTTGTACGGCAGGGTCGACGTACTTCCTTCGGCCCAAGCAGGCCGATGGGCGACGATGGCCGATCCGACGAGAAGAACAGCGAGGACGAGGCTCAGGCAGGAACGGCGAAACGCATGGGCCGACATCGAACCCTCATGAGGTTACAGCGCGGCGCGCAGCCCCATCAGGCTTGCGCGCAGAACGCCGACAAACGAAATAGCGCCGCCCGTGCTATCTGGATCAGAAGAGGCCTTCGAGAAAGCCCTTCTCGCGTTTCTTGATGGTTGGCGTCTCGCCTTCCGTCACCGGCTTGCCGAGCGCCGCATTCTCCTTCAGGCGCTGGGACTCGGCGCTGGCATCGAGCGGCTCGCCCGGGGGCTCCCGCTCCTGCCAGAACAGAAGATCGGACACGAAGCTTTCGTCTTCCTTAGCGTAGATCGAGAACTCGCGATCAATGGTCTGGCGGATATTAGGGTCGTTCTGGTCAGCACCGGCCGATCTGAGGATCGCCGATTCGCCCTGGCCGAAACCGACCGAGCTGATTTCGGTGTCCGCGCCGCCTTCCCGCCCAAAAACCGCGGCTGCCGCCTTCTCGCGCACCGGGGTTTCCTGCTGCCCAGGCCCGCCGGTGCCGGGAGGCCGGAGCTGGAAATCCGGCGGCACGACCAGCGGCAAATTCGGCAGCACGGCAAACTCGTCGGGCGGCTGTTTCGCCAGACCAAGCGATTTTTTCACGCCTTCACAGGCGCTTAGACTGGCGACCACCGCGAGTGCCGCGAGCGGAAGCACCAGGCGCCGTGCCAAGGGCGGTAACGATATGGGGCGCATGGCAGGCACGTCTCCCTATGTGGTTGGGCGGCTTGGGCGAAACAGGGAGTCGATCAACAGGAGGCCGACCCCGATGGTGATGCCCGAATCCGCCAAATTGAAGGCGGGCCAATGATAACCGCCCGCATGCAGGTCGATAAAGTCGATCACCCAGCCTAGCCGAGCCCGATCGATGACGTTTCCGATGGCGCCGCCGACGATCAGCCCGAGCGCGAGCCCCAAAAGCCACCTCTTGGCGCGCGCCATCCAAACCAGCAACGCCCCGGAGATCACCACCGCGAGCCCGGCGAACAACCACGGCCCGACGCCCGATTCACTCTCGAACAGGCCGAAACTGATGCCCCGGTTCTCGACCGGGACCAGATTGAAGAACCCGGTGACCTCGATCTGCCGTTCCGGCTCCCACAGGGCGTCATGCGCGAGCCACTTGGTGATTTGGTCGAGCACGAGCGTCACCACGGCAACGATAAGCCCGAGCTTCAACACGCCCCGGCCGGATGACCTGGCCATGAGCGCCAGCGCCGTCACTCCGCCGCCTCGCGGAAGGCCGCGACCGCGTCATCGCACCGCCCGCACAGATCGCCCGCGGCGGATTTGCCGACGTCCGGCAGCAATTGCCAGCAGCGCGCGCACTTCGCGTGGCTCGACGGCACGAACTGGACCGCGACCCCCGGCACATCCGGCAGCGTCTCAATGCCTTCAATCCCTGTGGCCTCGGCGATCGGCCGTACGGTGACACCTGAAGTGATGGCAAGCTCGGCTAGGGTGAGGCCCGGCAGGTCGAGCACGTCGCGATAGGAGTCCTCGATGAACAGCACGGGCCAGGCCTCGAGCGAGGCGCCGATCTTCTTGTCGGCGCGCGCCCGCTCGAGCGCCTTGGTGATGACGCGCCGAACACCGAGCAAGCGCTCCATTTTTTCGGCCAGCACCTGGTCGCGCCAGGCCTCGGGCAGATCGGGGAATGAGCGCCGATGCACGCTCGAATCATCCTCGGTGTGACGCGTGCGCCAAGCCTCTTCGGCGGTGAACGGGATGAGCGGCGCAAACCACGCGGTGAGACAATCGAACAGGATGTCGAGCACAGTGCGCGCGGCGCGGCGGCGCGGCGCATCGCGCCGGTCGCAATAGAGCGAATCTTTGCGCACGTCGAAATAGAGCGCCGAGAGCTCGACCGCGCAGAAATTGTGCAGCGCGGCGAAGAGCGAGTGGAAATCATAGGCCTCGCTCCAGCGCCGGATGTCGACATCCAGCGCCTTGAGCCGGTGCAGGACGTAGCGATCGAGCGGCGGCATCTCGCTCGCCGGCACACGCTCGGCCGGCGTGAAGCCGTCGAGGCTACCGAGCAAATAGCGCAGCGTGTTCCGCAGCCGCCGATAGGCATCGGCCTGATAGCGCAGGATGTCGTTCGAGATGCGCAGGTCCTCGGAATAGTCCGCGCTCACCACCCAGAGCCTGAGGATATCCGCACCATATTGGTCGATGACGGTCTGCGGCGCGATGACATTGCCGAGCGATTTCGACATCTTGCGCCCTTCGCCATCGACCACGAAACCGTGGGTCAAGACCGCGTCATAGGGCGCGCGGCCGCGTGTGCCGCAGGATTCGAGCAGCGAGGAATGGAACCAGCCGCGATGCTGATCCGAGCCTTCGAGATAGAGCGAGGCCGGCCAGCCGAGATCGTCCCGCTTCTCCAACACAAAGGCGTGGCTCGACCCTGATTCGAACCAGACGTCGAGAATATCGGTGACGCGCTCATAGCGTGTCGCGTCGCGCTCCGGCCCGATGAAGCGCTGCGGATCGCTCGAGAACCAAGCCTCCACGCCCTCCTTCTCGACCGCTTCGGCCACACGCTCGATCACCTTCGGATCACGCAGGGGCTCGCCCGATTGCTTGTCGACGAACACCGTGATCGGCACGCCCCAGATGCGCTGCCGCGAGATCACCCAGTCCGGCCGCTGCTCGATCATGGAATAGAGCCGCTGGCGCCCGGATTGCGGCACCCAGCGCACCTGATCGATCGCCATCAGCGCGGTATCGCGCAGGCCCGTGATCGACATCGAGATGAACCATTGCGGCGTCGCGCGGAAGATGAGCGGCGCCTTCGAGCGCCAGGAATGCGGATAGGAGTGGGTGAGCTTGCCGCGCGCCGCGAGCGCGCCCGCCGCATCCAGCTTCTCCGCGATCGGATCATCCGCCTTGAAAACGTGGAGGCCCGCGACCAGCGGCACCTGCGGCATGAACGTGCCGTCATCCGCCACCGTCTCCGGCACCTCGATTGCCTTGCGCCCGCCGGCGCGCACGTTTTCACTGCGGTTCCAGTCGCGCACCGCTTCGAAGTCCTCCGCGCCGTGGCCGGGCGCGGTGTGCACGAAGCCGGTGCCCTGCTCGGTGGTCACGTGATCGCCGGGAAGGAGCGGCACCTCGAAGTCATAGCCCTGACCGCGCCAGGGATGCGCGCACACGGTCTCGGACAGCGCGGCCGGCGCGATCGCCTCCGCGATGGTGCGCGCCTCGGTCACCTTCAAATCGCGCAGCACCTGCTCGGCCAGCTCGCTCGCAAAGGCCAGACGCTCGCCAACCTTGGCGCGACTGCCCTCCGCCACCGCCATCACCTCGACGACGCGATAGTCGAGCGAGGGGCCATAGGCGATCGCGCGGTTGCCGGGAATGGTCCAGGGCGTGGTCGTCCAGATCAGCACCGAGGCGCCGTCGAGCGCGGGCACGCCCGGCTTCACCACCTTGAAGCGCACCCAGATGGTCGTCGATGTATGGTCGTGATACTCGATCTCGGCCTCGGCGAGCGCGGTCTTCTCCACGACCGACCACATCACCGGCTTGGCACCGCGATAGAGGCTGCCGTTCACCAGGAACTTACCGAGCTCGCGCACGATCTGCGCCTCGGCGTCATAGCTCATCGTGGTGTACGGGTTCTCCCAGTCACCGATCACGCCGAGTCGCTTGAACTCCTCACGCTGGATATCGATCCACTTGGAGGCAAAGGCGCGGCACTCATTGCGGAACTGATCGGTCGGCACCGCGTCCTTGTCCTTGCCGGCCTTGCGATAGGCCTGCTCGACCTGCCATTCGATCGGCAGGCCATGACAGTCCCAGCCCGGCACATAAACCGAGTCACGCCCCATCATCTGCTGCGAGCGGACGATCACGTCCTTCAGGATCTTGTTGAGCGCATGGCCGATGTGCAGATGGCCGTTGGCATAAGGCGGGCCGTCATGCAGCACGAACTTCTCGCGCCCCTTCGAATCCTCGCGCAAGCGCTGATAGAGCCCGAGCCGCTCCCATAGTTTGAGGAGTTCCGGCTCGCGCTTCGGCAGGTCCGCCTTCATGGCGAAGGCGGTGCGCGGCAGGAAGACGGTCGGTCGATAATCGGTGGTCATGTCGACGCCTGCTCAAGCTCGGTGGCGGCGCGGCCGAGGCTCGGCCCATCCGCCTGTTCGCGCGCGAGGATGGCGCGCGCCTCGCGACAATCAAGCGCGATCTGCGCCTTCAGCGCCTCGAGGCCATCGAACTTGCGCTCCGGCCTGATGCGCTCGACAAAGCGGAAGCAGACGCGCCGCCCGTAAAGATCCCCCGAATAGTCGAAGATGTGGACCTCGAGGCGCTCATCGAGCCCGCCGACCGTGGGCCGCTTGCCGACATTGCCGACCGCCTGGTGCCAGGCGACGCCGGCTGCGGTCGGCACGCCGGCAAAGAGCGCATAGACCCCGGCGGGCGGATGCAGCGCGCCCTCGAGCGGCAGATTGGCGGTGGGAAAACCGATGGTCCGCCCGCGCCGATCCCCGATTGCGATGTGCCCCTCGAGCTCGAACCAGCGGCCGAGAATGGCGGCAGCAGCGCGAGGATCGCCAGAGGCCACCAGACGGCGCGCCTCGCTCGAGGAATAGCGGCCGGCCTTCGCGCCCTGCGGCGCGATCAGCGTAACGCCAACACCCTCCGCCACGGCAATCGTTTGCAGCAGCGCGGCCGTGCCCGCGCGCCCCTTGCCGAAGGCGAAATCCTCTCCGACGACGAGGTGGCGCGCAGCCAGTCCCTGAATCAAAACCTCGCGCACGAAAGCGTCGGCCGGCTTGGCCGCGAGTGCGCCCGAGAACCGCAACACATAGAGCCGTTCGACCCCCAAGTCGTTCAGCGCGCCGGCCTTGATGCGAAACGGGGTCAGGCGAAACGGCTCAGGCGCCCTGCCGAGCACGGTGCGCGGGTGCGGCTCGAAGGTAAGCACGCCGAGGGGCGCGCCCGCCTGGCGCGCAAGCCTGGCCGCCGCCGCGATCACGGCCTGATGGCCGCGATGGACGCCGTCGAAATTGCCGATTGCGATGGCCGCGCCCCGCGCCTCTGGCGGCAGGCCGGCATAGCGGCGAATGATTCGCAACGATGGCCTCGCGCGGGGTCAACCCGTCGATCGCTCTGAAACGGCATAGAGAATAGGCGCGCCGGACGCGCTTGGCCAGACGCGCGGCGGCTACTCGGCGGCCAAAGGCAGGCGCGAGGGCACCTGGATGACCGCCTTGCCTTCAACCACCACAATGTCGCCCACCATGCAGGTGGTGTTGAAGGTGACGCGCTTCTTCTCGGGGTCGAGCGCCTCGCCACACG
>Ga0194121_10007499_pt1 | contig 14205 bp, 11 predicted proteins | sample TA2MahCa50mmetaG_FD_148609 | JGI IMG/M metagenome (GOLD analysis project Ga0194121, IMG submission 148609) | Freshwater microbial communities from Lake Tanganyika, Tanzania - TA2015020 Mahale Deep Cast 50m | ecosystem: Environmental > Aquatic > Freshwater > Lake | place: Tanzania: Lake... | reverse complement strand
GACTGCCATTGGGCTTGGAGCCCTTGGGCTTGGAGGAGCCATGCTTGGATCACCTGATGCGGAAGCTATCACCACAAGTGGCGAGAAAAATCCAACTCGGGGATCTAGGAGATTTAATACAGCTCAACAGGTTAAGTCAAAAAATCCAACAGATGGTTTTGAACCTTTTCCAAATTTGCTTCCGTCTGTATCGGCCTCTACTGTTGTTATGGACTATACCCAGACGCCGGAAGTTGCTAAAGATTTTGCTGCGCCCACGGAACCCCCCACGAACGTTGCTGGAACACCCCTCACGACAAAAAAGGATGAGAAAAAGCCCGATTCTGCTGGTACTAATTATGTAACGATTAGACAAGCTGGTGAACGTGGTCTGTATAAAAGGGTGCTTGTGAACGATATCTGGAATCCATCGACAAACACAGTTAAGGACAAATACAAGAACTACATATTTTACTCTCTAAATGAACAGGGTCGCCTTGTAGGATTTGATTCAAGCGATTTCAATTCTAATCCAGGTGTTTTGCTTAATCTTACTAATTTCGATGAACAGAATGTGAAAAAGATGAATTCCGAAATAAAACAAAAAAGAGAACAAGATATAAATGAAAAAATCGAAAAAGATCCAGACAAACTAATTAAAATTACAAAGGAGGGAAAAACATCTTACCTTAATCCAAAAACTTCTGAGATGACAGAATTTAAATCGGACAGCAGGCGGGAAATTAAAACGTTTGAAAATAATGAATTATTATCCTCTCATGAAATATCTTATTCTAACAAAAAATACAATGTTAAGGCACAAGATCTTCCGTATGGAAAAGATGTCAAAAATAAAAAAACTGTATCATTTGACACTATTGAACAAGCCATTGCTTATATTAGAAAACAAGATCCCTATATGGCCAATCCGAATGATACAAAAGAAGAAAACAAAGTATTGTATGGTTTGATAAACACTACACTTACACCAGTTGGTGGTGGGATTACATTTTATAGTGATCCTAACTCCAGTATACAATTTGGACAAGATTTCACTGGAACTGGAAAAGATGGTAAGGGTATTCCAGAACATATTAAGAAACAACTTGCTTTCCAACACAGTCAGTATTTCATAGCTCCAACGGATCTCAAAGATATGTTTGGTAAGAAGCTTGCAAGTAAAGGTGAATTGGTTGACGAAGGAATAATGACACGTGGAGCATGGGGGATGGTTTATCAGGGAGATTTATTTGGTCGTGGCACTCCGACAAAAACAGGTCCAGGTCTTCTTGGGAAAGATATTACATGGGATGTCCTTCTTAAGGATAAAAACTTTGGAGAATCTTACACCAAAATCAACGCTCTCAAGGAAAAATATGATTCCAAAAAATATGATTCCAAGAAGTCGAAGAAAAAACAAAAATCAAACGAGGAGTTAAATAAAGAAATTTCTGATCGTTTAGAAGCCGCCGCAAAACTTTACTCAGTTCCATCTATTTCAGGTGACGTTAATTTAGCATCGATTCCGAAGTTGGTCGAGAAGGATGGTAAGTGGTATATACCACAATTTAAGACTGAATCTGGAGCACTATCCATGATAGATGCTGAACTGGCGACAGATATTGGTAAATCCGACAAGAAAGAAGGAAAAAGTCTCTTTAATGAAAATTTGTATTATGTTCCATTTGGAGGTACTGTTTCTTATACAGGTACTGATATTATTAACATAGAAAAACCACAACAAGTCAAACGTTTTAATTCTGACTGGGTTTTTGGTGCTGATCTCACAACCGCACCAACAAGTTACACAAAAGAAATTAAGAGGAATTCCAAGGTTAGTCAAGCACAAGCCTTATTCTGGATGATTAATCCTACTGGGGCGGTTCCATCAGAGACTTATAATCCATATGGAAAATATACAGAAGAAATGAAAAAAAGATCTGACTCTTTTTCTTTATTTTTCAAAGAACATACAGGATCGGACACATTTTCTTCAGGTTCAGATCAAAAAAAGAAACAGATTAAGGAGAATAAGAATAAGAATCTAGGAGAGGAATTTCCCCAATTTCCAAACAATTGGCCATCTCCCGACGCAAAGTTTGTGAAAGACAATCGTGTCATTAGCCCAATAAAACCAATTAAGAAATCTGAAAAAACCCAACGTTACAACACCCCTTGGTGGGGGAAATCTGCGGAATCGCCTTTTTTCTCTGGCCACCTTATTAATTCCACATGGTGGGGTCCGGAGTTAAAATCCGACAAAAAACCCGACAAAAAACCCGACAAAAAATCCGACAAAAAACCCGACTCGAAAAACTCAGAAAACTATAACCCATGGTACGGGCGCAGATCTGTCTGGGGCACGTACAAAACCCCGTTTTCGACAAACTCGACAAATAACTCGAAATGGTATGACGTAACACCGAAAAACTCGACAAAAAACTAGTATATAACGTTACGTTAAATTATTAGATGTGTTGCTTTTAAATACTAGTAAAATTTAATTTCAAATAGATAATGGACAACGAAGATGAACTTGAGGGAGAGTTCGGTCTGGAGTTTCCTAACTCTAAGAAAAAAATGAACCTGCCTTATTACACCGCAGAAGATGTTTACAAAACTAAAACGGTGAAAAAGGGTAAGGCTTAATTTTGAAAAGAAGGCAAAAAGAGAAACTCGTTAAACTGCAACAGATGTATGAGTTACTCAAACAACCAAAACCACCATCATCATCAATGATATCTGAGACATTGGGAATTTCTATCAGAACCTATCGGCGATGGTTTAGGGCATTAAAAGACGGCAATATGAATATCATCACCCCTCCCAAATCAATGGGTGTTAAACCCCTCAATAATTCTTCCATGGAAGAGCTTTCAACTTTTAATAAATTTTCTATCATACCGGTGATTCAGAAATACAACAACTATTGTTTTGCCAATAAAATGGATAGTGGTATAAGTCATCTCTTTAGGATATGCAATCTGGTCAATATTCATCCTGATCAACTTGTTACAGGTGAGGCTCTTAATGAGTCCAAAAAAACTTTCATAATTTTTGAAGAAAGATTTAGAGATATGTTTCCTGACATCACTACAACTGAAAGGTATAGAAAGGCCCTCAGAAGGTTTGTCAAATCAAATAACGTCATAATACCTGAAAGAGATAAAGTTCTATACGGTGGAACTGATTCAAAGCCTGTCTACACAAGAGTCTTTCTAAAATTAAATGAAGTAAAAGATGTTGCAAAAATCATCAATGAAAAATGCGGACTTAATTATATGTATTATTTTATTCTCCATCATGAAATATTTGCAAGACCACATACATTGCACGGATGGATACCGAATTTTCATTTCAAATCTGTAGACGTTGATAAAAAACAATTTGAGTTTGCAGAGTGTTCCATCTTTGAAAATAAACAAAACAAACAATATGATAAGATTATGCTTGATCCAATTGCTATAAAGGTCGCAAAAATGGTCAATGGAAAAAAAATTATCAATGAAGAGTATAAAGAATTTGAAAGGGTTATGTCACGAAGCCTTAGAGAAGCATACGAACAGATTGGAAAAATCCACAAAGGGACAAAATATAATGTCGGGCATGATGGGTGGATGTGGCAAAACAAACCACTTTATTCAATCAGGCACTCTGCCACTGTGCACTGGCTATACCGAACTGGATTCGATGCGATGCTTGTTTCTAAAATGGGGTGGGAAAAAGCAGATACTCTTATGACTCATTATGCAAGAATTGATGTTGCAAATATCATGCAAAAAGGGGTGTGTTATTATTGCAGACCTCCAATGACCAGCACTGATCTTCCGTTATTTTGCTCAGCACCTCATGCACTTGCATATATGAATGGGGCTAGAACATGAGTAAGTATCAAAGAAATACAATCAGTATCAAATACACAAATTTCAAAAAGATCTACTTCAACCATTCCAGGGATCTGACTTGCATTTCATGTCAAACAGACCTCCATGACTCATATGTATTCTCAGGTAATCGTAGAAAGGTGCGCTGCCTTAAATGTGCAGAGAAGTACCATCTAATTGATAAGGTACCATGTGAATTAAAAGAGTGGGTAGACGTATAAATGGAATGGAAATTTTGGGTAGGTTTTAGTTTTATATTGGCTGGAGTGGCAGTAGCTGTCTTGAATATCGCTGGTTATAACATAAATCTAATGCCTTGGTTAATGAAATAATTTCAAATACACCTTAAATCCTCTTAGTTTCAATGAGAAGATTCAAACGGTCTAATCATAAAATCAACCATAAAATCAACCTTAATGACTTGGAGAAAGCAATCCCAGCAATCAGCATAAAAGGGCTCTCAATTGGGTCAAAAATAGTTAATGAAATGATGGACTCTGTAATCGAAATGAAGGAAATTGCAGCATCACGGGGCAAAAAAGTCCCCTCATTTATTAAATGCAAAAAATGCCAGCTTTTGGTTCCTCATACCAAGTGTGATTAGATTGGGTGTTTTTGTCGTCTTACCTTTATCCAAAATGAAGCGTAGTGTTAAAACTGAGATCGTTGCTTCCCTTGAAGATGACTCAACCCCAAAGCATAAAAAACGACACCTTTATCAGATTTTAATCAGGGGGAATTAAATGGATTCAGATGATATAACATCTTTACTCTATACAGGAATCGGGGTGGGGGTTGCTGGGCTGTCGTTAAAACTGTTATCTGATATGATGGTAGGTATGAATACAACGCCTCATAAAATCCATAAAAAGAAGCGTTCAGTCAAAAAAAGAAACTAACCTATATTTCGTCAAAGTCGGAATTCAGATATTCCAAAACCCTGTTTTTCCCTCCCTTAAAGCGTGTAAAAGTTTTTCCAAAAATTTTTGCTGTTATGTATCTAGGCTCATGGTGGCACTCTGTTTGTCCTTCAAAGGACAACAGGTTGTGAAGACTTTGTCCAACCACGTTTTTTCATACTAAGCCAAAAAACCCCACCCAGGTAATCGCCAAAGTCCGCAAAGAGGGGGGGTAACTTAGTAAACTTTGTATGATTTTTTCATTGTTATTTTTTTTTTCGGCATGATTTTATTCTATGTTTAACGTTAATGTTCAACATTGGATTATGGGTGGAAAAATTTTTTCAAGTTTCTCGTGATACTTTTTTAACATTAAGAAAGAACAGCTATATTACATCTTATTTATATACTAAACCGTCGTCCGAGCGTGCCTGGCTTGATATCTTATTAATATTAACACTTTATTAGTTGTTTTTTGTTTAATTTCTTATAAAGCCTGTTTTTTTAAGGTCTTTTTTCAATCATTAGTATAAGGTTTGATACTTACCTAAGTTTTTATTTTAATTTTAATTTCAAATATAGAACTTTTGTATTTTATTCATGGCTCTGATTGAGATTATGTCCTCAGCCTTTACACAGTATAGAAGTGGGCTAGTCTATGCAGTACAATATGGCGACTATGGGGCGGCCATATTATTCATCAAAGCCATGAGTGCAATATTGCCACCCAATTTTAGACCGGCCCTTCCACCGATACCTACCCCCAAAGATCTAAGTAGTGACCTCCAAGATAAGAACTCAAAGTGGGATTGGTGCCAAAGGGCAAACTACCTTATGGAAGAAGCCATATCAAAATGGATTTATTCTAACCTCGCTAGGATGAATATGTGATGCCTGACAGTGATAGTGCGCCTGAGAGTGTACAGGAAGAAAATGATTTCTCTGGCGATGACGATTTTTCTCGTAGTGATGAGGGGATTGACTTCTCGGATAGTAAGCTGTCAGATGCGCCTTTACCAGAGGAGTTTGATTTTGACAAATTACATGATTTGATGTCTACCACCACACAACAAGAAGAACAAAAAAAACAGGATGGTATACCTGACACATGGGATAAAACCACTGATGTAGACATTAGCCAGTTAGACGCCGACATAGTCAATTCCGATTTTGACGTCGATTCGGAAGGAGGAGGGGGTGGGTGGACAAATCAGTTTGAAGAGCATCTGGTACCATACTTTCACGAAGGCAAGAGACTTGCCATACCTACAAGGTGGTATCATGGCTCAATAGTAAAAAGAATTTTAACTCATAATAAGGCCCACGGATTTACTGGGTGCGTACTTATTGGTATGAGTGGATCTGGAAAAACCACTCTTACCCAATCCCTCATACATCGCATACACTACTACGATCAGCACTATATTGTGAAGTGGTTCAATGGAAGAGAGATGATGAATCTCGATAAACACATCAAGAAAATGCAAGAGGGTCAACCGCACATTCTGATATTTGATGACGCATCATATACAATGGAAAACGCTGGAAAGGAGGATCTAGCAAGACTTGGTAACGCCCTTACGACAATCAGACATCAGGTAAAGTCTAGAGTCATCATGATCATGAATATTCACTATAGTAAAGCAACAAAGAAATTTTTTAGAAATCAGCATTTTACCTTTCTTACATCAATCACCACTGAGGAGCTTGGAAATCTCAAAGATCTGTTTCAGGATAAAATGCCTATCATAAGACAGTTTGGAAAACGATACAGGCAGATGGCACTTTTAGGTCATTTCTTTGTCCCACTTGGTATGCACACTGGTAAGGCAATAAAGTATAAAATTAATGATCCATTCAGAATAGGGCTGGTGTCTGAATTGACGGATATTCATTTTTTTGTATATCCACGTGAAGATTGTAATATTTGCCATCCCAAGAAAAAATACGTAACAAGTGAAGAAGCTGGAAAAAAAGTACTCAAGATACTAAGTGAAAAAGTCAGTCCTACAAGGATGGCGGAATTTGTTACAGTATTGGAATTTTGGCTTCATCTGAACAACTACAAAAATCAGAAATGGCTAAACAACAGAACACGCGGATTTTGGAACCTTATACTGAAAATGCAGGAGATAGGTCCAATACCATGGGATTATGTTTATGGTCGTTTTGGTATGGACACCTGGGGTAAAAAAACAGGAACGAAGGTAAGGAGGCATTATATCAATAATCTCAAAAAACACGCCACAGAGGAATGGCAAAAAGAGCAGGAAAACATGGTTACCAAACAACAGGAAACAGACAAAAAAGATGACGCTGGAATAGCCTCATTGGTGGAACAATTGAAGACGGAGACAGAAAAAAATAAGGTTGGTGTACAAGACGATAAATATGAAAATGAAACAAAAAGTAGTGGGTATGATTCTACATATCACGGTTGAAAAATTTAATTTCAAATACGGATAAAGTGGTCTTTACTTATGGCTGAAATCAGTGCTGGTATTTTTTTCACGTTTTTATCATTGGGGATTCTCTCAATTTTCTTTTCACTTAGGGGCGGGGTTTTTGGGACAATCTTTAGACTTGTAAGTGTAATCCTGTTTTTTGTAATATCTCTAATCCTTTTTGGCGGTTACGATGTCGTGATAAATCAGACGGAATTCGACGGTACTTGGACAAACTCTACACAATATATCATAGGAAATCAATATGACTCATATGCAACAATGAGTGAACCTTTGGCATGGGTCTTTCTTGCAATTGCAATAATTTTATCAATGTTGTTTCTTGTGGATGCACTACGTGGATATGTTTAAAATTTAATTTTATATCTTAAGAGCATTTAAGGTAAATATTGATATTTAATTTAGCCCTGTTTTTTATATGCCTTAATATAGGATTAGGTGTGGCACATATAGAAAACACACCTATAACGATACCTGATATTTATAAGAGATGTTACAGTGATTTTAGTTCAGGTAAGATGGAAATGCTTGTGTACCCTAACGGAACTAAAGGTAAGTTTGGTCAGTTTCTTGTTTCTACAAATAGTTCTTTATATCACCACAATAACACAGCACTGGATCCCTTCACAGATGCCCTGCTTCTGGTTACTGTTGGTACGAATGTCATTAAAGGCGTAGTCAATGTTCTTGCAGGCGGATATATTACAGACACTTTAAAAAATATCAATCTTGCGTGTAAACCTGTATATGAAACAGACCCTCAATCTCCTAACTATAATAAAGTAAAAGAATACGTTCCAGTTGTATCTCCTGTCTGGGATTACTTTACATATAGTTTCGGTCTTGTGTTTATTTTGTTTGTTATCTTTGCTATCTATTATTTAGTTACTGGAAGGTATCTTCCAGGCTCCATATAATAAAAAATGTATTGTTGCCTTCGTTTATGTGATTTTTGTAAGATTATAAAAATGTGTTACTTTGACCAACGAGAAATTAAATTTTCTTGTTTGGATTGTGGTCAGAAACGACGTGGGCAACAATGGTGTAAGCATAGACAGATATTTTGGATGATGCAATAAAGCCAAAAACTATTAATACAAGCATTATTAAGAGTATGTGGTAGAGCTTTGAAACTAAAATCAGTAACAATTTTGATGGCACTGCTAGTTGGTAGCATGATTATTGGTAGCATGGTTATCTCACCAACATTTGCACAACAAACTACAAATGAAAATTATCACAATGGAAAATATGTCATAATTGCCGAATTTGAAAACGAGGAATGCACAACGTATTGCAATCATGAAACAGTAACACTAAGAGGACAAGGCATTGACCCAGACGATGACTCACTGAAAATTACTTGGACACAAGTCGGTGGCGAACAAGTCGAACTGATTTCATCTAATACCGTAGCAACCTTCAAGGCTCCAGAAGTAGAGAATGACAGAGTCAAGGTTTTATCATTTGAATTAACCGTAGAAGATCCTTATGGAGAAATTGACAAAGACACAATCATTTTGGCTTTTTTTGTACCACCTGAAGACTGACTTAGGCAAAAAAACATAATTTTTCACTTATATATAAAGGGGAATCAGTATTTTTTCTTTTAAATACCATTTCGATTTGCATGAATATAGACATGATTGATATCTCCTACATAATGGGATTCATCGGAGTCGCAGTTGGCCTCATCATAGGCATCCTGATCTACTCAGAAGTAGAATCAGCAATTGACTGTCCAGACGCTGATGACAATGCAGATGGTAACGAAGCATGCACAAGAGCAAAATCAATCGCGTGGACTGTAATTAGCATACTGCCAATTAGCATGTTCTTCGCATTGTTTGCAATCTTTGGTGGCTTCTCCAGAGTAGCATAAAAACACCCGGGCTAACGCCCATTTCTTTCTTTTTTATAAAAACAATGAAGGCTCTTACTATAAAATAATGTAAATTTTCTTTTAAATACCATTTCGATTTGCATGAATATAGACATGATTGATATCTCCTACATAATGGGATTCATCGGAGTCGCTGTTGGTATCGTTCTTGGAATATTGATTTATTCTGACGTAGAATCAGCAATTGATTGCCCAGACGAAGATGACAACGCAGAAGGCAATGAATCATGCTTAAGAGCAAAATCAATAGCTTGGACCGTAATATCGATTCTGCCTATAACGATGTTCTTTGGTCTATTCGCTCTCTTTGGTGGATTCAGTCGAGTGGCATAGCCACACTTTTTTTTCTTAAATTTAATTTCAAATACCTTTTTTATCAAAGTATTTTGTGGCAATTAATATAATTCTACGATCAATCATCTCAGTTTTTGCAATAGGTATTTCAATGGTTGCATTCATGCCAGCAGTTTGGGATCTATATTATAACCAAGATTTATGGCAGGATGCACCATCGGAAGCATTAGCAGTACGCGATAACGTATATGCAACGTTTATGGCCCTACCACTGTTCATGATAGGCGCCGTATTTCTCTGGGCTTATATGGCAACAGCAAGACGCGATTATGGAATGTGATATTAATGAATGGAAACATAACACTTACCTTGCTCTTGGTAACAATGTTGATAGCAGTGACGGGCATTTCTACGCCAAGTGTCCAAGATGCCGTCGCACAATTATCTGCGAACGGAACAGATAATCAACCATCGACATCACCAATAATCCCGTCAACAAATTCAACTTCTGGTTCTGGTAATGAGGTGGAATCACCAACAATCCCTCCTTTGGAACCACCAAATCCAACACCACCACTTGGTACGATAACCCAATTCGATGATGTGATATTAACATCAGATAGTCCTTGGCTTCAGCAACCAATACCAGATATACATGAAGGAAAAAATTTAGTAAGTGTAGATCAGTTTTCTTTTACATATTTCAAAGGGATTGAAAATGGAATGGAAATATTTGAACAAGTGGCTCATCCAGAATATATTTTAAACACTGATAATGAATGGGTTCCTTTTATCATTACAGAAACCTCTGACTATGTTATTATAGAATCTAATATGACTCCAACAATAAAATATGATAAAGTAAACTGTGCGTATACTGTATATGGTTCTGGCTACGCACAAGAGAGCAACAAACAATTGCCAGCAGTTTCATGGGTTTCAAGGGTTGCACCTTTGGATACAGATGAGTGGACGCAGTTATCTGAGTTAGATTCACAATCATGTCAGGTCACAATTACACAGGAACCGAAAGGGTATGCCATCTTTTCTGTAAAAGAGTTAGAGGGTGTAAGGACTGACCTAGTAAAAAAGTCTGGTACTGTGTACACCACTGATGATAACATAGTCCTTGATGGTGTGGCTCGTCAGCTTGAAGAAAATCCATACGTACCAAATCTACGACATTATGACTATCAGACTTATGAAACCACTGAAAATGGAGTTAAACTAAAACTAAAACAGGTAATCTACATATCACCAGATGTAGGATTGAAGGAATCATTATCGTTGTATAATAACGACGCACAATATGATAATCATAAATTTGCATTTACACAGACAATTCATTCGGGACAGTTTATCACATTGGGCGACCAAACATTTGATCTATCTGGAATTAATCAGGTTTTATCGCGAATCTGGATAGAAGAGAATGAGGCCCAAATCTTTGAAATAGCAGAGGATTTGCAGTATGATTTTACTGAAGGCTTCCGTCAATTATGGTCAGTCAGAATAATAAATGAGGATGAAAAGTACAAAATAAACCTTGACTTTGCAAACGTCGAAGAAGATTTTACACCAGTTGGATTTTCAAGGGAATTAGATCCAATCATTACACTGACCCCAAGTTCTTCACATGTATTTTCACTATCAGCATTATCAAACACAGAGCTTATTTCTGGTACCGTTAATGGTGTGGCTTTGACCCAATCCCAGTTAAACATTATTAAAAATTCAATTTCATCAGGTTCTGTTACAGCGACGGCATTAGGATTACAGCCGTCACAGGCTCTTGCTACATATGTGCCTACAAGCCCAGAACCCAATACAGTTTCGTACAATCCTAGTACGAATGTTTATGGTTATAGTCCTTGGTCTGCAAATTCAAATTATTATTATCAAACTTCAACCGCCAGTCCACCATACAGTGCAAATCCACCTACACCATCGTATGGGTTCGGCGTTAACAGTAATCATTTTGCGTGGGGAAAACCAATTTCACAAATCACAATGCCATCTATCCTTCAGTATTCATGTGCTGGATATTATAGTCATCCTACTCCAGTACAACCATCTGCTGGAAGTCTGTACTGGTATATCAGAGCAGAAAGCGGCATACAGCAAAAAACCTTTGCGATTTCAGGCAGTTATACTGGAACGTCTGCCACTATGCCCGGTCTAAGTTATGTCGGTAGTGGTGAAACAAAATACTCTTGTATGAAAACTCAATTATCAAATGGTTCACCTTTCCCAGGTGAAAGACCATATAATTTTAACACGTGGGTAATGACTTTTAATCCCCCGATATATTTCACTCAGCCTAACAAAATGCACGTTTTTGGTGCAACAACAAATTCCAACTATTATGGTTATCCGTGGCATTATGTGAGTTTTCCGTGGATTGTTGATTCAACTCAAAAAGCAGGTTCATGTCTTGCTCATTGGTATGGTACGGCGTCAACAAGCGGAGTTAATATGGGACCTTGGGGTTCCTGTAGCCCCAACTTTTCTGCTGATGCTGGCAACTCACATTATAATCAAGCATCATATAACGAGCCAATTTGGTCGATTGCGACTGAACAAACAGTGTATCCAAACTTGGTTCTGACATATGCTACACTCCCACCAAATCCACCAAACAATCTGTCAGCTACTTCGGCAATACCAATCGTTCTTTCTTGGACGGCTCCAACACCAGAAACTGATAGGATGTCAGTTACAGGTTACAAAGTTGACAGAAATTTTGTATACGGTCAAACTGATCTCGCCAACAACGGTGGTACTGATAACGGCTCGACTGGAGTAGAGGTAAATATGGCTAATAATAAATTATTAATACACGGTGAAACGCAGCCACAGACGATCACTTCAGATCTTAAAATGTTGTTTTACAACGATTTGGAAATGTCGTCATCATCAGGTTGGATGCAAAATCAGTGTACTGGATCAAGCTGTATAACTGGGCTGGCGTATAGTATGCCAACTTGGTCTAGCGCTACAATGTCTACTGATGTAAAGTCTGGAATAGGATCGACTAAAGCATTTCTCAGTGCATATAAAACTACTGGACTTAGTGGTAGTGGACAGCCGAGTCAGGGGATTAATCTGAAATCAATAGCTGCTCAAGGTGGGGGATTTTCGCTTAATATGTGGTTTAAGTATGTTCCATCTAGTGGGGATTACGGTGCCGCCGTGATTGTTGATGAAGGTAATGCTGCCAGTTTTTGGCTTGGGCCGAATAAAATGTTAGGGCCACTTCCTTGCGATGCTGGGTGGACTACACCTAACGTCAAGGAAGATGGTATTGATATTGTCACTAATACATGGCATATGGTAACAGCAGTATACGATAAGACATTGCAAGAAAATAGAATATATGTTGATGGTAAATTATGGGATAAGCGAACGTCTTGTAATATAGATAATACAAACCTTGACACTGGAGGCAACAACCTAGGTGGATTTGCTGGTGGTTTTGCTAAACGTAATCCAGATAACAATTATGCAGGTGGTGGAATGATTGATAATTTTGCGTGGTACGGAAAGGCACTTTCAGTTTCAGAAATATTACACATCAAATCACAAACTAGTTCAGCAGTAGGTTCACATACTACTGCATCAATTACTGTACAAGTACCAATTGAAAGTTCACCATCTGCCTTAACAATATCTGGAACAAGTGTATCTACCACCGCAAAGTTGCAAAACGGATTTTCTAACCCAAATCTGTCAATTGTTAATACATTGAGCCCATTACCAGATTATAATGATCCATTCACCATCGGCGCATGGGTTAAGAAACCAATCAACTATCCAGACGGTCTTGGTTCTGCGGTAGACGGTACATCCTATGGCGCTACACCGTACGCTGCTGGAAAAATAGGAAGTTATGCTTTTAATTTTGATGGTACAGATGATTATTTGAGTTTGCCTTTATCATCTTCTATCAACTGGAACACAGAAAACTGGAGTTTTTCAATTTGGTACAATCCCGTAACCAAAAATACTAGGCATGAGCCACTAATTCAAAAGGGAAATTCTTTATCTAACCAAGCTTACGACTGGCGACTGAATTGGGGCAACCATGATCCAGATAAACGATTGTGGTTTAGTAGTCAAACGAATGAAATTAACTCAGGTTCTAATTTTGTGACTCTAGGAAACTGGAACCACGTTGTAGTGACAAAATCTGGTTCTGGTAGTTCGTCAACTGGAAAAATTTATTTAAATGGTGTTGAAGTTGGTTCTGGCACTCTTGGTACTATAACCAATAATCATAACGATGTTCACCTAATGAGGGCAAATATTGGCGACGCTGGTCAAACATATTCAGATGGAAAACTTGATGATATTGCATTTTTTAATCGGGTATTATCTGCATCTGATGTTGTCAATCTTTACAATTCTGGAACAGGTAGAAGCATCCCAGACGCAATCACCGCAGGGCTTTCAATGACAGGACTCAAGGCGTATTATAACTTTGAACAGACTGGAACATTAACGAACCAAGCTGGCTCTGCACCAAACACAAAACTGCTTTCATTCACCAACGGTGCTGGTGAAACAATAGATTGGAACGTGGACTCTACATCGGCAAGTGTAAAAGTAACACCAGCATCTACACTTTCCACTGACTTTTCCAGTTCAACTGGATGGACAAGCAGTTCTACTTCGAGTATTGAAATTACAAACAATGAATTACAATTTAAAAACAATTACAATTTAAATAACATCTATTACGATTTAGGAACCGTAAGTGATACCGCTTGGGTTATGCGATT
>Ga0194121_10007496_pt1 | contig 14207 bp, 10 predicted proteins | sample TA2MahCa50mmetaG_FD_148609 | JGI IMG/M metagenome (GOLD analysis project Ga0194121, IMG submission 148609) | Freshwater microbial communities from Lake Tanganyika, Tanzania - TA2015020 Mahale Deep Cast 50m | ecosystem: Environmental > Aquatic > Freshwater > Lake | place: Tanzania: Lake... | reverse complement strand
GCGGTTTGGGCAGGAAGCGGAGGTGTTGGCCTGGGGCATGGTGTTTCTGTTCCAGCCTATCTCCTGTGTCTTCTATCCGATCGAGGTGCTGCCGCGCTGGCTGCAGGTCGTCGCCTGGGTCAATCCGGCCGCGCACGTCTTTGAGGGGATGCGGGGCGTGTTGCAGGGTGGGGGGCTGCCTCTGATGCACCTGGCCTGGGCAGGCGGCCTGAACCTGCTCTACCTCGCCGCCATGATCGGCTTGTTCCACTGGACGTTCGGCGTCTGCAAAGAAAAGGGGTTGTTGGTGCGGGTCGGGGAGTAGGCGGCAGGTGTACCAAGGCTTGACGCTCCCGCGCCTCCCGGAATGACCCTTCCGGGCTCATCACCTATTGCATGCGTTGCATGCGGCCTGGCAATGGGTGTCCGGCGGATTCCTTTGGAAATTCCTTCCAAGACTCATCCACTTTCCACTTTCCTTTCCTCCGCGCCGCCGGCGGGTTGATCGCTCCATCGTTTGATTCACCAGGAGCTTTGGCGCACCTTAGCGGTTAGTGGTGCACGGAAGCTGCCGGGTTGGGACCACGCTGCTTCGGCAAAGGTAGTCTCAGGTCCCAACTAATTCCATAGACCGGCCCATGCAGCGCTGCAAAGACTCCTCTTTGTTGCCTTGTGTCCCGCGCCTTGCTTTTTCCTAAGGGGAGGACTAGTCTTTTCTCCTCTTTTGCAAAGGGTGGTTGAGGGTTTGTTTTCGCCAAGATTCCTCAACGGTCTCTGTCGCAATGAGCTGCAAGGAACTATCTCTTGGCCGGATCGCCGGTGTGGGTAGTCGGGGAGTCTACAGCCAGGGTTGCCGCCCACCCTTGCCCTGTATGGAAGTGTCGTTAACAGCTTCACGGGTAATGGGACATGACGGTTTTATGTGAACCGTTCAAGTGGAGGTCGATGCGATGAAGCTATTCACAACGCGGATTGTGAAGGGAAACGTTATCCTCCCCATCGTGGTGAGCGCCATCGTGGTTGTGGGGCTCTGTGCGGCGGTTATGTTGTACATCAAGGAACACAATGTTCACCAGGTTGCGGTGAACAAAGCCAAAGCGATCGCTGACCTCGTGGTCACCTTGCGAGGATTTTACGCTGAAGAGGTTGTTACGCGCGCCAAGCAGGCCAAGATGAACGTCAATTATGATTGGGAGACGGCTCCTCAGACGCTTCCCCTTCCCGCGACCCTGGTAAAGGTGCTGGGCGAAGAGACGAAGAAATTGTCTCCCGACACAAGTATACGCTTGTACAGCCGGTATCCCTTCCCTCATAGAAAAGCCACGGAAAAATATGACGAGTTTGAGTTGGAGGCTCTCAAGGCGTTGGAAGCCAATCCGAAGGCTTCTTTTAATCGGCTCGAGGAGATCGAAGGCAAGCGGTACATCCGCTACGCAACCGCGGATATCATGCGGCAATCTTGTGTCGGATGCCATAACTCCCATCCGGAATCCCCGAAACGTGATTGGAAAGAGGGAGATATGCGCGGTGTGATCGAAGTCACTGCGCCTGCGTATCGGCTCGATATGGACTTGCGGAGGGGAATGATCGTACTCCTTCTCGTCGTCTCCGCGGGGCTCAGCCTAGTGGTATTCGTGAGCCAGAAGTCCATCAAGCGTCCCATTCAGGAAGTCGTCAACGCACTTTCCGCTACCTCCTCTCAAATCGCTGCGACGGTCGAGCAGCAAGAGCGTACGGCCACGCAGCAGGCGATGGCGGTGCATGAAACGACTTCTACGATGGAAGAGTTGAAAGTGTCGTCTCAGCAAACAGCAGAACAGTCCGAGGTTGCCGCCACGGGCGCTCAGAAAGCCACTCTTCTGGCTGAGGAAGGATCGAAAACGATTGCTCATGCCATGGAAGGACTGGCCAGCATGAGGGAAAAGGTCAGAGCCATCGCCGATCAGATTCTCCGCTTGAGCGAGCAAACCGGTCAGATTGGAGGTTTCTCCAGGCTGATCGGCGACATCGCTGGCCAGACCAATCTGCTGGCGCTCAACGCCGCCGTTGAGGCGGCCCGCGCAGGAGAGCACGGAAAAGGGTTCTCCGTGGTGGCTGGTGAGATCCGCAAGCTTGCCGATCAAAGCAAGACCTCGACAGAGAAAATCCATGGCTTGGTGGCCGAGATTCAAAAATCCACCAGCGCTACTGTAGCGGTGACTGAAGAAGGGACCAGGACGGTCGAACAGGGCATACAACTTGCCCAAGGAGCCGAGAAGGCGTTCTCGGGCGTGAAAGTAGCGGTGACAAGCTCCTTTGAGAGCGCCAAACAGATTTTGCTGAACGTGAAGCAGCAGGCCACAGCCATCAACCAGGTCGTTGTGGCAATGGGTGAATTGCAGGTTGGAGCCAAGGAAACAGCCGATGGGCTGACTGAAACCAAAACTGGCCTGCAGACCGTGAACGAATCGGCGCAGAAGCTGAAGGCCATGGTCTAAGGAGTCCAAGCAGTGCAGGATGTCCGTTGTGGTGGAAAGCCTGAGAGCAGCAATGGTGCGGATGCAAGGCCTTCTAGCGGAGTGATGCGACGATGACCGAGACAGCGGTGCAGCAGTTTGCACAGTTGATCACTGCTTGGATTGGAGTGCGGGTAAAAGACGAGGATGCCGAGAAACTTCACAAGATCATGTCTCAGCGGGTCGCACGCCTCAAGCTGCGAGATCCGGACGCGTATCTCCGCTTGCTAGAGATGCAAACAGGGAAAAGCTTGGCCGAATGGGAGGAACTGATTCCGCTCCTCACGATTGGCGAGACCTATTTTTTCCGCGACAGCGGACAATTCATGCTCCTCCGGGAGCGTATTCTCCCTGAATTGATCGAGCGCCAACGAAATTCGCGGTCGTTGCGCATCTGGAGCGCTGGGTGCTCGACCGGGGAAGAAGCCTATTCGCTGGCGATCCTGATAGCTCAGTTGCTCCCGCGCCGTGAAGAGTGGGCGGTGTCTGTCTTAGGGAGCGATATCAACATGCAGGCTATTTTCAGCGCCCAGCAAGGGGTCTTTAGCCAATGGTCGTTCCGTGGAGTCAAGTCGGACCTGAAGCAGCGGTATTTCCAACAGGGGGCCGGCACATGGACCATCACGGACCGCATTCGGGACATGGTCCGATTCCGTCGCGGTAATTTGGTCCGAGACCCTTTTCCCAGCAGGGCAACGGACGTCTGCGACATGGATCTTATCCTCTGCCGCAATGTCTTTCTTTACTTTGAACAACACGCCATTCCTCCCGTGGTAGAGAAGCTTGCCGCTTCGCTCAAGCCAGGCGGGTATCTCATGACGGGGCATAATGAGCTTCACTCTGGCATGAGCGGCTACCTCCAGCTTCTGGTCTTTCCATGGTCGGTCATCTATCAGCGTCCAGTTCGGACCGCTGTCCGCTGCTCTCCGCTCAACCTGGAAGAAGCCCGGCGTCCGCAGGAGGTTCCTGCGCAATATCCTCTTGTCCAGCCGACCGAAACCACAGCTCAGGCTGGTAGCGTCGGATCGCCGATGGCGGCACAGATCACGGCCCCGGTCCGTTCTCCGCTCAGCGAAGCCCAAGCCCATATGCGGCAGGGCGACTATGTAACGGCCCTCGAAAGGCTCACGCCGCTGCTCCAGACGCAGTCCAGAAGTTTCGAAGGGCTCTATCTGATGGCACAGGCCTGTGCCAATCTGGGTCATCATGAACACGCCGCCCACTCATGCCGTGAGGCTTTGGAGATGGCCCCCTTGGCCGTACCGCCCCATTATCTGTTGGCGCACATTGAGGAAGAGCAAGGACACGTTGAAGAAGCCATGAGACTCCTACGGAAAGTCCTGTATCTCGACCCGTGCCATGTTGCTGCCCTGCTCGACCTCGCCGCGCTCTATCGGAAACAGGGTGAGGTATCCAGAGCCAGAGCCTGCTATGAGGCTGCCGTTGACGTTTTGAGCCGCACGGAGCCGCATGCGGGCATCGAGTCCTACGGAGGAGTCACGGCCGGAGAATTGTGCAGGACTGTGGGGAAATTTCTCGAAGCGATGGCCACATGACACACGCCGCCCACATGCTCTTCAGCCTGCATGGTGAGCTGTATGCATTGGAAGCGCGGTTTGTTCGCGAGGTGTTCTGGCTTCCTGAACTCACTTCCCTGCCAGGTCTCCCGCGCCACATCGTTGGCGTGATCAACCACCGCGGCCGCATTGTTCCGGTGATGGACCTCGATCGGCGGTTTGGTCGTCCCTCGATACGGTACCGGCTTGAGGATTGTGTCATTGTCTTTGAGTGGGAAGACATCGTTATGGGGGTCATTGTGAACGAGGTGCTGGATGTACGCCCGATTGCCTGGCAGGAGGTGTCGGCAGTACCCCATACTGGCGTCGAAGTCGATCCGCGCGTGCGCTTCATCACACATGTGGCTACGGTCGATGGACGCATTGTGATGTTGCTGAATCTCACCAGCTTGCTCCGCGACCATGAATCGGTGGTCGAACTGGTTCAGAGCACCTCCGCCGGGGCACTACTTTCTGGAGACGAGAGCCATGGGGAAGCGGCTTCGTACGCAGACGATGACCAGTACTTTTTCCCAGGGGCCGCTGAACCTGAGCGCGCGATTCTTCGGGAACGAACCGCAAGCATCTGGCGACCCGCTGAGCAAGAAGATGTGTCCGGGCATATTGCGCTGGCCATTATCCGTCTGGGCCGTGCGTACTTTGGCGTGGAACTCGCGATGGCGCAGGAGTTTGTGGGGATCACGAATATTACGCCGGTTCCATGCTGTCCGAGGTTCGTGGTTGGGGACATGAATTTGCGTGGAGACGTTGTAACCTTGGTGGACATCCGTGGCCTTCTACAGGCCACGGTTGCGCAGCCTGGCGTTCCCTCTAAGGCGATTATCGTCCAAATCGAGACGTTCTCGGTTGGCGTCGTCGTGGATGAGATCATCGATATGATCTTGCTCAACCCGAACGACGTGGAAGACGTCCCCTTGACGATGAAAACGGTGGACAGCGCTTTTCTCAAAGGGATTACCCGCTACGCCGGGAGGGTCTTGCAAATTCTTGCATTGCCGACCATTCTGACAAGCAAGACGTTAACGGTGAACGAAGAGATCTGAGGCGCGTCGGTGGTCTGCCTGATGCCCGCTCTGCCACTGGGCAGCGTATGAAAATAGACGACGAAGAGCTCCGCACATTGTTTAAGGCGGAAAGCGAGGAGCACTTGCAACGCCTCGACGAGGGCCTCTTGCGTCTGGAACGCCATCCCAATGATCGCGCGACTCTTGAGGAAGTATTCCGGGAAGCTCACAACCTCAAGGGCGCGGCGCGGATGCTCGGTGTGGCAGATGTGGAAACGGTCGCTCACCGTTTTGAGGATGTCTTGGGTGCGGCCAAGCGGGGACAGGTTGCGCTTACCTCCGAACTGGTCGATCGGTTGTATCGCGGGCTGGACGGCATTCGTAGGCTCGTAGAGGAAGCGGTGACAGGCCGCCCGGCCGAGGTGGATGTCATGAAACTGCTTGGCGGCTTGGAGGAGAAGGCATCACCTGCCTCTGCGAAGGCTCCAGCGGACACGGCTGTGAGCGGACCTGTCTCAAAAACCGCTCAGCCAGGCAAGCCCGTTCGGCTGAAAAAGGGCCGGCGCACACGCGATCGAGTGGCTCTCCCGGTTGCGGCGGAATCCTCCACCGCGACTATACCGGGTGACGCTGTGGTCGCACGGGCGACGATACCTCCAAGCAGCCAGGGCAGTGAAGTCCCAGACGCGCAGCATCGGATTGAGACCATTCGCGTCGACTCCCGCAAGCTAGACCTCTTGATGACGCAGGCTGGAGAGTTGATTGTGACGAAAATCCAGAGCGGTCGCCGCGTCGCTGAAATATCTCAGCTTCTCACCGTGCGAGAGGAATGGCACCGATGGCTTGCTACGTGTCAGCCTGCCGCAGCCGGCGGGGTTGGGGCAGCCCCCAATGGCGCAGTCAAGGAACTGGCGGAGTTCCATAAGCAGGAACGGGAGCGCGTCGAGAAGCTGGGGGCTATGCTCGATCACTTAGCCAACGGTGCAGCCGAGGACTACCAGCGGCTCGAATTCGTGGCGCGAGGGCTTGAGGGGGGCATCTATACAGCGCGGCTTCTCCCGCTCTCGACAGTATTTGGACTCTTTCGTCGCACGGTGCGGGACCTAGGGCGGGAGCTTTCCAAGGAAGTCGAACTGGCCATCGAAGGGGAGAATACCACGGCTGATAAACAGATCATTGAAGAGATCAAGGATCCCTTGATGCACATGATCCGGAATGCGATCGATCATGGCATCGAGCGGCCGGCGGAACGAATTCAGGCCGGCAAGCCGCGGGTCGGTTGCATTCGGCTCCTGGCCTACCAGACTGCGACCAGAGTCGTGATTGAAGTGGTAGACGACGGGTGCGGGTTAGATGTTGAGGCCATCAAGCGCACAGCGCTGAATCGCCGCCTCTGTAGCGAAGAGGAACTGGCTGCAATGCCCCTTGCGCAGGTCCAGTCGTTGATCTTCACCCCGGGGTTCTCGACCCGTTCCATTGTCTCGGACCTTTCCGGCAGAGGGGTCGGGATGGATGTCGTGCGTGCGGCCGCTGATCGTCTCAAGGGCACGATTCACATTGACTCGACTCCAGGATGCGGCTGCACGATCCAGATGCAATTCCCTGTGACCCTTGCGACCATGCGAGTCCTCATTGCCACGGTTGATCGTCATGCGTATGCGATCCCGGTTGAATACATCCAGACCATGCGCTTTGTCCGGCCAAGCGACGTTTATACGGTTGGCGGTCATGATGCCATCACGCTGGACGGGCATGCGGTTCCCTTGGTGCACCTCACGGAGTTGCTCGGTCAAGGGGATGGCGCCTCCGGAAGGTCCCGGGCCAAGCGACCTGGCGCCGTTGAGGAGCCGGTCCCTGGTGTGGTGCTGGCTGTCGCCGGCGAAAAGGTCTGTTGCCTGGCGGATGCGCTGCTCGAGGAGCAGGAGGTCGTCCTGAAACGGCATGGTCCCGTTTTGCGGCGTGTCCGCAACGTGTCAGGGGCCACGATTCTCGGAACAGGCGAAGTCTGCATTATTTTGAATCCCCAGGATATCGTCCAAGCAGTCCGGCGACAACCCGCCGTCTCTCAGGCGGCTTCACCCAGATTGACCGAGACCCGCAAGCGGACGATTTTGGTGGTGGAGGATTCCATTGCCTATCGGATCCAGCAGAAGCGCATGCTTGAGGTCGCCGGCTATGACGTCGTGGTTGCCGTGGACGGTGTGGAGGCCTTGGAAAAATTGCGTGCCGGGAGCGTTGACGCGATTGTGTCGGATATTGAAATGCCAAACATGGACGGCGTGGCTCTGACAGAGACGATTCGTCACGACAGGCAATACGCAGACCTTCCCGTTATTCTCGTTAGCTCGCTCACCACCGATGAAGCCATACGCCGGGGGAAAGACGCGGGGGCCAATGCCTATTTCACGAAGCCGATCCTGGATGAGGAGCGGTTCCTGGATGCCCTCAAGAGGCTTGTATAAATGCCCACGACGCCTATTCGAGTTCTTCTGGTGGAGGACTCCCCGGTATGCCTGGCCATTCTGAGGAGGATGCTTTCTTCGTCCCCCGAAATCCAGGTGGTCGGGACGGCCAAGAACGGAAAGGAGGCGCTGGATCTGATTCCCAACGTCCAGCCGACGGTCATCTGCACCGACCTGAACATGCCGGTGATGGACGGGCTGGAGCTGACCCGGGAAGTGATGATCAGACATCCTCGCCCGATTCTGGTCGTCAGTGACTATGTCCAGAAAGAGGATACGCACACGGTGTTCAAGCTGCTGGAGGCAGGGGCCATCGACGTGTTTCCGAAACCGCGAGGAGGGAGCGAGTCCGCCTACGAATCGTGCGCGCAGGAGTTGATTACGAAGGTCAAAATCCTTTCCGGCGTCGTGGTCGTGAAGCGGCGAACAACCCACCCGCGTGCGAGCGTCGTTTCGGACAAGGAACAACGCCGTTCCTCACAGTCAGCTCGGTTCAGACTGTTGGTCATCGGGGCTTCTACGGGCGGTCCTCAGGCGTTGCAGGCCATTCTGTCGTGCCTGCCAGCCGAGTTCCCGGTTCCGATCGTATGCGTCTTGCATATCAGCGAGGGGTTTTTGCAGGGACTGGTCGACTGGATGGCATCACTGTGTTCGATGAACGTGAAGGTTGCCGGGCCGAATGAAGTTCCTCAGCCAGGAACGGTGTATTTCGCTCCGGAGAAGGCGCACTTGAATTTTGATCATCACGGCCGACTGGGCTACGATGAGTCCTTGCCGGTGGCAGGCCTTCGTCCTTCCATAGACGTGACGTTCAGGGCCGCCGCGCGGGTCTATGGCAGCTCCACCATCGGGGTGCTGCTGACCGGGATGGGAACCGATGGTGCAGAAGGCATGCTCGCTATCGCTCAGGCAGGCGGCCTGACGATCGCGCAAGACGAGCGGAGCTCCATCATCTTCGGAATGCCGAAGCACGCCATCAATCTGGGCGCCGCTTCGCACACGCTCCCTGTGGACAAGATCGCTCCTATGCTGATCAAGTCCGTGTCGAAGTAGAACGTAAGAGAATGCCATGACGTCCCCAAAAGAACCATCTCAGAGCCACAAGGAGATTCTCGTTGTTGATGACAGCCCGGTTCAGGCGACGCTGCTGAGACGGTTCTTGACCCAGCAGGGGTACACGGTCAGTATTGCCAAGCACGGGGCGGATGGCATCGAGAAGTTGCGTAAACAGCGCGTCGGCTTGGTCATCAGCGACATCGAGATGCCGGTGATGAACGGGTACGACCTGTGCGTGGCGATCAAGCGCGATGCGCAGCTCCAGAATATTCCGGTCCTCCTGCTGACTACGTTGACGGACCCCAAGGATCTCATGCGGGGGCTCAACGCGGGAGCCGACAGTTACCTGACGAAGCCGTATGATGAGCCTCTGCTGCTTTCCAGAGTGCGGGCTCTCATCGGAGTCGATCACTTCCCCAAAAGCGAAGGAGAAGTCGCGGTCGTCTTTGCCGACGACAGCTACCGCATCACAGCGACCCGCCAGCATATTCTGAACCTTCTGTTGTCCACGTACGAGAGCGCGCGGCAGCAGAATCAAGCTCTGATGAAGGCCCAGCAAGAGATGATCGACCTCAATCAGCAGCTTGAGACGAGCCGAAAAAAGCTGGAAGAGCTCCTGCTCAACATTCTGCCCAAGAAGGTGGCGGACGAGTTGCTGGCTTATGGGGCAAGCAGCCCGATCAAGTTCGATGACATCTCCGTGATGTTCACGGATTTCGTCGGGTTTACGCAAGCCGCCGAGAAACTGCCCGCTCAAGCAATCGTTGAGGAACTGGAAGTGTTCTTCAACGAGTTCGACTCCGTGGCGGAGACGCATCATCTGGAGAAGTTGAAGACCATCGGCGACAGCTACATGTTTGCCGGAGGACTGCCGACTCCGGACAAGACGCACCCCATCGATTGCGTGTTGGCCGGCCTGGAGATCCAACGGCTCGTGGCCAGCCATAGGGCTGAGAGGCACAAAAAGGGAAAGCCGGTTTGGGAAATGCGCTTGGGCGTCAACACGGGACCTGTCGCGGCCGGGGTCATCGGGAAAAAGAAATTCGCCTATGACATTTGGGGCGACACGGTCAACCTTGCGAGCCGCATGGAATCTTCAGGCGAACCAGGCAAGGTCAACATCTCAATCACCACGTATGAGCGGGTCAAGGACTTTTTCGTCTGTGGATATCGTGGGAAGGTCTTTGCGAAAAACAAAGGAGAAGTGGACATGTACTTCGTCCACGGCATTCGGCCGGAATTGTCCGAAAACGGCGCGGGGCTGGTCCCGAACGGCGAGTTCGAAAAGAAATACAAACTTCTGGAGGAATCATAGAGGCTGTGCCTGGGCGGGTGGCCTGAACCTGCTCTACCTCGCCCTCATGATCGGCTTGTTCCACTGGACGTTCAACATCTGCAAAGAAAAGGGGTTGTTGGTGCGGGTGGGGGAATAGCGGGGCGGAGCCGGGCGGACACCTTCGCGCCGAAGACACCTCCGGGCGCACCCAACTAAGCCTTGCCCGCCCGAAGCCTGTAAACTCGTCCGAAGCGGCCTCAAACAGTACCGGCTTCGCCCTTGCGTTTAAGGAGCAAGGGCGCGGGCTGCGGCAAGTTGTGTCCCGCGCTCTCCGGCAATGGGCGGCTCAAGCGTCCACCCGGCCCCGCACCAAGTTGGGGGAGAGTAGAGGGGAACAGCCTCCGTTCCTTGTGTCTTGAAGTACAGGCCAGTATAATGGCCACTAATAGAGCTACAGGAGGTGAACATGCCGCAGGTTGACCAATTCGTCTCGGTCACGGAGGCGAAGAATAGGCTGTTGGACCTGATCCGTCGGTTGAAGACGAAGCACGAGATCGTCGCGATCACGCGGGACGGGGTGCCCACCGCCGTGCTGCTCAGCATGGACCAGTTCGAAGGGCTCATGGAGACGATCGAGATCCTTGCTGATCCCCGGGCGATGCGATCGCTGAGGCGCTCACTCAAGCAGGCCGAGGCCGGACGATGGGTGGGGCACGAGACGGTCTTCGGACGTGAGGGAGCGTGAAGCCCTATCGGGCACGCTATACCCAGGAGGCGGCCGGGAGGATTCGCAAGCTCCATCCGCAGATCAAGCGGGAAGTCAGGGAGGGCATCCGGGCGCTCCTGGACGCTCCACTAGCCGGTCATGCGCTTCAGTTCGACCCAGCCCGCATTATTCACGAGCGCTTCTGCTGCAAACGCGGATACGCTGTTCCGACGGGCGTGCTCGCCGCTCAGTCGGTCAGCATACTGTTTCAAGTATGCCTCCCTCCTTCGCGGCTGTGCTTGCCCGTCTCACAACGCGTCTACGCGTTTTCGCCACGACCCGTCATGAATAACGCGGGCTAGAAGGGTTGTGGTCCTACCGGGTCCGTAGGCATCGGATCATCTACCGTATTAACGATGACGATGCCTCGCTCGATATCGTGTACGTCGGTCCCCGACGGACCGTCTACGAGGAATTGAGAGCCCTGCTCCTGGAGCAGCGCCGTCAAGGCTAGGAACCCAAAAGCGATCCCGCCGCGCCGGCGAAGCCAACGTTGCCTGGCCCAAGCCTTTCGGAGCACTCTCAAAGGGTCGCCCCCATTTTCTAAATGGGGCTTGGCCCCTGATTGCCCCCGACTCATATTTCCATCTCAGGGTCAAGTAATCGCAAATCCCGCGCGAACCGCTCCTTGAGAATTTTCTGAAATTCTAGGCAACGCTCAATGTCGTTTCGTTCGTATAGAATCTTCCCGCGCTGCTCAATAACCTCCTCAACTCCTTCCCGGACTAATATATCTAATGCTGCTTTCAGCGTTTTCTCTACGAATGCGACACGTTCTCGAACCGTCTTTGCCGGTGTGCCAGGCGCAATTCCCCAAAAATGCCCTGCCTCACGAAAATATTTTGGGCGAGAAGAATCCCCCATCCAAGATTTGAATGCTGGGTGTTCTAGAATCTGTTTGACTGCCAAAGCGAGTTCTCGCGTTGCCTTTTGGCGAGCTATTTTATCGGAAGGCTGTAGCGCGCTAGCTGCTGCAAGGCCTACAGGCGTTATTCGATAAACGCGTTGTTGAACTTTTTCCAGCATTCCTTGCCCGACTATTCCTTGTTTTCCAGCATGTGCATCAAGTTCTTTCAGCATTTTATTTGCATCCGGATGTTGGTCCTCGAAACCGCGTAATCCCCAAGCACGTTTATCCTTTCTCCATGCATGGACAATTAATTCTTCAGCGGTAAAGGTCTTTTTTATGCTCCCTCCGGAACATTCGAGCGCTGCGAGAAGAACTTGCTGTTTCAAACCGAGGCCGGATGCATCCATGGTTCACTCAAGCCCTTCACCCGTTAGGACATAATCCTGTAGCTTCTCCCACATGGCTTGCGTGAGCTGTATGTGATAGCTGTCGAGCACAGCCTTGTGCCGTGCCCATATATCCGGACGTTCTGCTTCGCCCTTGGCATCAAACTCCTCTTTCATGTGGACTTGAATGACCATCTCTACAACTTTCTGCGCATGGTATCCACGCCAGGTCTTGATGTCTTCCTTCCGCCGATTAAAAAAGAATGCCGCTTCAGCACTTTCAAGGTTGAGCCACCAGATATTATTTTGGTAGTCCCTCACTTCCTGCCACAGTGCTGGTTGGTCGGGATCTCCTTGGCGTATCTCCCCAGTATCTGGGTCTATCCCCCGTCCAGTTAAAAGTAATTGTGGGAATCCCCCTCCGCGTTCTGGTTGGTCAGGACTTGGAATTACATTCACTTCCGCGCGAATCCGAGCCCATATGCCGCCTTCAGTTCTAGAACCGGCTCCCGCACTTATACTGGTGCGTCCAGGCCGATTCCCTGTCACCCAGCCAGTTGGGCTTATGCGAACGATCAACGGATCATCTGCGTCATGCTCCCAAATGAGAAATACATTGGTGCCTCTGAGTCCCTCATCGTTTGTCACCTCTGCTATGATCTGGGTTCTCTTCCCAAGCGGAATTTCCAACGTCCGTGGTGTGAGAAGGACATGATCTACAAGCCATGTTTCAACTTGAACTTTCGGCGAACGAATATTGGTTCCCCTTATCTGCGTCCAAACTTCCGTCACACCTTTATTTACAGCATTTAGAAGGTGTCCGTCTTCAAACTTTATAACGTGCCGGTCCCCAGAAAACCACTCAAGTTTTGCTCGTGGAACAAGACGCCCTGCAGAGTCCAGAACACGGGGACGAAGAACCGAATCGAAATGGAAATTTACACCCACACCGACACGTAAGATTTGGGATATATCCCACTGAAGGTCAATGCATTCAGGCACCTCTCCATGCTCTGTGTCACTATGCGTGCCTTCTTTTCTGGTAGGCCCCTTACCTCCGTCACCGATGCCACCATCTCCACCTATGCCACCACTCGGAAGAAAGCGGTTCTTAAAATTATCTAGTCTTCTATTTTCTTCATGGACTTGATCCAAGGCTTGTTGATCCTGTTCTTGCCTCCGTCGGTCGCTAATTTCTTTTGAAAGATCCCGTATCTTATCTGCTACGAATTGGTCCACCGCCTTGACCAAGGGACCATCGTTCGGCCTGATCCGGCCTAATGCAACGTAGTCAGGTTCTAACGCGGAAAGCTCAACGGTTGCATATACAAAGTACGAGCCCGGGGTGGCTGGCACTAATTCGGAGACCATCTTTGAACCGATCATCTGATGATCCGTTCGATAGGTGACTTTCCAGCGAGGCTTTAGCTTTTTATAAGCCGTCAACATATTCTCCCTAGAGCTGTAAAGAATCACTCTGCCTGCGGGACGACTTCTACCGAGCGTGGTCGATTGCATTACGCCGTCTTCTCCGGGGAGCTCTTCGGGTATCTCGGAGACGATAGGGCACTCAAAGCCAGGGTACGGAGGAATGGACTCGGGCTCCAATGCTGTGCCGTTATTGATCAGACGACCATTATGAACAGCGTATAACCGAAGTTGCTGAATGGCCAGCGTTGACTGGTCGTGCCGAATTATTTTTTGTATTAAATCATCAGCGGGAATTCGGCCCTTATAGAAATTAACAGGATCTATGCCTTCAACAAGGGTGAATGCTTGCCTTACTACAATGGCGTCTTGAATATCTTTAGGCAATTCATCAAAGGTGACATCATAGGGTTCAAGTGCCTTCTTGATTTCCGACTCACAAGACACAATTGGTAAATTACAACCTGCCGCATTATCGGGCATAAATCCAGGGGTGCCTCTTTCAAGAGAATTCAAATTGCCCTCGAAGCCTTTGCAGTTGAGCCGCCTATTCCGTACTCCGAGAATACGGGCTGGACCACGAAATAGACGATACATATAGGCTTTACCGCCATTCCCTTGGGTTTGCTCCTCCGGCAAAGACGATCCTCTGCTTGATGCATCGATATCCTGCCACGTGCTCCACTGAGTAACATCTTCAAGTGTGGCTCCTCCCACATCTAGCAACGCAATCCGTGCAGGGGCATCACCTGCTGCATCTTTGAGTAGAAGCACAGCCGACCGATGCTGCTCTTCAACGTTTGCCCTATCAGGCTGATACGCTCTTCTTGCGTTTTTTAGCCACTCCGCTATGCCTTCATCGTGTGTCCCAATCCATCGGGTAACAGCGGAAAGAGTGCCCAGTTCGTGGAACTTGAGAAAGAGTGCC
>Ga0194121_10007489_pt1 | contig 14221 bp, 13 predicted proteins | sample TA2MahCa50mmetaG_FD_148609 | JGI IMG/M metagenome (GOLD analysis project Ga0194121, IMG submission 148609) | Freshwater microbial communities from Lake Tanganyika, Tanzania - TA2015020 Mahale Deep Cast 50m | ecosystem: Environmental > Aquatic > Freshwater > Lake | place: Tanzania: Lake... | reverse complement strand
GTGATCGCGCCGCAGCAAGCGCAGACGCTCGGCGACGTCGCCCTCGTCCAGCCATTCAATTTCCGCGTGGTGCGGTGACTGAAAAGCGTCCAGTCGATCGGGGCTGACAAATTGCACGGCACCGGCACAGTCTTCCCCCACATGCTCAAGCAGCGCGAAAACATTGCGGGCGGAGACGTGAAATTGCCGGGCCCATCGCTGGAGCGTAAGTTCGTTGTCGGGCAGAAGATTCCAGAGAAATGCCTGGATGCGCGCCTCCCCGTGCTCCGCGATCGCGAGCGGCATGGAGATGGACAGCGGAACGGCGTCCGAAAATGTCCGCCAGTCGGCTCGGTAGGTTAAGGTGAGTCGAGCGCGCCGATCCCGATCGACGTCGCCGATCTCCGTCCCGTTCATCAGCGCGATCAGGCGATTTCCGCTCACGAGGGCTTGCCTCTGGCACGGTCGATGACAGCATCGATATCGACGCCGTCGGCGGGAGGCGCGGAAGCGGCCTCGGCGGATTCCGCCCGCAGGTGAAGGCCCAAAGCATTGAGGGACTGGAGCAACAATCCGATTTCGGCGCGCGGCTTCCCCTTCTCGACCTCAACGATCCACTGGCGGCTGACGCCCGCGCGTTCGGCCAGCGTGCGTTGGTCAAGGCCCAGTCGACGACGGCGCGCCCGGATGATGCCCCCGAGATCGGAGGGCGTGTTGATTTGCATGCCGGAATGTCACCTTTCGCTGACATTCTAGCAAAGTCAGCGAACGGCGACAAGCAGAGCGGGTACGTGGACCTGTGCGGTGGACGATGGCCGAGATGCGTTCGCGCAGAACTCGCAGCGTCAGGGGCGAACCGCTCCGACTCGGCGTGACGCGGAAGCCCACTCCGATCTTGCTGTAATCAACCCCTCGGAGGGAGCGGCCGCGGGGCGAGGAATGAGTCCCCATGCGCATGTGCCTCTTGCTCTTGCTTTTCGTGGCAGCTCCCCTGGGGGCCCAGCACCATCACGACTTCGGGGACGTCAAGCGCGCCGTGCGCATGTTCGAAGACCCGGCCCGCGCGACGTGGCAGAAGCCGGATGAAGTCGTGGCCGCCCTGCGGCTGCAATCAGGGGACGTGGTGGCGGATATCGGAGCCTCCACCGGGTATTTTTCCCGGCGCATCGCACGGGTGGCGCGCAAGGTGCTGGCCCTCGACGTCGAGCCGACGCTGGTCGCGTACATGGCCGAGCGGGCCCGCAAGGAAAATCAGCCGAATCTGGTGGCGCGCGTCGTGAAGCCGGACGACCCCGAACTGGCCGCGAATTCGGTGGATCTCGTGCTGATCGTGGACACCGTCCACCACATCGAAAACCGCGCGGCCTATTATCCCAAGATCAAGAAGGCGCTCAAGAAGAATGGCCGCCTCGCTGTCGTGGATTTTCAAGCGAGGCCGACGCCGGTGGGACCTCCCCCGGAAATGCGGATCTCGCGGAACGACATGATCGCCGAAGCGCAGCGGGCCGGCTTCGTACTGAAGGAGTCGCCGGATTTTCTTCCCTATCAGTATTTTCTGGTATTCGGCAAGTGAACCGCTGCCCGTGGGTGGATCTTTCCAAGCCGGACTACGTCGCCTACCACGACGACGAGTGGGGCGTGCCGGTCCACGACGACCGCGTGCTGTTCGAGTTTCTCACCCTGGAGGCGGCCCAGGCCGGCCTGAGCTGGTACACTATCCTCCGCAAGCGCGAGGCTTACCCGCAAAGTGGAGGCCCGCTCAAGGTCAATCAACCGCGCGCGGAGATGCGGGACTCGGCGAACTGCTGACGAAGCCGGCGACGATGCGCTCCTCGTCGCCCTCGAGCAGCGTGCGCACGTCGAGGATGAACGCGTCCTCCTCGGTGCGCGCGATGACCGGATACTCGGCCTGACGCAGGCGCTCCGCCCAGTGTCCGGCCGGCGTGATGCGGACCATCCAGGTGGGGATTTCCGTGGCCGGCAGCGAGCCGCCGCCCGGCAGGGACATCCCCGGGCAGGCCTCCACGCGGGTCTGGGCATCCAGCACCGCGCGCAGCCGCTCAGCCAGGGCGCGGGCCGGCGCCTCCAGCGCCTCCGCCGCGCGGGTCAGCATCTCCAGCGCGGGGATGCCGCGCGGCAGGCGCTCGGGATAGCGGTACACCGACAACGTCGCCTGCAGCGCGGCCAGCGTCATCTTGTCGCAGCGGAAGGCGCGCATCAGCGGATTGCGGGCCAGCCGCGCGATGATCTCGCGGCGCCCGACCAGGATGCCCGCCTGCGGGCCGCCCATCAGCTTGTCCCCCGAGAAGCACACGAGATCCACGCCGGACGAAACGCAGCGGCTCACCGTCGGCTCCGCCGGCAATCCCCAGCGGGCCAGCTCCACGAAGACGCCGGAGCCCAGATCCATCGCGGTGGGGAGGTTCTTGCGGCGGCCAAGCTCGGCTAACTCCTCCAGGGTGACCTCGTGGGTGAAGCCGACGATGCGGAAATTGCTGGGATGCGTCTTGAGCAGCAGGGCCGTATTCTCGGTGATGGCCCGCTCGTAGTCGCGCGCGTAGCACTTGTTGGTGGCGCCCACCTCAACGAGTGTGGCGCCGCTGCGCTCGAGGACGTCCGGCAGGCGAAACGCGCCGCCGATCTCGATCAGCTCGGAGCGCGCCACGATGACCTCGCGGCCGCGCGCCAGCTCGTCGAGGAGCAGGAGCACCGACGCGGCGTTATTGTTCACCACGCAGGCCGCCTCGGCGCCGGTCAACTCCTTGAGAAGATCCTCGACGTGGTCGGAGCGATGCCCGCGCTGACCGCTTTCCAGATCGAACTCAAGGTTGACGTAGCCGGACGCCATGGCCACGGCATCGAGCGCGGGGTTGCACAGCGGCGCCCGACCCAGGTTCGTGTGCAGGACCACGCCGGTGGCGTTCACCACCCGGCGCAGGCGCGGCTGAAAGCGCCGCTGCAGGATGCGCTCCGCATCCTCGACGAGGCGTTCGGTGGGCGCGTCCTCGCCGGTGCGGAGACGCGCGCGGAGAGTGTCCACCACGCCACGAAGGGTCTCCACCACCGCGGCGCGCGGGTACAAAGCAAGAAGCCCGGCCGTGGCGGGCTCCTGCAACAAGCGGTCGATGGAAGGGAGCGCGCGCAGCGCCTCCCCCGGGTCGGCCACTACGGAACGACAGTCCCGATGGTGTTGTCGATGCGCACGCTGAAGGCGGACAGGCCGGCTTCCTTCAACTCCCTGGCGCGGGCGTAGGCCTCGGCCTGGCTGGCGAAAATCCCCGTGAGGACGCGATAGACGACAACGCCGTCCTTCCACGACTTGCGGATTTCAATCTGCGGGCAGCCCGGCCTGGCGGACTCCACGAAAATGCGGGCCTTGTCGACCGTGGAGAACATCCCCAACTGCACGCTCCACTTCTCGTCGGCCACCGGGACCGGGGTCCCCTCGGACAGCGGGGGCTTGCTCTCGACGGGCTTCGGGATTTCGACGGCAACGGGCTTCGTCTCAACGGGCCGGGTGGCGGGCGCCTTCACCATGGGGATGGGGGACTCGACGACGACCGGCTTGATCGCAGGGATCTCGATCGGCTTGGAGGCCACCGGTTTGGTCTCAGCGGGCTTGACCGCGGGCTTCGTCTCGACGACGACGGTTTTCGTCTCCACCGGCTTCGTGGCGGGCTGCGTCTCGGCGACCACCGCCGGCCTGGATTCCACTGGCTTCGTGGCGGGCTTCGCCTCGATCGCCTTGACCGTCGCCTTGACCGTCGGCTTGACCGCGACCGCGCCGTGCGAGGCCAGTTCTTTCTGGGCCTGCTCCATCGCCTGGGAGGCCACCGCGGCGGCGTCCTTCACGCCGTTCTCGCGGTGCAGGAAGCGCACCGGCACGCCGCTCTCCAGCTCGACGACGCCGACCACGATGAGGTCGCCGCCCTTCACCTTGAGACGCTCCTCGCAGTACGTGCGCTCCACCGTCTTGTCGAAGTGGTAGGAGTAGATGGGCAGCACCTTGTGGTTCCACCCGCGCGACGAGCGGCTGCGGGTCAACTGGTCGATGACCGCGCGTTCGCGCGCCGCGAGGTCGGCGTCGGTGCTCTTGCCCACCACCAGTACCGCGACATCGCCGGCGGCCATCACCGGAGCGGAGGTCGTGAGGGCGCCGGCAACCAGGGCGCCAAGGGCGATGAGGGAATGCTTGAAGTTCATCAGACGGTGGCCTCCTCGGGTCAGATGGCGTCATCGTCGCAACGCCATTGAAGAAAATTCCTCCACGGGGGGCCGATTCCCTGCAGGCCAACAGGCATTTTGGGGGCAAGCATGGAACTTCAACCTCGAGGTGTTTGCCCTTGCGAAAGGTCGTCATGGCGCAGTTCGTCCCGCTCGACGCAACCAGCGGACGGGACTTCGATCGCCGCTTCTGGGGCGCGCATTCACCCGCGGAGAGATACGCCGCCGCGTGGACGCTGGTGGAGGAATTTCTGAAGTTACGCGGGCGGAGCAATGAATCCAGACTTCAGAGATCTGTTGCAGTGCTTCAACGACGAGAAAGTTGACTACCTGATTGTCGGCGGCTATGCCGTGATGGTGTATGCCGAGCCGCGCTTAGTGGCGCGCGTTCATGATCAGACTTGCGCGGCGGACCACTGAGTTACTCCCGGCGGAAGTCCTTGGCGCGCTGGAACATGCACGCCATGGCCAAAAAGAACACCACGAAGACGGACAGGGCGGCGAAATAGCCCCAGAAGTTGACGTCAAACTGGCTGGCGTACTCCTGGCCGCTGTTCACCAGTGCCTGCACGTTGGCCGGCACGCCCAGCGAGAAATCCGATTTCGCCGGCAGCACCTTCCATAACTCGGTGATCTTGCCCATCATCTCGAAACCCCACTTCATGATGGTGAGGCTCGAGAGCGCCTTCAGCCCCTCCAGCGGAAGCAGGGCGCCGGACAGCACGATCTGCACCAGCAGGACAATCGGCAGCATGGTGACCGCGGTGTTCTGGTTGTTTACCCCGGTGCTCACCGCAAGCCCCATGGCAACGCCCGCGAGGTTGACCATGAACAGCGTGAGGAAGGCCAGCAGATGGAAATCGTCCACCGCCTTCGGCGGATTCACCTTCCAGAACACGATGGAGATGAACACCGCCGTCTGAAACGCGGAAACCACCGCCAGCACGAAAAACTTCGACAGCACGTAAGGCAGAATCCCCAGGTTTACCGTGCGCTCGCGCTTGTAGATGGGATACTCCTTGACAATCTCGCGCACCGAGTTGATGGTGCCGCACATCAAGGAAAAGAACGTCAACAAAAAGCAGATGATCTTGCCCTTGGTGGCCAGTTTCGCGGCGTCGCTCAAGTTGGCCATGGTAAACGGCTTGAACACGTCCGGCGTGTTGTACACCAGCACCAGCAACGCAAGTGAGAGGAGCGGCGCCTGGGCCAGCAGGATCGCCATGTTGATGCGGTCGCGGCTCAATATCTCCAGGTAACGCCCGGCCACGATGCCGAACTGGCGCAGCAACGACACCTGCTTCTCGCTGGAGGCGAACAGCGGCATCGACGCCGCCGGATTGGAGCGCGCCTGGGCCACCAGGTCGTTCACCTCGTGCAGGCGGCCGGCCACGTATTTCTGGTAATACGGGCTCTGCTTGTACTCCTGATCCCACTGCTGGGGGGATTTTTCCTGATCGACCTTGATGTAGATGTCCGCGAAGTCGGTGGCGTTGAAATACTGCAGCGCCTCGGCCGGCGGGCCGTAAAAGGCCAGATGTCCGCCGCGCGCCAGAAAGACCACCTTGTCGCACAGCATGATGTTGCGCGTCGCGTGGGTGATCAAGATCAAGGTTTGCCCCTGATCGGCAAGCTTGCGGAAAATGCGCATCATTTCCGCTTCCATGCCGGGGTCGAGGCCGGAAGTCGGCTCGTCGAGATAGAACAGCCGCGGCTTGGTCAACAATTCCACGCCGATGCTCACCCGCTTGCGCTGGCCGCCGGACAGGCGGTGCACCGGCACCTGGCGCCGCTCCTCGAGCTGCAGATCGTCGAGCACCTCGGTGATGCGCCGCTCCATCTCCTCGGACGTGGTATCCTCCGCCATGCGCAGCTTCGCCGCATAGTGCAGCGCGCGGCCGGTGGTCAATTCCGGATGGATGATATCGTCCTGCGGCACGTAGCCCAGCGTGCTGCGCAGCGCTTCGATATTCTCATAATAGTCCAGGCCGTTGAACAGCACCACGCCGTAGTCGGCCGGGCGGAATCCGGAGAGCGCGTTGATCAGCGTCGATTTTCCGGCGCCGGACACGCCCACCACCGCGACAAACTCTCGGGGGTAGATCGATAAGGAAACGTCCTGCAGGATGATCTGCTTGTTGCCCACCTCGCGGCGCAGGTTGATGGCGTCGATGCGCGCGTTGCCTTCCTCGCTGAAGTGCTCCAGTTTCTGGCCGTCAAAGAAGAACGAGTAGTCCCCGATCTTGATGCGGTCGCCGCGATTGAGCACGGTGGGGGCGGCGAGGCGCTGCCCGTTGAGAAACGTCCCGTTGGTGCTGCGGTTGTCGGTGATGTACCACGCGTTGCCGTGCCAGCCAATTTCCGCATGATAGCGCGACACCTGCGGATGGTTGAGGGAAATCGTGTTGGCCGGATCGCGGCCGATGCGGATGGTGCCGGCCCCGGACCCCATGGACTGCTGATTCACCGTCCCCGCCACCACCGCGGGGAGCACCGTGGAGGGGTGAGCACTGGCGGACGGCGGGCGCTGGGGCATCGGCCCGGTTTGCACCCCCGGCACCGCAAAGACCGGCGCCCCACCGCCGGACGGCGTGGGCGCGTGGAACACCAGAAAGAAATCCCCCACCTTCACCACGTCGCCCTGGCGCAACACCTGCTCGGCAACTCGGTTCTGGTTGACGAAGGTGCCGCCGGGCGAGGCCTGATCCACGATGAAGGCCTGGCCCTGGCGCCACTCGAGGCGGCAGTGGAAGGGGGCCACCTGGGGATGGGTCAGGCACAGCGCGTTCTGCGCGTCGCTGCCGATGCTGGTGACGGCCGCCGGGATGGGGTAGTCGACCTTCGTTTTGTCCGGATGGATGATGAAAAAGCGCCCGAGCGAGCCGTCTGCAATCATTGCGTCCGTGTTTGGCGCCGATTCGCGGAAATCCTCGCGTCGTCGAGGGGTGCGGCGTGGGTGCGGGTCCACATCCCCGCCCGGGCGTCCTCCACACCGCCTCGGACGCCGGGGGAGTGCCACCGCCCCCTCCACGCGCGGCGGCGTGCAGCCGCAGCCCTTCACGGAGAGCATGCGCGGCGTGCGCGCGCCGGCCTCGAACAGGCGGGAATGCTGGCCGTCGAGCCGTACCTCGCGGGCTTCCAGGCTGTCGCGCGGGTCCCGCTCGAGGTCAATCACGGGTCCGCGCGACAGGAGCCCGTCGCTGGGGCGGGAATCGGTCGCGCATGCAAGACTGGTACGTTGAAGAGATGTCCCCGGTGGAACGCCACTCCCACCTGCGAGAGGAGATCCTTTTTCGCGGGCAGACCGCCTTTCAGGAGGTGGTGCTGGCGCGCAACCGCGCGTACGGGAAAATCCTGTTTTTGGACGGCGATATCCAGTCGGCGCAGCTCGACGAGCGCGCCTACCACGAGGCGCTGGTGCACCCGGCCCTGATTGCGCTGCCCCGCTCGCCGCGCAGCGTGCTGGTGCTGGGCGGCGGGGAGGGCGCCACGGTGCGCGAGGTGCTGCGCTACAAGACCATCGAGCGGGTGGTCATGGTGGACCTCGACGGCGAGCTGGTGGAAATGTGCAAGGCGCAGCTCCCCGAGTGGCACGAGGGCTGTTTCGACGACCGACGCCTCGAATTGCACCACGAGGACGCGCGCGGATTCCTCGAGCGATGCACCGAGAAATTCGACGCCGTGATTCACGACCTGCCCCAACCGCTGGAGGAATCTCCGCTGCGCATGCTGTTCACGCGCGAATGTTTCGCGCGCATCCGCGAGGTGCTGGAGCCGGAGGGGATTGTTTCCATTGAGTCGACGCACGCCAAATTAACCCTTAACCGGCTGCACTTCCTGATTCGCAAGACGGTGGAGCGGGTTTTCCCAGACACGGTGTCCATCAAGGCTTTCATCCCGTCCTTCGCCACCGAGTGGGGATACGTGCTGGGCGCCGTGGATTTCGTGCCGGGCCGCCTCTGCGCGGAAGAGGTCGACGAGCGCATCGCCGAGCGCATCGGAGCGCCGCTGGAGTATTACAACGGCGTCACCCACGCCGGCTATTTCTGGATGTCCCGCCTGTTTAACGAGGGCTGGGCGCGCCAGACCCGGATCTTCGAGGACGCGGTGCCGCACAGCGAAGCGCTGTACGCTTGACCTGTCTTAAGCTGCCATGCTTGCCGCGGATGAGATCAGTGCGCGCCGATGCGATCGACGAAGCTCTGGATCGCCTTCTCGCGGTCGATGCCCGGCTTCTGACATAAATAATACAGCGCCTCCACGTCGACCACGTCGCGAAACGCATCCGATCTCACCCACAATTCCATGTCGGTCTTGACCGATACTTCCCAGGTCGGATGCGTCGCAAGAATGATTGCCTGGATTTCCTCAAAAAATGCCTTTCGCGGATCTCCCACCGGTGCCGCCGGAGCGGCGATCGTGGCGATCGGCGCTGACGCGACGGACGGCGCGGTCAGCGGCGGCCCATCCGGCCGCGGCAGCGGGGCAAGTGGCACGGGAGGCGGCGCGGGGGCAGGAGGCGGCGGAGCGCTCGTCGCCTTGCTCTCCTCAATGATTCGCGCCTTGCCTTCCTTCGACAGAAAACCTACCTTTTTTCGATACTCAAACATCGCCTTTTCAACACGCGACCACTCGTCAAAAATCGCCTCGGACGCCACGGTTTTCACAGACTTTCCATGCCGCGCAACCGCCTTTTCGTGCACCACCAACTCGTCTAAGGGGGCGGTCCCTTCCGACACGGTTTCCAGCGGAAACTCCGGCGGTCGCTTCATATCGCTGACAAAGCGGGACGAGGTCGTCGTCACGCAGGAGCCGTCCTCGAAAAAGGTGCCGAAATCCACGTAGGTGTAAGAATGCTGGTCCAGGAGCACGTAGTAAAGCACCGCGAAAGTCTTGTTTTCTCGGGTCATCAAGCGCGCGTAATTGGTGCGTCCCACCGACGGGCTGTAGAAGTCGAAGGCCGTCTCGAAGCCGGTGGCCATCAGCATGGTCTGGGTGTCGCTCCAGAACTTGGTCACCACCGGATCGGCCGGCGAGCGGTCCAGGCGCGCCAACTTCGTTCCTCCGGCCGCCATCTGCCGCGACATCATCACGCGTGCCAACAACTCCGCGAGGGTGCCTCTGCCGAGCACCCAGACCAGGATCGCCAGACCGAGCAGGCCGAGGTACAATCCCCACTGGCGCACCCAGGCTGGAGGCAGCCACGCCTGCGACTTCACGGTCTCGCTGATCTCCAGGTACGTCTTGCCGTCGTCTGATTGACCAAGCCGAATGGCGGCCGGCTCGTCGGGGGACGCGCGCGCCGGCACGAACTCGAAGCTCACGCCGTCCTCCGTGTCACGGTACCCGTCGGGCCAGCGCTCACGGTAGAAGAGCACGACGTCCTTGAGGGGCGCGTCCACGACGACCTCCCACTGGTACGTCCACAGGCTCTGGTCGTCGTTCTCGCTGATGCCGTGGCTGTCCACCCGCGAGCCGGGCGGCAGCGGAATCGCATAGGGTGCCTGGTCGGGACGGTCGGCCGGCGGGCGCGCCCGATTCAAGAAGAAGTCGTCGACGAGGCCCTCCACCCAGCCCAGCGTCCAGAGGAAGACCAGCACCACGGCGATCCCGATATAGCGGCCCACGATGTACCCCCAGAAGTGATGTTGCCTGTGCCTGCAAGTTTAGCAAGCCGGGGGCAGAAACCTCGTCCGTCCCGGGTCGGATCGTGCCGGGCCACGCGACCGATCTCAGCGCGACCGGTGACCTCGACTCCGGGTCACCCGCAAGTGGGTTTCATTGAGTCGCAATTTCTCGCCGATGGCCCGCATGGCGGTGAAGAAGTGCAGCGTCTCCCCATCGGGCACGCAGACCGGAGGCCGCGGCGTGAGGTCACCTTGCGACGAGTCGCGGCGCAGGCGATGGCGGCGGCACGCGAACAGGGCTCGGTCCCCATTCGTCGTGTAGAGATATTCGCCCCCGTCAGGACAGGCCGGCGCGGCGCGCATCAGGCCGCGGGCCAGTTCATCGAGCGCGGCGGGATACTGTCCTACAGTCGCGCTCCAGGTTTCCACCGCGTGCATCGCACGCGTGAGGCAGCGCCGGCACTTTTCGCGGGCTTCAACAGATTCGTCGATCAACTGCAGCCGACGGCGCGGCTCGGGCGCCCGCCAATCGACGTGCAGGGCCTGTCGGTAGGCGCGACGGGCGTCATCGAAATCGCCCAGATGCTCGTGCAAGTGCCCGAGGTTGAACGCGGTGGCATATAGCACGGCAGCCGTTCCTTCACGCTCGGCGGCCTCCGCCCGGAGGAGGACGTCGCGGGCAGCCTTCGCGCTGTGCCGGCAGGCCGCCGCGAGGTTGCCCGCGCCGGGAAAGGGCGTGCGGGAGGCCAGCAAGTCATCGGCCGCCGTGGCGGCGGGGAGGATGCGGCCTTCGAGCAGCAGCAGCACTGCAAGATGGTAGGTCGGGCCGGGCTGTTCGCGATCACGCATTTGTGCTTCATACAGCGTATTCCACAGCGTCTCGTAGCGCTGGGATAATTGTCGATCGTCAGCGATCAATAACTCGATTTCGTGGTGAAGCCATTCCTCCACCGGCATTTGCAGGGACAACGATTCCGGTCCAGGGACCAAAATTATGCGGTCCAGGGGGGCAATGCCCCGCAACGTGATCGTGGGGACCGATTCCATCGCGGGCTCTTTCGGAATCTCGCCGCCCGCGCAAACGACCGCGCGTACCGCGTCCATCACTTCCTGAAGTCCCGCCTCCACGGCCGCGTCGTCGAAAATGGCCTCGCGCAGGGCCAGCCAGTTTCTTGCCTCAACCGCACCCCAGCGATAATCCACCTCGGGGCGTGCCGCAATCTCCAGCGCCTCCCGCACCGGATCGGCGCAGAAGTAATGCCGTGACTCCAGCAAAACGTTGACGAGATGGATCGCAAGGCCGTAGCGGCGCGCGAGATCCTCGGCTTCCTCCAGGTCGTTAAGCGCGCCGCTGGTCTGGCCATGCAAGCGGAGCAACCGGGCGCGCAGGGTCAATACCTCGATCAGCAGTGGTCGGCGACCCTCCAGCCGGCTGGATTGAGCGATACGGTCAAGGGAGCCCTCTTGAAGAATCATCGCAGCCGCCTGGGAGGGAAGCCAGGACGCATCGTGCAGCCTTGAATAAAAAAACGCGGACTGACGCAGAAACAGGGCTTGATCCGCAGCACCTGAGACGCGCCAGCCGAGATGATTGGAGCGAAGGTCCGCCATCCCGAGGGCGACCTCTGGTATGCCCACACGAAGTAGCACGTCAATCGCGACGGCAGCCTCTGGTTCATCGAATTTACGCCGCCACAACTCGCTGCAAGACGACTGCGCGCCGCTGCAAAGATGTGCGGCGTACGCTGAATACAACCTGCTCGATTTCTGATGCTCCGCCAGATAGTAACGCCTCACGAGCGCGTCTGCGCGCTCCGCCAATCTAACCGCCAGCGGCAGTCGACCGCGTAGCACCGCGTTGCCACACCACTTCAGAAGGTGCTCGCACGCATCCGTCCAGCGCTCGTGTCGCACGGCCGCGCGATACGCGCGCCGCAGGTAGACGATGGCTTCGGACGGTCTGCCCTGGCAATCGAGCAGCACCGCCAGGTCCGAGTACAGGCGCCCAAGGTCACGCCGAATCGCTCGTTCCAGCAACGCGCGCACGATGCGCTCGCCGCGCGCGAGATCTCCGCTATCGCGCAGCCACTCCAGGCCCGACTTCGCCCACAACTCCGCGTGGCGCGGGGCCTCGCCCTCCGGAAATTGTCCCACCGCGCCGGCCACCAGCGACAGCGTGAGCGGGTGCCCGGCATACTGGCGCGCCACCTCGCGCAACGCGTCCTGGGAGGCGGGCAGGCCGCGGGCTTGCAGCAGCGCCACCGCGTCGTCGGACTCCAGGCCGTGCAGCGCAATCGCCCGCACCGGCGCATCCAGCGTAAGCGGAAGCCGGCTGGCGCACAGGCAGGCCGCGCCCGCGCCGATCCCCGCGCACCGCTCCAGAAAGTGCCGTAAAGACTCGTCGCGCACCTCGTGCGGCGGCTCGTCGGACTGCATCCGCTCGAAGCCGTCCAGCACCAGGAGAAACTGGCCGCGCGTTTTCACCTCGGCCAGGACGCTCGTGCCCGGCGCCACCTGCAACCACGCGGCAAGCGCGGACAGGAACGCGTCCGCGTCGGCCTGCACGTAGAACGACCAGGCAAAACCATCCTCGCCGCACGCCCGAAGATACTCCGCCAGCAGCGCGGTCTTGCCGATGCCGCCAATCCCCTCCAGGCAGACGATGCCGCCCTCCGCACGCGCTTCGGAGAGCGCCCGCAGCTCCGCATCCCTGCCGCAGAAGACGCGCGCCGCGGGAAACGGGGCGCAAAGTGGAGAGTGCCCACGCGGGAGACTTCGGCGCCGGGAGTGTTCGCTCCCAGATCGGGGCGAACAAAGTGTGTTCGCTCCCAGATTGCGGCGAACGATGCGAAAACCCGCATCAAATCTAGACTTCGTGGTCCGCTGTTCGCTCCCACCTCGCGGCGAACCGGGGATGTTCGCTCCCACTTCGCGGCGAACCGGGGAGGGCGGGGTGGGGTCGCAGGGGGCATGTTGCTATAATAGCTTTGTGAGGCGCAGGTCTGGGGTCACGCTCGTTGAGGTGCTCATCTCCGTCGTCATTTTCTCCGTCGGCGTGGTGACCGTGATGGGCGTGTTTCCGATGCTCTTCGAGTTAAACCGCGGATCCTGGCAGCTCGCCACCGCGCTGGCCGCCGGGCAGGAGAAGATGGACGAGCTGCTCGCCGGGCGGAAATTCGTGGTGTCGGGCCAGGACGCCGTCACCACCCTGCCCTCCGGCAGGCGGAGCTGGTCGGGCCAGACCGACCCGATGGGCAACGCCCGCATTCAGACCGTCCACGTGTACGTGTCCTGGAACGACAAGTGGCGACAGCGCAGCATCGTGCTGACCAGCGCGTTGACCAACCCGTGAACCCGCGCCGCGGCTCCACCCTCGCTGAAGTGCTAGCCGCCGCCGCCATCTTCATGGTGTTCACCACCGCGCTCTCGGCCACGCTCACCCTGGCCATGCGCTTCTGGCGCATGGGCGGCGACGACGTGAACCTCCAGGCGTCCCTGCGCCGCGGCCTGCAGACCATGCGCTCGGAGCTGGGGCAGGCCGTCGTCTATCAGGACATCACCAGCAGCGCGACGCCGAGCGCCGTGCTTACCCCCGCCACGGGAAGCACCGTGATCACCGAAGTCGCCTTCACCGAGCCCGCCGACCCGAACAGCCCCTCCCTGCTGATCACCGGCTCAGGGTCGTCGAGCACCTACCAGAAAGTGTCCTATTATCCATCCGGCAACGTGCTGTATCGCAAAGTCTCCACCCTGGCCGGGGGAAACCCGAAAACCGACGCCATCATGACCCTGCCGAGCGGGACCTCACTGAGCATGACCGCCACCGGCCTGACCGCCAACTGCGTGCAGGTCACCCTCACCGCGAAGGCCACCAACGCACAATATTCCGTGTCGACGGCGATTTATGCGACCGGCGAGTAGGCGCGGCTTCAAGCTGATCGAGCTGATCCTCGCGATGGCGCTGATGGCCGTCCTGCTCGCCATCGCGCTGCCCTATTATCGAAAATACCAGGCCCGCAGCGCGCTCCGCCTGGGCGCCTCCACCCTGGCAGCCGACTTGCGCTACGCCCGCGGACTGGCCATCAAGTCCGGTCCCGCCACCGTGGACATGCGGACCTCCGGGCGCTACGACATCACCGACACCAACGCCCGTAAAGTGCGCACCCAGACGCTGCCCGACAAGGTGACCATCGCGTCCGGATCCACCCTGGTGTTTGCGGAAAACGGCACCGCGGACCGCGACGTCACCATCTCCGTGAACTCAAGCGCCCTCAACGAAGCCCTGTCGATATCCGTCAGCAAGCGCACCGGGCAGGTGAGCGGCCCATGAAAAAACGCGGCTTCGCGCTCGTCGTCGTTCTCCTCGGCCTCGCGCTGCTGGCCATCATCGC
>Ga0194121_10007485_pt1 | contig 14223 bp, 7 predicted proteins | sample TA2MahCa50mmetaG_FD_148609 | JGI IMG/M metagenome (GOLD analysis project Ga0194121, IMG submission 148609) | Freshwater microbial communities from Lake Tanganyika, Tanzania - TA2015020 Mahale Deep Cast 50m | ecosystem: Environmental > Aquatic > Freshwater > Lake | place: Tanzania: Lake... | reverse complement strand
GATCGCGTTCACGTCGGTTCGATGAAGCTGCTGATCCGGGTCCTCACGACGATCCATCGCTGGGTCGGTCTCGCGTTCTGCCTCGTGTTCGTCCTCTGGTTCGCCTCCGGCATCGTCATGATCTACCACCGGCTGCCGCAGTACGGGCCGGAGGAGCGGCTGGCGCGCCTCGCGCCGCTCGAGGCGGAGGACGTCGAGCTCAGTCCCGCCCAGGCGTACAACGCCGCCGGCCTCACCGAGCTCCCGCAGCGCGCCTACCTCCTCACCTTCGGCTCGCGGCCGGTCTACCGCTTCCTCGGCCGCCGCGGCTGGGTAGCGGTCTTCGCAGACGACGGGTCGCCGTTTGTCCCCATCGAACCGGAGGACGCGGTTGGTGTCGCCGGCGATCTGTTTCCCGATCACCGCGACACCGCGCGCTACGTCGAGTCGATGACCGAGCCCGATCAATGGACCATCGGGCATCCGTTCCGGTTGACCGGGCCGCTGCACAAGATCAGCCTCGGCGATGCCGCCGCGACCGACCTCTACATCGCGCGGCTGACCGGCGAGGTGGCGCTCAAGACCACGCGCGCGAGCCGGTTCTGGGGCTACGCGGGGCCCGTGATGCACTGGTTCTACTTCCGGCCGCTGCGGCTCCAGGGGCAGGTGTGGACCAACGTCATCATCTACAGCTCGATGGCGGGGTGCGCCGTGTGCCTCCTCGGGCTCGTCATCGGCTTCTATCGCGTCCGCCTCCGCCGCATCTCGCCGTATGCAGGCTGGCTGCGCTGGCACCACTACGCCGGACTGCTCTTCGGCGTGGTCACGCTCACGTTTCTCTTCAGCGGGCTGCTGTCGGTGGTGCCGTTCAACTGGAGCCCCGGCAACGCGCCGGATCCCTCACAGGCGCTGCTCATCCGCGGCAGCCGCGTGAACCTCGATCAGTTCGGGCTCTTTCCCCGCGACGCCATCCGGCAGTTCAACGAGGAGTTCCGTCCGGGCGAGATCGAGCTGCGGCAGTTCCTGGGCGCGCCGTTCTACATCGCCTACGCGCCGCCGGCCGATCCCGACGCCATCGACGTCCCGGTGACCAACTACGGCGGCGGCGCGGCGCTGCGCAGCCTGCTCGTCAACGGCGCGGGGGACGTCACGCAGGTGGGGGAGCTCTTCAACGCGGAGGAGCTGCTCGACGCCGCGCGCGCCGTGATGCCCGACGCCGGCGTCACCGAGGCGGCGTGGCTGACGGACTTCGACGCCTACTATTACGGCAAGGGCCCCGACCGGCGGCTGCCGGTGCTGCGCGTCACGTTCAACGATGCGGACGAGACGATGCTGTATCTCGACGCGCACGACGGACAGCTCGTGCAGACGGAGGTGCGCCGCAGCCGCCTCGAGCGCTGGCTCTATCGCGGGCTGCACAGCCTCGACTTCCCGCGCGTCTATCAGAGTCCCTGGCTCTGGTATCCGCTCGTGCTCGCCCTCAGCGTGGGCGGGCTCGCGCTCTCGCTCTCGGCGGTGATTGTGTCGGTGCGATATCTCGGTTCCCTGTTGGTGCGATCCTGAACTCAGTCGGCGCGATGCGCCTGACGGCGGGAAAGCGCCGCTTCATCAGACCATACGACCGTGACAGATCGAGACCGGTCACATAGCCCTTCACGTGCGCGCTTCGGAGGGCGTCTCGCAGCTCGTTGAGCGACCTGCCGGAGATTTATCAGGCTGAGAACGTTGCAGAAAGTCGTAGTGTCCGGCTTTAGCCGGACCACGTTGATCGGCACCGCCGTGTGTGGTCCGGCTAAAGCCGGACACTACGAAGAAGTCGAAACCGCGCTAGTGTCACGACGTTGCGAAAAACTGCGTACCCGCACCGAGTGCGAAGCCGAATCGCACTGACAGCGAAGCGGCATCGCACCAACAGCGAGGCGGGAATTCGCACCTAGGGGATCTGTTTGACTAGTGGCGGTTTTCCCCGACGGAATTCCGTGGACTCGGTGAAGAAGCCCGACGTGCTGAGGCGGATCGTGATCGGCTGGCCGGTCTGGTTCTCGAACCACCATCCGTGGAGGCCGGTGAACTGCGCGTTGTAGACGCCGTGGTCGCTGGTCAGCTTGTTGGTGGCGAACCACTCCGCGTAACCCTGCGGCGAGCCGTCGGGGACGCTGTGCAGCTCGAAGTGGACCTCGCCGGTGGAGGTCCAGGAGTAGAGAACCGCCGCGCCCTTCTCGAGCCGGTACTTGTATTCCATCCCTTCCTTCGGCGCGAGCTCGATGGTGATCGCGTCGTTCTTGAACTGCTGCGTCTGGTGTGCGATCGACCACGGCCACTTCGCCAGCGTTTCCGCCTGCGTGGGCGTCTTGACCGCCGGCGCCGGAGTCTGCGCGGAGGCGAGGCCGGTCAGTACGAGCGCGAAGACGACGAGGGCAGCGGACGCTTTCATCTGTTCCGTCCTTATCAGCGTCCTGCCGACGACGCGCCACGCCAGCACGAGCGAGGTGACGCAGAGGGCAGTGCCGCCAATCATGAAGGCGATGACGACGATGTCCCAGGCGGGACGGTAGTTATAGAGCCAGGGGAAGTCGAGCGAGTGCAGGCCGTGGTAGACCCAGCGGGTCACCCAGTGGCCTGAGTTGTAGCTCCCCACCACACGCGCGGTCGCCGGGTCCACGTAGTACCGGCTCCGCCCCTCGTCGTCAATCTGCAGGCGGACCACGGGCAGCGGGCGTTCGCGGCGGCGATCGAGGTAGTAGGCGTCGTACTGATCGAGCGTCCGGACGTCGATGACGTTGAAGGGCGCCGCCGCGCGCGCGATCGTGTCCACGATGCGCCCGGCCGGGATCGCGGATTCAGGCGCGCCGGTCATGCGGACGATGCGCGTGTCGCCGCCGGCGAGCGTGGCGAGGTACATCGGCTCGCCGGCGATGGTGACCAATTCGAGCTGGCGTACGTCCAGGCCGGCGAGCTGCGCGAGCGCTTCGCGCGGATGCCGCGCCTCGAAGCGCGTCAGGTCGAGCGGGTCGCGCAGCGCGCGCTGCATGTCGCCGCCGCCGCGGCGTCCGCCGTCGGCGGGATCGGGCGGCGACGGAAACGGATCCATCGACAGCATGCCGCTGAACGCCCAGGTGGCCGTGAACACGCCGAAGACGAGGCCGAGCAGCATGTGCCAGCGCTTCTGGCCGTGATACGGAATGCTCGACGGCGTGCCGGCGGACCGGTACTGCCGGCGCGGCGAGTACATCCACGCGCCGATGACGACGCCGATGATCGCGGCGACGGTGCCGATCGCCGACGAGTAGATCACGACCTGCGACCATTCGGGCCCGTGCCGGCGCAGCGGCGTGAAGTAGAACCAGTGCGGGATGGGCCCGAGATACGCGCCGATGCGCGACGCCGTGGTCGTGTGCTGCACGACCTCGCCGGTCGCCTGCGAGACGTACACCTCGTCGCCGCCGGACCACGAGTATTTGCGCAGCGGGCCGAGGGTGCGGAACTGGCCCTGCACGGTCCACTGGTCCACGTCCTCGACCGGTTCGACGCGGGCGTCGCTGACGGCCAGTCCCGTCCACGCCGCCGCCGCGCGATGCACCATGGCGTTGGAGACGTCGATCTGCTCCTCGCCGGTGTCGGCGTAGACGATCGCCTCGCCGCCGCCGACGCCGAACCGGTACGCGGGCCGGCCGTCGAAGCTCGCCAGCCGCAGCTGGGCCGGCGAGGAGATGCCGGCCGTCTCGGCCGCCTCGCCAGGTGAGAGCGCGATCGTCGCCGGATCGAGCTGCGGCGAGCGCTCGAGCCGGTCGGACGGGCTCACGCCGGGGAAGTCGAAGTACATCATCCCGATCCCGGACGGGAACCACAGCAGGAACAGCACACAGAGCGCGACGCCCAGCCAGCGGTGCACGAAGATCAGCGAGCGCTTGAGCATGTCAGGCGGTCCTGTTCCGCCACATGGCGAGGCCCGTCACCAGGAGGGCCGGCGGCGCCAGGGCGAAGATGGCCCAGACGATCTTTCCAGTCAAGCCGCCGGGCATCCCCATATGAACCGGACGGGTCCAGGCCAGGAGCGTGTCGCCGGCGCTGCGCCGCGAGTGGTCGCGGGCCAGCAGCAGCTCGGCCGTGTACTGGTCGAAATGGAGCGTGACCTCATCGGTCGTGTCCACGTCGCCGTGCACGCCGCGGGCGAGGACCACGACGTAGGTGCCGCGCGCGTCGAAGGGAAACACGAAGCGGGCGAGGCGCGCCTGCGGAAACGCCGCGCGCGCCCTCGCGATGAGTTCCGCCGGTTGGACGAAAGCGCCGGGGTCTGATGGACTCGACTCGGGCGCGCGGACGACCGTGAGCGGCGCGACCGCGTTGACGGCGCGGCGGAACGGCTGCGGGAACGCGAAGTACATCCCCGTGAGCGCCCACAGCACGATCATCGGCGAGAGCAGGGCACCGATTGTGACATGCCACGACGCTCGGACCCCGCGGATCCACACGAAGAGGCCGCTCGCCGCCAGCAACAGCAGGAGCGCGGCGCCGATGCCGTTGATCGTCAGCCCCATGCGCGCGCCACGCAGGTTCGCGTGGAAATCCTGCAGCCACCGGATCGCATCGAACGGCAGCTCGCCGACCACCCGCCCGGTCTCCGCGTCCGCGAAGACCGTCCGGAACTCATTGCCGCGGCTCACGTACGCGAGGAACGTCCCGCGGCGATACGTCGGCCAGTCGACGCCGCTCACGCGGTACCCCGGATACGCCGCCTGCACCTCGCGGATGACGGTGGTGGCGTCCGCCAGCGTCCCGTCTGCGCTCACGCGGAAGTAATGCGGATACATCGCGGCCTGGATCTCCTGCCGGAAGACGAGCACCGCGCCGCTCAGCGCGATCGCGAGCACGTAGATCCCGGCCACGAGCCCGGTCCACCGGTGCGCCTGGAAGAGGAGCCTGCGCAGCACGCGCGGCGTACGATGCCACATCCCGCGCGCCGACGGCGCGTCGACACGGATCCTGACGAAGAATTCAGAAACTCTTCAGTTGGACGCGGATCGCGCACGCTACACTTGCACGCTCATGAAGATCGTGCGCGCGCTGCTCGTGCTCCTGCTCGTTGTTCCCTCACCGCTGTCCGCTCAAGACCGGGTCACGGTTTCGGGCATCGTCACCGACGTCTCAGGCGGCGTCGTGCCAGGCGCGCTCGTCGAAGCGCTGGCGGGAGGCGCTGTCGTGGCGTCGTCGACGACCGGCCAGGATGGGCGCTACCGGCTCGACGTGGCGCCCGGCGCCTACCAGGTTCGCGCGCGCCTCGCGGGATTCGCGGAGGCGGGCACCGACGTCGCGGCGACCGCGCCGGCGACCCGGGACCTCACGCTGCAGGTGGCGGCGATCGGCGACGCGCTGGTCGTCACGGCTGCGCGCAACGCGGAGACGCGCGCGAACACGACGGCGTCGGTGGCGGTGATCTCGTCGGAGGACCTCGAGGCCCTGGGCAGCGCGTCGATCGCCGACGCGTTGCGCATCGTGCCGGGGCTCAGCGTCGAGGCGACGGGACGCGAGGGGCAGGTGGCGTCGCTCTTCGCGCGTGGCGGGGAATCGGATTACAACCTCGTCCTCGTGGACGGCGTGCGCGTGAACCTGAACGGCGGGTTCTTCGATCTCAACCGCGTGTCCGCGTCCGAGGTGGACCGTGTCGAGGTCGTGCGCGGCGGACAATCGGCGCTGTACGGGTCGGACGCGATCGGCGCGGTCGTGCAGATCTTCACGCGTCGCGCCAGCCCATCGGCGCCGCCGCAGGTCTCCGGCGCGCTCGAAGGCGGCAGCTTCAACACGTGGCGCGGCAACGCCCGCGTGGCGGGCGGGGCGGCGCAGCGCCTCGATTACCACGCCGGCGTGTCGTACCGTGGGACCGACGGCGCGTTCGGCGACATCCTTCCCGAGGACGACCGCTTCGACCAGACCGCGTTCGACGGCAGCCTCGGCCTGGTGCTCGGCGACCGCGCGACCGTGCGCGGCGGCGTCCGCTACAGCGACGCGCAAGGCAAGTCGGTCGGCCAGATCGCGTTCGGTGTCCGCGACACGGGGCAGGCCTACGACTCGCGCGATCTGTCGTGGCACCTCGGCGCCACGCACCGCCTGGCCCCACGCGTGACCGGCACCGGCACGGTGAGCTACTTCCGCAACGACACGGATTCACAGGACCGCGTCGCGGATCCGGCGGTGACCGCGTTCGCCGTCCTCGGCGGCCGGATCGGCGCCGTGTTCCCGGAGAGCCCGCGGCTGGTCCGGCTCATCGATCGGACGACGTTCGAGGCGATTCGCACGGGGGCGTCGCCCCTGCCAGCCGGGCAGTTCCTGGCCACGACGCCGTTCGGCGTGGCGTTCGGCGATGGCACGTTCTCGAGCCGGACGCGCCTGCGGCGGCCGGCGTTCAAGTACCACGCCGACTACACCTGGCACGACGGCCAGGCGATGACGGCCGGCTACGAGTTCGAGCGCGAGACCGACACGCTCAATGCCGGGTTCCGCGTCTCGAACAACGCGTTCTTCGTGCAGCAGCAGCTCAGCGCGCGCAGCCGCTGGTTCGTCACCATCGGCGCCCGTGTCGATCGCAACTCGCATTACGGCACGGCGGTCAGCCCGAAGATGTCCGCGGGCGGGTTCCTGCTTCCGTTGACCGACGGGGCGGTGTCGTCGATGAAGATATTCACCAACGCCGGCCGAGGCATCAAGAACCCGCTCTTCGGCGAGTTGTTCGGGTCGCCGTTCTCGGACGGCAACCCGGACCTCAGTCCGGAGCGGGCGCGGACCGTGGACGCGGGCGCCGAGGTCACGCTCGCGGCACAGCGCGTGCGCGCCACGGTGACGTACTTCGACAACGACTACAACGATCAGGTCGCGTTCCGCTCGACCGGGGGCCGCGACGGGCGCCCCGACTTCATCAACATTGCCGGATCCGAAGCGAACGGCTGGGAGCTCGAGGCCGTGCTCCAGCGTCCGGTCGCCGGCGTCACGATTGCCGCCACCTACGCGCTCGTCGAGACGCGGGTCACCGCGACGACGAGCACGAGCGAGCAGTTCCAGCCCGGCCAGCCGCTGCTGCGGAGGCCGAAACACTCCGGCGTCATCCGCGTGGGCTACGCGCTCGGCCGGGCCGCGGTGAACCTGGACGCGCGCACGGTGTCAGAGCGTCACGACGCCGCGTTCATCGGGCTGTCCGCGGTGCCGTCGCCCGGTTCACCGATCGCGGTGAGCCGATCGGTGGACATCACGGTGAACCCCGGCTACACGGTGGTGGGTGTCGGAGGCGAGTACCGTGTTCGCGACGAGCTGTCCGTGTTCGTGCGCGTGGACAACGTCGGCAACGCCGTCTACGACAGCGCGCTCGGCTTCCCCGGGCTGCCACGCGCGGCCGTCGCCGGTGTGAGATTCGCGGCAGGCGGGAACTAAGCGTTACGGACGAGGTCCGCGCGACGGTCAGTACCAGTCGCGCTGAGCGCCCGGCCAGCTGGCGCGCGCCCAGACACTCTTCTGGACGACGCCGTTGATGACCCGTTGCACGATCGCCGCCCCCGCACGCCGCGCACGAAGTAGAATCGCCCGCAATGGAGTCTCCGATGATTCAGCGTGTGCTCGTCTACGTGTCTGCTGCCATTCTCATGTCCGTGTCGCTTGCCGCCCAGGGGCCGGCGCCCGCGACGACCAACCTGCCGCAGTACCTGCAGCGTGCCTACAACGGAATCAAGAACAACCTGACGCGCGCGGCCGACCTGCTCCCCGAATCGGACTACGGCTTCAAACCGAGCTCGATGCCGGAGATGCGTACGTTCGGCCAGCTCTTTGGCCACGTCGCCAACGCGCAGTTCGGCATGTGTGCGGGCGCCAGGGGCGTGCCGAACCCGAATATGGGCACCGATCACGAGCAGAAAACCAGCAAGGCGGAGATCCAGAAGGCGCTCGCCGCGTCGTTCGCCTTCTGTGACGATGCGTTTGCGGGGCTGACGGAGGAGAACGGAGCGCAGATGATGCCGCAGGGGCGCGGCCAGATGGCGCGCGCGGCGATTCTCGCCAACATGATCACGCACTCGAACGAGATGTACGGGTATGCGGCGGTCTATCTGCGGGCCAAGAACGTGGTGCCGCCGTCGACGGACGAGGCCCAGCGCGGTCGCGGAGCGGGCCGCGGCGGCCGGGGCCAGTAGACGTCAGGCAGAGGACAGGAGGGCGGGCCTTGACAGCCCGCCTAGCGGCAGGCGGCGTGCTGACAGTCGCAGCGGAGCTCGATCTTGTTCCCGGCCTGCCTGCAGTGGTCGCTGCAGTACTTCCCGTGGGGCCCGTTCGGTGGCACCATGCACTCGCACACCGGATGCGCGCATTTCACCGCATCAGCCATGAGGCACCTCTCAGGGGCCAATCTACGCCCCTCCGCCGCGCCGCACAAGGCACTTGCGGCGCGGCGCTGGCGGCGCTCGTCGTCGCCACGCCAGCGGCCCAGGCGCCGCCCGACCTGCCGGTCGATGAGCTCCTCACGAAGGTTGGTGAGCGGGTGGTGGAGTGGTATGCGCGTGCCCAGAGCATCGTGTCGCTGGAAACGGTTTCCATACAGCCGCTGAGGTCGGACCTCAGTCCGATCGACTTCCCCCGCCGGCTGGCGTATGAGCTGCGCGTCGCCTGGGACCCCGGCCGCGCGACGCCCGGGCTGCTGCCGGAGGCGACCGTGCTGCGCGACCTCATCTCCATCAACGGCCGGCCGCCGCGCGAGCGCGATCAGCCGCAGTGCATGGACCCCAAGTCGGTGTCGCCTGAGCCGCTGGCCATGCTGCTGCCTGCCAAACGTGGGCAGTTTGCGTTCACTGTTTCCGGGCGGACGCGCGCGGCCGGACGCTCCGCCGTCCTGATCGACTACAGGGGGGTCGCGCCGGGAGCGCCGGAGATCAACTGGACGCGCGAGTGCGTCAGCGTCTCGCTGCCCGGCCGTTCACGCGGGCGCATCTGGGTGGATGCGGAGACCTACGACGTGCTGCGCTACGACGAGCACCTGGTCGGGATGTTCGATTTTCCGGTGCCGCGCGAGCACCAGCGGCGCGGGGCGTCCAACCGGATGACGATCGAGCGCGCGGACTCGTCGATTCAGTTCAGACGGGTTGGGTTCACCGATCCGGACGAGACGCTGATGCTTCCCGCGTCAGTGGATACGGTGCAGGTCGTGCGCGGCGGCGGCGTCCAGCGGACGCGCATCACCCAGCGGTTCACCGACCACCGCCGCTTCCTGACCGAAGGCCGCCTCGTCGACTAACTGCCAATCTCCAACTTCCAATTCCCAAACATCGGGAGTTGGGTTTTGGGAGTTGGGAGTTGTTCAAGCCTTGACAGGGGAGACGAAGAGCCGCCGCGCCGGCCTGGCCATCAGCCGCGCCATCCGGTTGGCGCGCTCGCGCCGCGCGCTGTCGGTTGCAATGCCCGTGTTCGCGTACATCTGCCGGTAGAGCTTCGACATCAGCACGAAGGCGACCCGCGCCTTCATCGATTTCACGATGCGCGCCCGCCGCCAGATATTGGGCAGGCTGTAGAAGGTGTCCCAGACCTCCTGCGTGTGCCGGCGGATGTCCTCGGGCGTCAACTGCGGGTGCGGCATGTAGATCTTCGGCCGCTTCGGCGACGGCAGCAGCCAATGCCGCGTCAGCGGGACGTCGTCCACCTTCTGCGGGTCGGTCTGGCTCTTTTCCCAGCGCTCGAAGTCCACGGTGCCGGGGAACGGCGTCAGCAGGACGAACTGCGCGAACGCCACGTCCGCCGCGAGCGCGAGCTGCGCGGTCGCGTCGAAGGTCTCCCGCGTGTCGGTGGGAAGGCCGAAGATGAACGACGCGAGGATGTGCACGCCGTGCGTGCGGAAGATCTGGAGCTGCTTGGCGAGCTCCTCGCCCGCCAGGTTGAAGTCCTTGTAGATGGACTTGAGCCCTTCCTTGGTCACCGACTCGACGCCGACGAGCGCGCCCTTGATGTGCGCCTTGCGCATCGCGTCGAGGAAGGCGGGATCCTCGGCCGCCTCCATGGTGATCTGCGTGAAGAACGTCATGTCGTCGGGCAGATCCGCCATGCGCTCCATCAGCTCGAAGCGCTCGCGGCGCACGGCCTCGAGCTCGCGCAGGGCGGTCGGGTCGAGCCGGCGCCGCGCCATGGCCAGGTCGGCGAAGGCGACCGGATAGAAGTTGTCGTCGGCGAGCAGGATGAAGCGGAAGCCGCGGCTGCGCAGCTCGCGGATCTCGCCGACCACGTCTTCGACCGTGCGCATGCGCGCCTGCTGCCCGTCGGTGCGCCACACGGAGCAGAACGAGCAGTGCTTCGGGCAGCCGCGCACCGTCTGCACCGACGCCCACATGTAGCTGTCGGGCGGCAGCAGGTCCCAGCGGCCGCCGAAGAACGAGCGGCCGTCGATGCGTCCGCCTTCGTAGACGTCGTTCGGGCGTCCGGCCGCGCAGTCGGCGAGGACGCGGCTCCAGATCAGGTCGCCGTCGCCCTTCACCACCGCATGCGCCGCGCCGTGCTCGCGCGCCTCGGCGGGGTACAGCGACGAGTGGATGCCGCCGTAGACGACCCACGCGCCGCGCTCGCGTGCGGCGCGGCCGATCTGGTAGCCACGATAGGCGTTGGCGGTGTGGATGCCGAGGCCGACCACGTCGCCCTTCGCGATGCTGTCGAGGTCGAACTGCTCGAGCGTCTCGTCCACCAGATGCGGGTCGCCGTACTCGGCCGGCGTCGCCGACGCGAGCACGTAGAGCCACCGGGGGGTGATGACTGCGGTTCCGAATGAAATGTCGCTGGGATTGACGAGATGTACGCGCATGTCGTCCGCCTAACCTACACTAGTTGGCCATGCGAAGCTCCATTTTTCTGTCACTTTGCGGTGGAGTGGCGTTATTCGCCCTTCATCTGTCCCAGGGCGTGGGTGCGCAGGCACTGGCCAGCCCGACCTATACCGCGGCACAGGCTGCCGCCGGCAAGGACGTCTACACGCAGCACTGCGCGTCCTGCCACGGCGCGAACCTCGACGATGGAGAGTTTGCGCCGCCGCTGAGAGGCGTGGAGTTCCGGCAGCGGTGGGGCGGGCGCCCGGCGGAGGCGCTGTTCACGTACACGAGCACGCGGATGCCGCCCGCCATGCCGGGCGGCCTCGGCGACGAGCGCTACGCGCAGCTGCTTGCGTTCGTCCTCGAGCAGAACGGCGTCGCCGCGGGCACGCGCGCGCTGCCGTCCGATGCCGCCGCGCTGACGCCGATGGTCCTGCCCGCGGCGCCTCCAGGCGCGGGCGGCGGGCTGTCGGCGGGCGTGGCCCTGCCGCCTCCGCCGCCGCGCGTGAACCCGCTGGATCGCATCACGGCCGTCACCGACGCGATGCTCGATGCGCCGGCCGACGGCGACTGGCTCACGTGGCGGCGGGCGTTCAACGCGCAGGGCTTCAGCCCGCTGCGCCAGATCACGCCGCAGAACGCCGGGCGCCTGCGCGTGGCGTGGAGCTGGTCGCTCCCGAACGGGCCCAACGAGACGACGCCGCTCGTCCACGACGGCGTGATGTTCCTGCACAGCTACGGCGACAAGGTGCAGGCGGTGGACGCGGCGACCGGCGATCTGCTGTGGCAGTACTCGCGCCGGATGCCGAAGGGCGCGCCGACGACGGTGAAGCGCGCGATGGCGATCTACGGCGACTACCTGTATGTGCCGACCTCCGACGTCCACATCGTCGCGCTCGACGTGAAGACCGGCAAGGAGATCTGGGACACCGCGGTGGGCGACTACACGAAGGGCTTCGGCATGACCGGCGGGCCGCTGGTCGCCAAAGGCAAGGTGATGATCGGGACCAACGGCCGCGCCCCGGGCGGGAACTACATCGTGGCGCTCGACACCGCGACGGGGCGGGAGGCCTGGCGCTTCTACACCATCGCGCGGCCCAACGAGCCCGGCGGCAACAGCTGGAACGGCCTGACGCTCGAGCAACGCAACGGCGCGTCGGTCTGGATTCCGGGCAGCTACGATCCCGCGCTCAACCTCGCCTACTTCGGTCCCGCGCAGACCTACGACACAGGCCCGCTGCGGAATCTGTCTGACGAAGGCGACAGCATCACCAACGACGCGCTCTACACCGACGCGACGATCGCCATCAACCCCGACACCGGCAAGCTGGTGTGGTACTTCCAGCACCAGCCGAACGACCAGTGGGATCTCGACTGGGCGTTCGAGCGCCACCTCGTGCGCCTCCCCGTCAACGGCACGCAGAAGACGGTCGTCGTCACCGGCGGCAAGCAGGCGATCTTCGACGCCATGGAAGCCGACACGGGGCGCTACGTCTTCTCCATGGACCTCGGCCTGCAGAACGTCGTCACCGCGATCGATCCACGGACGGGCGCGAAGCGGGTGAACCCGCAGCTCGTGCCCGGCGACGGGCAGACGAAGTTCGTCTGTCCGCACGCGGGCGGCGCGAAGTCGTGGCTGCCCTCGTCGTACAACCCGGAGACCAAGACGCTGTACATCCCGATGGTCGAGTCGTGCATGGACCTGACGCCGGTGGCGCCGGGCGGACGGGGGAGCCTCTCGACGGGCGTGCGCTGGACGCTGCGCCCGCGGCCGGACAGCGACGGCAAGTACGGCCGCCTGCAGGCGATCAACCTCGAGACGCGCACGTCCACGTGGATCGAGCGCCAGCGCGCGCCGCAGACGACGGGGACGCTGGCCACCGCCGGCGGCGTGCTGTTCGCGGGCTCGCTGGACCGCGTGTTCGCCGCCTACGACGCGGCCAGCGGAAAGCCGCTCTGGAAGGCGCGGCTCAACGACGTGCCGAGCTCCGCGCCCGTCAGCTATGCCGTGAACGGCCGCCAGTACGTGGCGATGGTCGTCGGCAACGGCGGCGCGCAGGCGGCGACGTTCCCGCCGCTCGTGCCGGAGATCCAGAACCCGCCCGATCGCGGCGCGGCCGTGTGGGTCTTCGAGCTAGGCGGCTAGCGCGGTTTCGACTTCTTCGTAGTGTCCGGCTTTAGCCGGACCACACACGGCGGTGCCGATCACCTTGGTCCGGCTAAAGCCGGACACTACGGCGTCGTTTGCGATTTGCGATTTGTGATTTGCGATTTGTGATTGGGATTTGGGATTTGGGATTTGGGATTTGCGACCGCTGCCTCAGACAGCAGCAGGCGTCGCGCCGAAGTTCAGCTTCAGCCTGAACTCCCGCCGCAGCAGGAACAGGTTCAGCCCGAGGTGAATCCACACGCCGGCGACTGACAGGTACCACACCCACGCGAGCTGGAAGCCGGGCAGGCGCGCGAGCAGGAACAGCGGCACCGCGATGAGCACGATGCGCGTGGCGGAGCTGACGAGCGGCGGAATCGTGTTGCCCACCGCCTGGAACATGCTCGAGGTCACGAACACGATCCCCGACGCCACGAAGCTGAAGGCGATGATCGTCAGGTACTCGGTGCCGACGCTGATCGCCTGCGGGTCGGCGGAGAAGACCCGGATGATCGGCCCGGGGAAGAGCCAGAAGCACATGGCGGTCAGCATCATCACGCTGCCCGCCATCAGCGCCGCGGTGCGGAAGGTGTCCTTCACGCGCTGCGCCTGGCGCGCGCCGAAGTTCTGGCCCGCCACCGGCGCCGCCGAGAAGCCGAGCGCCACGGCCGGCATGAAGCACGCCTGCAGCACGCGCCCGCCGATGCCGAAGCCCGCCTGCGCCGCCGCGCCGAACGGGCGGCTGACGACGTAGACCATGAAGAGGTAGACGGCCATGAGCGCGAACTCCGCGCCGGCGGGGAGACCGATCTTCAGCAGGTCGCGCCAGAGATCGAGCTGCGGCTTCCACTGCCTCCACGCCAGCGTGAGGTACGACTCGCGCGGGATGAAGTAGACGACCAGCCACAGGATGCCCGCCACGATCGCCACGAGCGACGCGATCGCCGCGCCGGCGATCCCCAGCGGCCGCCCGGTCAGCCAGCCGAACATGAGAAACGGCGCGAGCACGAGGTTGATGTGTATGGTGACCGCCCCGACCACCGAGCCCACCTTGAAGTTGCCGACGCCGCGCAGGGCCGCGCCGATCGCCACGAGCGCGAACTGCAGCGCCATCGCGGGAATGAACCAGAACAGGTAGTCGGCGGCCAGCTGCGCCGTCTCCGCATCCGCGCTCATCTGCGTGGCGTACGGGACGCGGAACGCCATCACGACGACGAGGAAGACGACGCCGACGACCATCGACAGCGCCTGTGCCTGGTTGAAGACGAGCACGGCGCG
>Ga0194121_10007484_pt1 | contig 14223 bp, 16 predicted proteins | sample TA2MahCa50mmetaG_FD_148609 | JGI IMG/M metagenome (GOLD analysis project Ga0194121, IMG submission 148609) | Freshwater microbial communities from Lake Tanganyika, Tanzania - TA2015020 Mahale Deep Cast 50m | ecosystem: Environmental > Aquatic > Freshwater > Lake | place: Tanzania: Lake... | reverse complement strand
TTTAATGATACTGTACCGCCAGATCCTTTGGCATCATTATTTCCCCAGAGTGCCATGTTTTTCTTCCGTAATAATTATTTGCTAATAATATTTATAAAAAAGAGAGACTTTTACTTTTCGTCTCTCTTATGTAAAATAAGTTTTAAAAAGTGTGTCGTAAGATCTAGTAAACCGTTTTCTTTAAATCTTTTTGTTTTTGCTAACCATTCGGAAGCAATTAATAATAGACCAAGAACAATGGTTACTCCCCAATTAGTCACAAAACAAGTAATCATGCTTGTGGGGTGAAGAGTTTATCCTTAACCAGTTCATAAACGACGTTATCAATGCTGTTATCTGTGCTATCAACATACTTTTTAAGTAAGTCAAGAACAAGATTCTTAACAGCTGGATGAGTAGCAATTGAAATAATAAGTGGTTTTACCACTGTTACTAATGCGTCTCTCATGATGTCCTCCGTAATAGAGTATCCTGATCTATTTAGAAATCAGTTTGCTTCGAGAGGAAGTTTTCCTGATCTTTGCATTTGCAATCTCTGACGCTCAAGTTGCTGCTTCTTTTGTTGAAGCATTCTCAGATTAGAAAGCTTCTGCTTATCCATCATTTCTTTCTTTTGATCAGATGAAGAAGATGCAGCAGATGCTAATGGTGCAGCAGTTGGAGTTGATCCAACTTGCTCAGCAACTTTTTTTGCTACCTTAGTAGCAGTTGCATACATTACTTCTTTACCGCGACCAGGATATCTTTTCTCAAAGTCACCCATTCTTTTCTTCATTGACTTGACGATTTCTTCACGCTTTGACATTTCTTTTGAGGTTAAAGTCTTCTCATCAAGTAAGTCAACTTCCTCCTTTTTCATTTTCATCTTTTGCCATGAATCAAGAGCATCTACTGGGCGTCCACCCTTTGCAAGGACTTCCTTTTTATGTGCCTGGAAAGAAGCAGATGATTTTTCTTTTTTCTCTTTTTCAGATTTAGCAGCAGCTGCTCTTTGAGCAACTCTTTCTCTGGAAATTCTATCAAGTCTTTCAACAGAAGTTTCTTCACTTCTAACACTTGCAAGAAGATCATCTAACTTAGACTTTCTTTTTCTCTTTGGTGCAGTAGCTGCTGGTGCTTTTGCTTTTGGTGCTGCTGCTTTCTTTTTCTTTGCCTTAGGTGGAGTAGTTGCACTTCCTTCCCATGGATCAGCAGGTTTTTCTGCTTTCTTTTTAGTAGGAGGAGTATAAGAACCACTACTTACTTTTTCTTTTTGCCCAGCACCAGCGCCACGATAGGTTGAAGCAGTTCTTGTTTTTGTATGTGCTGTGCTTGGAGACTTGTCTCCACCTTCAATCTTACGAGCAACACCTAGTGCCTTTTTAGCAACCTTTCTTGCACCAGATGCAACTACTTGTTTTGCTGCACTTTTAGCACCACGAACCTTGCTCGAAAGTTTTTGTCTTGCAAGTCTACCAACTGCTTTGACTAGATTTCCTCTTTTCTTTTCGCCAGTTGGAGTATCGTGTCCAAAAGTTACCTTTGCTTCGGTTAAAGCATATTCAAGTGCTTCTTCAATATCATCCTCTTCATAACCTTCATCAAAGAGTTCATCATAAACACTTTCAATGATAAAATCAACTTCATCAATCTCAACCATTTCAATAAGAGTTCCACCAATTTCCTCAACTGCTTCACTCAGTTTTGGATTAATCTTAATCTTATTGGTGACTTTCTTTTCTTTGATTTCTTTATTGTTATCAACATCCGAAATAACCTCAGAAAGATCTTGTCTCCAATTCGAATATCCCTCTTTCATACCTTTCTTCTTTGCAATAGCAGCACCGCGTACTTTTCTACGATTGTGAAGGTACTTATCTGACTTATCAGTATCGCCATCATTATCAATGTCAGAGTCCTCTTTTCCAACAGGATCGAGTGCCTCATCTACACCCATTGCCTTTCTAGCAGCCTTAGCCATATCTTTATAAGATTTGGTCTTTTTCATATCTTCAACTGCTTTTTCATTATTTTTACGACGTTTCTCCATATCAGTTTCTAGATATGAAGACTCAGCAATTTTTTCCAGATATACTCTGGAAATGTCATTCAGAGGATTAGTAGACATTTTGATACGACTATTTCTTTACCTTATACTTATTTATGAAATCTAAAAATGTTCTACCGCCAGGTTGCAAATTCTTTTTCTGTAAAGTTGTTCCTGGTGTTTGTTTTGTTGTGTATTTCAAATAACCAGTTGTCCCAACAAGAGTATTTGGTTTACCTGGTTGTCTGTACATTCTATCCATCTTAACCTCAGTATATTCCATAACATCTTTGATCCAGGACTTAAACATATATCCTTCTTGGGTCACACAAATAAGATGATTAGTCCCTCTTCTCATCACCTCACCAATCAGTCCAGTATTTAAATTTTGAACTTTATCACCAAGTCTGAATATTTTTCCACTCACATAATTTTCTCTCAGATTTGTCATGTCATGCTTTGGAGCGATTTGCCACATTTCAACAACTTCTTTTTTCTTTTTAATTTTCATTCCTTGCCTTACAGCATTGAATAAAGCCTGTGTATCTCCATCATCAAGAGTCTTTGGTGTTCCTCTACGGAAAGCATCAAAATCATCATCAACAACTGCTTTCCTCATTTTGGATGCTGACATTCCTTCTACACCCTCAGCGTCAGCATCACGAACACCAGCGGAAATAACACGAATTAAATCAAACTCATAAAGATCTCCGTTATATTTTTGCGCTAGATTCTCAAACTCCGCCTGACGATCAGAACCAACGACAATATTGACATTTGCATATCCTGCTTCCGATGCTGCAATTAAAACATCAAATATAGATCTCATGTCAGGATCATTAATGATGCTCTCCTCAAAGTCTGGGAACATTTTTTTCATATAGGATACTTTCATATCAGGATCCAATGGATTCTTTTTGGGATCCTGAGTTCTTGAAGGATAGATTTTTAGATCTCCACCCTCAGATGCTTTTTCAGCAGATCTTAAAAGTTTTTCATGTCCAACTGTTGGAGGATTAAATCTTCCAAAAGCAACAGTTAGAGTATCTACGACATCACCATCTTCGGGTTGTTCAGGAGTTGGTGGTTTTTGTTGTGCCGCTAATTCTGGTTCTGCTTTTACTTTTTGTGGTTCTGCCTGAGGTGTTGCTGTTGCAGCAGGTCTTTTAGCAGGTTCTTCTTTTTTTCCCGCTTCTTTCTTACTTACAAATTTTAATTTTCCATCTTCCGTTTTCGCAACAAAATTGCCACGGGTATCCAACCAACCACCGTGACCGTCGCTTTTGAGGTTTAGTTTCTTCGCTTGCATTGATGCTTGCGATTGAGTTGCCTCAGTTAGAAATTGGAAAAAACTCTTCATATTGTTTGCTAATATACTTTTATTTATTATAATGATTCAGCTAGCAAATCACCAAGTAGAGATAATTTTTCAACGTAATTTCTTATATATGGAGATCCATCTGATTTAAATTCTTGCTTAACTCTAAATTGTATTAGGTCTTCATTTCCGCTACTTATAATTATTGTCGGAAGACCACTAGCGCCAGTTTTTATATTTGACCTATAATTTCTTCCTTTTAATTTTTCATATATATCATCAAATTTATAAACCTTTGCCTTTCCACCACCAACTTGTACTAAGGATACATAATCTTCATTTAATGTTGCAAAATATTTTATAGCATCAGACATTTTCTTCAAAATTTGTTCTGAATTTTTTCCACCTAAATCATAATTTAATTGCTGACTTACTTTTTGATATACTAAAAATACAGCTTCATCTGGTTGTTTATCAACAAACATTAACTTATTATATTTTGTTTCCAAGGATTTAATATCAGTTTTGTATCCAAATAAACGATCCCAAAGTTCTTCTTGCTTTGAAAATTCTGCTCCAGAAACTTGACCGAATTGTTTTACATCTCCAGCCTTTAAAGACACTAAAATATCTACTGGGATTAATTCGCCCTTATCATTTGTAATTTTTACTGTAACATCAACTTTAGTTGTCTTCTGCCCCCCAAGACCATCCGATAAAACTTCTATTTTATCATACCTATTGTTCTCATAAACAAGTTGAGACCACTTCTTAACATTATTACTATTTGCATATTTAACAGCAGAATCAATATATTCTTTCAATACAGATTCTTTACTCTTATCCAGAAGAGCGTTCATATTCACTTCAGCCAAAGAAATATAACATCTAACATCATCCATTACTTTTGGATTTGCATTGGCAGATTTAAAAGTTTTTTCAACATACTTTCCCTTTTTCCCAGGATAATTTTTAACTCCAGACTTCGCCAAGGTTCTTAAAACACCGTAAACTAATTGTGAATTAATATTTCTATTCTTGTAAATAAATCTTGCGGTTATGGCAGCGCCAACAACACCTTCTGCCATATCACCCAGATTATATTTTATATTTGGTTTATTTAATCTACCTATGGTAATTTGTTTATTTTTTGGATCTGTTGTTTCAAGAGGAACTTTGAGAGCATCTAATTGAAATGTTGCTCCCTTCATACCAAGTTCGGCAAATTTTTTTATCGCATCTTCATTAAATTTGCCTTTAGTTAATTTAAAAGTTTTGGTTGCTGTACTTACAGTACCAGTTTTAATCATCTCGATAGTCGGTAGTACATACTTACCAAGTTGTCCTGGAGACGTGCTACTTAAAACAGCCATCGCTTTTTATTTTTATTTATGGAGAATAGGAGACTCGAACTCCTGACACCCGCCTTGCAAAGGCGATGCTCTACCAACTGAGCTAATCCCCCAATATAAACATTATAAAACCCACTCAACTAAAAGTCAAGTGGGTTAGAGCAACCTTCCGTGGTTATTTATCAGCGGACATTAGCAGCATACCACTTCTCAAAGTCCTCTCTACGCTTATCACCTCTTGGTGGCATAGGAGTTCTTTCTCCACGAACAGGAGCAGATTTCTTTGCCTGCTCTCTTTCATACTTCTCTGGATTTTCTCTTGCTGCTTGTGCTTCATCCATATACTCTTCTGCACGAAGTGATTTACGACGTTGCTTCTCTTTTTGTTTGGGCGATATGTGAGCACCCTTTCCACGATTGGCAGAAGCATCCCAATTTGGTCCTGGTTCAAATGTAATTCCACCCTTTCTACCAGAATTACGAGCAATAGCTGCTCTCGTAAATTCATCTCTTCTTGATGCTTCATCAAGTTCTTCTTCGCCAAGGATAATACCAATCGCTTCCTCATCAATCACATTTGCCATCATCCACTCTGCTTCTTCCAGAGTTTCGGCAATACCTTCTACTTGGAGGAATTCAAGGACTACATCAAAGATGTCAAGTTCTTCGTGCGTCATACCAACAACCGAAGGTCTTGTCTTCTTAGTAACTTTATCGTAGAACTTAATATCTCTTTCCATCTTATCAGCATTTTGTTTTCCTGCTGATGGGGATAGACGCTTATCACCACCTTTCCTTTCAACTGCTGCCATTCTTCTCATTTCAGAATCAGCACCTTTTACTGCTTCATCAATCTCAAATTCTTCTCTCTGTGCCTTTGCCATTTTTGGAGCACTTGCAGGATGCGTATCCTTATAGAAGGTAGGTGATCTACGTGCCTTGTCTGCCTCTTGCTTTGCTCTCTTTGCTTTTTCGTAAGCAGACTGCATTTTACTGAAACGAGTGGTTGCTTTCTTTTCAGTATCACTCACTTGGGGGACTGGTGCATTTCCAGTATCTCTACCATATACAGAAGCCTTTCTTACCTTTTCCTTTTGTGCTTCAACTTTCTTGAAAGGAAATGATTTTTGTGCCTCATCAAGTTTAATCGTTTCTTCAACGCAAATGTCATGTGGAGCATGAACTTGCTGATATGCTTCCATCAATCCTTTTAGATCTTTGATATCCATTAGAAATCGTAATATTCTTCTATGGATATTTATAAAAAAAAAGACCCCGAAGGGTCAAACACCAAGGACAGCGCCAATATTATCATCGAGTTGTTGAATCACTGCACGAATATCAGAAATACGTGGTGGAACACTTATTTCATTATAAGTATATCCCTTTTGAGAATCAAACAAAACTTGACGAACTGCTGCTGCTGTGCGAGCATCCATTTTAATTGTTACTTGTTTTTCCTTAGTCATAGATCTCCCTCCTTACGATTTTCAGAACGATGAACATCAAAAGTACCCTCAGGATAACGAGCACTTAGTTTTTCGAAATTCATTTGAAGAATTTCTTCAAAGTTAGTATCAAGTGCCATACATGCTTGTGCAAGATACCAACAAATATCTCCAAGTTCACGCTTCAAATGAAATTGATTTTGCTGATCATATGGTTTACCTTGTAGCACAATCTTTTTAACTACTTCGGTAAATTCACCTGCTTCGGCAGACATTCCAAGAGCAGCCGTAAGTAGGCGGGGAACATCAGCATCAGATTCAACTTCAAGTTCAGTCATACGAGCAAGAAGTTGTGCAAAATCACTACTTGCAGGACTTGTAGTTTGGCGAACGAATTCGATGTACTTATTTGTATCGATAACTTGTGTCATAAAATTACAGGTTGTAAATCACTTTGAGTAAGTTTGTTTCTATATTCTTTAAGTTGTTTTGGAGGTTTTGGAGGTTCCCTTTCAACAACAACCATTTCATTTGTAGGAAGTTGTTTTGGAATTTCAATGTCCACAACTTGTCCCATAAGGAATTGATTTCTCGTAATTGTTCTATTTTGAGTATCAAACGAAACCATCATAAGGGCATCGATTTCATCAGCACAATCACAGATTTTTCTTCCAGTTCTTTTATCTATTACAGAGAAATAATCTTCTGAATGATACTTCAAAATTTAAATCCCTCAAATGTTTTTTTAGGTTTCTTTTCTTCATAATCATACTCCTCATCCTTACCATTGTCAAGGATATCTTGCTGAGCAGATTGCTCACAATCATAGAGACGCATCTTAGCACGGTCAATACCAACAACAAAACGCTTATGAATGGTTGGATCGTTATAACGATTTTTCAATTGCTTCACCAGAATCTGACCAAGACCTTCAAGATCTTCTGTAGAAATCAAAGCGAACATAAGATCAGCAGTTGCAGGAAGGCCAAAAGACTCAGAAGTATCGGTCAGTTCCACATCAGAAGAACCATAACCAGAACGAGTAGTCTGAGTGGCACTTACAATGGGAACATTAAACTCTACGGCAAGACCACGAAGTTCTTCTGCAATTGCTTTTACAAAGGTATAGGAGTTGATGTTACTATTTCCTTTATATCTCGATGAAGCACAGATGTTCAGATAATCAATAAAGATAATATCTGGATGGAATGACTTCTTCAATGCAAGTTCATTCAGAAGAGACTTAAAGTGACCAGAGTGTGCAGAAGCAGTTGGATACTCTTTAATGATCAGAGTTCCTTGTGTTTTCTTTGCAAGGTTTGTCACCTTACTTTCAAACATTTGCTTAGGAAGATCGACAATATCTTGAATGGGAACATTCAATAGGTTTGCGTCAATTCTTTCAGCAATGCGTTCTTCTGCCATTTCCAACGTAATGTACAGAACGTTCCTCCCTTGGAGCAAGACGGAGCTAGCCACATGGCACATGAATAGAGATTTCCCGACACCCGTACCAGCAAGAGCGATGTTAAGAGTTTTGTTAGGGAGACCGCCTTTCGTGATTTTGTTAAAGTATTCGAGATCAAATTCAATTTTATCCTCCTTTTTGTGATAAGACTCGTATCTTTGTTCATAATCTTGGAGATAATCGTGTCCAACATGATTATCAAAACTTACAGCAAGAGCATCAGAAAGAATAGAAGGAATACTGTCACGACTTTTCTTTTCATCCTTACCATCAGCAATATGAATTGACTCTATAAGTGCCAAGTAAATGGCACGATCACGACACCACTTTTCAGTAGTATCAAGTAACCAGTTGAATTCAGTTGGAACATCATCCAATGAAGAAACTAAATGAATAATTTCCTTAAAGGATGTGTCATTGATATCAGTTCTCTTTTCAATCTCAATACAAAGAACTTCTTTTGTTGCTGGTTTATTATATTGACTAACAAAAGAAAGTATTTCTTCAAATACAATCTTCTGGTTGTAATCTTCAAAATATTCTGATTTTAAAAAAGGTATTACTTTTCGAATATAATCTTCATTATACAATAGGTTTCTAAGAATTAGAAACTCAACTTTCTCCATAACTAAATTCCTTACGTGCGATTTCGTCAAGTTGTTGCATCACTTCCTCAGTGAAGTATAGTTCAGGTTCTTTCAGAATCTGTTTTGCATAGATCTTCTTACCATCAATCTCATAACGCCCTGCTACATTCTTCCAGAGTCCACCAATCTCACCAAGTTCCAGAAGACCGTAGTAACGATCAAGACCGCGCTCATCATAATACAGACGGACTTCAACATCTTTGTTCTCCTTACTCAAACGCGATTTAGCAGTCTTAGCCTTGATAATATTTCCGACCACTTCCGTTCCATCCTTTTCTTTCTTTTTGCTGAGATAAATGATCGTACTTGCTGCGTATTTGAGTCCAGAACCTCCCCCCATTTCTTTCGTTGGTACGTAAGCTCCGATGACATCGTATGTATGATTTGTGACAATGAGTGGAACATTTGCTTGACCTAGTTTAAGTGTTAGCATTCGAAATGCACCTTTCACAAGTTGCGATTTAGTCATGTCACGAACTTGCTTATCGTTCAGTGCGTCAGTGATTTCTTTCTCGGTAGAAAGCATACCAAGAGAATCTAGCACAAACATACATGGTTTGCGTTCTTCCACAGGTTTTTTTAAGTATAGGTCTACCGCTTTGAGCGCCTTTGTACGAAACTCTTCGATAGTAACAACATTAACAACAACCAGACGAGAAGTATCAATTCCACGCGATTCTACAAGTGATTTGGTGATAGCGGCTTCAGTATCAAAATAGAGACAATAACCATCGGGATTGGTATCAAGAAAATTCTTAACAACGGCGAGCGAGAAGAAAGTTTTTCCAGTACTAGACTCTCCAGCAATAGCAGTAATCTTGTTCCCAGATACACCGCCAAATATGCTACCTGAAACCAGTGCATTAAAAATGTATGAACCCGTATCAACATAAGTTTCTGTATCGTCTATATCAGATGCTAACTTGGTATAGTCATCGCCAATTTCTTTTACAATATCTTTTAAGAAGTCCATCAAGAAAAAAATGAATCAAGGTTTACTGTTTTTTCTACTTTCCACCCAATAGAATCAAGAATAATTTTGAGTGGTTCTAGAAATGCTTTCTCAAATTGTAAATCATGATCTATGTATTTGTCAAGATTTAGTTCTTTGGGAAATTCTTGAATGAATGAAATAATATTTTCGTGAATGTTATTTGGTTTTTTTAAATAAACAAATTTAATCTTTTCACCATTTTGAATTAGTGAATATTTGTTTGTGAGTTTTTTATCTTTGATGTAGTAATTGAAAAGAAGTGCTCCACGAACATGAATTGGAGTTCCCTTTGCATAGATAGAGTTTGAATCTTTGTACTTCTCAACATCAGAAGCTGACCTGGGAAATGCTATTTGCTCTGCTGGGAGTTTTTTAAATTCAGAACGACAGTTATCAATAAATTCAATAACATCATCCTCTGTTCCACTCATCATCATTTTGAGAGCATCTTTAATCATCTTTCTGCATGGAGCAGGAGTAGAAGATTTAACTGCCTCAATACCCATCATTTTCAGTTTAGGTTCTTCATAACGAACACCTTCACTATCCCATACATTAAGAATGTATCGTTTCTTGGCAGTCCAAATTCCACGATCAGCAATGTTCTCTCGCTTCATTTGCATTTTTTGGTCATACGCATTGACGTATTCAGCCAATTCTTGGTAAGAACTTTCAATATACTTTTCAAGTTCCAAAGAACAGATCTTATCAAGGAACGAAACAACGCTCTCAGTAGTTTTCTCTCTTCCTTTGTATACACTCTCGACCAAAGGACCCATATTAAGGTAAATAGAATCAGTATCCGAAGCAATAACATAATCAACTCCATTAGTTTTGAGAACCTTGTTTAGATAGGCATTCATCTTATTCTCAATCCAACGGATTGACACTTGACCAGACAAGGTGATTGCCTCAGCATTTTCCAATTTATAGTAACGAAAATATTGATTACCAATAGCACCATAAGCAGAGTTCAAAGAAATCTTCTTCGCCATCTGAATATTATTGCAACGGGCAATCTCTTTTACCAGTTCTTTGTTCTTTGTCTTTTCATATTGTTTTTTTGCTTCAATCATCTTCTTTTTAAAGATGACTCGATCCTGATACATTTTTTCCATTAGTTCAGGAAGAAATCCTCGAACGTCCTTTCGGAACATTGCGCCATTTGCACATACAGAATAGTCCTTATACATCTCAAAGTTGATTTCTCCTTTGAGGATTTTATCGACAGACACTGTTGGATGCCTTTCATCAACAAGTGTTTCTGGTGAAATGTTGTACTGCATAATCAGGTGAGGATAGAGGGAGTTAAGGTCAAACGAAACTACCCAATCATACTTTCCTGGAATTGGTTCTTTTACATAAGCACCAGCATATTTTTCATTCTTCTGGGACTTATTCCTTGGAGGAATTACAATATCTCTCTTTTTAAGATAGTTGTAGATTATGTTGTCCCACATCCTCACCTGATAGAAAACGTCAACATAATTTACCTTAGCATCATATGCCATGGTAAGTGCCAACTCAATAAGTTTCATCTTGTCTTCCAAACGGTCAACAAGTTCCACGTCAACGATGTTGTACTCAATAAACTTCTGCCATCCCTGAGTATAGAAATCTTTAAAGGTATCAAACTCTGAGTGGTCAAGTTTCTTCTGACCAAGTTCTACCTCAGCAATATAATCCAAGCGATAAGATTCTTGGGCTTTGTAAGTGAACTTTTTATAGAGATCAAGATAGTCAAGTTGTGTCAATCCACCAACATCGAAAGTTGTGTGTTTGCGACCATTGATATAAATCTCACCCTCTGTTACAAGTCCCCAATTAGAGAATCGCTTCATTAGTTTCTCGCCAAGAACTCTATTGAGACGCTTACAGATATAGGGAATATCATACAACTGAATGTTCCATCCTGTCACAACATCAGGAACATCAACCATCCAATAGTTAATGAAACTATTGAGAAGTTCATACTCACTTGGACAATGGTGATAAGTCACATTGCTTTGTTTATTATTAAATGGTTTTACTCCCCAAGTAATAATTTTCTTGGTCGTATAATCCTGAATTGTAATCGCAAGGATTTCTTCCACACAAGACTCCACATCGGGGAATCCTTGTTCAGAGGCAACCTCAATATCCAAAGTTACAAGTTTGATTTTGCTAATATCAAACTTAATTTCATCCTCTGGATATTTTTGCGAAATATATTGATAGATATAGCGATCATTTCCATAGATCTCAAACCCATCAATCTCATCATACTTTTTGTAGAACTCACGACAATCCCTTACTGTTCCCGGATTAATCGGTTCTACTGCTTCACCACTTAATGTTCTATACTTAGAATCTTTTTTAGTTTTTACAAAAAGAGTTGGGAAAAACTCATCTCTTGTCTCAAATCTTTTACCACTATCTACTCCACGAACCAAAAATTGATTTCCAATCAATTGAACATTAGTGTAAAATCTCATTCTTTAATCAAGTCCTCATATTTTTCAAGTAGAGTAGGAGTTGGATCTGAAAGTGTCAGAATCTTATCCGAACTCATCATAAATGTATCTTGTTTCGTATAACCAGAAAGGAATGGTTCTAGTGTTTTATCATTTCTAACGACAAATGGTTTTACTAACTTACAGTCAGGTTCGCCAATGTCAGCACCAACTTCTTCAATCTGACTTATCAAAATCTGATTGTTCAATAAAAGCAATACTTTGGTCATTTTACTAAATCCTGTGCAACTATTCTACCAAGAAAAAAGAGGGGAGTCAACCTGGATTTTGCCAGGGTCCCCTCGCGCCGACGATATTCAGTTATATTTATAGATAATCTTTTCTCTTATGATGATCAGGAACAATTTTCTTTAAGTTGACAGAGAGGAGTCCATCTTCAAAGAATACATCTGCGACTTCTGTATCATCTGCCATTGTCCATGCTCTCTTGAAAGATCGTTGAGCCAGTCCCTTATGGACGTAGTTGGTATCGGATTCCTTATCCTCCTTTTGTCCCTCAACGAAAAGTTTTCCATCTTGCGTATAAACATAGACTTCTTTCTTTTTAAATCCAGCGAGTGCCAATTCAAGTCTTGATTCTACGTTACTGACTTGAACAAGATTATATGGTGGATAATTAGATGTAGTTTCGTGAAGATGGAACAGACGATCAAAATATTCATCCATTCCAATTGAATTGCGAGTAATTCTATCCATCAGAGCAGGAAGATCCGCAGCAGTATACCTTGTTAGGTTAGTCATTATGGTAGCTCCTTTAAAAGCGAGTTTGTGTTGTGTGGATCCTTACGGCATCCATTACTAATTATACAAGAAACGAAAAAAAGAGGAGGGGTAAAAACCCAACCTCTTTTTAGGGTGTTCCGACTTTTGTAGAGACCGCACGAAAGGTCTCACATCTATTTAGTCTGGTTCTACTCCTTTTCCCTTCTTACCAATATTATATTTCTGTTCCAGAATCCAGTCTCCCTTATCTTTATAAGAAAGAACCTTGATTTGATTTAGAGGTGCAATATCAGATACAGAGTCTGCTTTTACAACAGTGATAAGTCCCCAATCAGCAAGAAGACGTGTAATTCGATTACGTCTCTGCACATCATTAACCGTCAGGTTAGCATGTTTGCCGTCCAGAGCAAACAGTTCCTTAAAATGAACGATATAATACTTACCTTGTTTGTGAAGAATATGGCAAGATTGATAGAGTTTTTTCTCCTTTCTCGATGCAACTCCGATACGTGTCAAAGTTTCACGAACTTTCAGAAAATCATCAGGTTCATTAAGAATAACTTCTACCATTTGGTCCTGAGACCATTCAACAGTAGGTTCTACCGTAGTAGTCATTTTGTTCCTCCAATATCAAGTCGTTTTTTTATGAAAGTAAGTTGTTCTTTTGTCAGGATTTTTAGTGCTTGGGATGCTTTCTCATTACTATACCCATAATATGTTTTGACACATTCTAAGTCTGTAACCTTATCCTTTCGGAGCCAGGGAGAAAATCTCTTCTTTTTCCTCAAACTATTTAGATAAAACGAATATTGTATGTCTTTATCAAGTTGATGATGCATATTCATTTCATTTGCAAACATAATACAATCAATATGCCCAGACAAACAACGGTTGATAATATAGGGAGGATAAGATTTAATATCTTCTGATAGATCTTCCTTTGTAAAATTAATTGAGTTCAACCAATCCTTCAATTCCATAGTTAAAAAAACTTCATTAGTTGTTGCCCCATTTGGAAATTAAAAAGCAAAATTTCTTTCCTTACTTTTTGTCCTGTAACACGACGTGTATAATCGGTAGAAGAGCGCATTGTATAAGTCAAATCAAACTCAGCAGCGTTCCAGTTCTTAAAACGATCTTTAACAAGTTGGTCTGAATTATAACTCACCAATTGGTCCATGGGATTAGCATCGCAGTCAGCAGCAAACTTATCGTGATCAAATCCTTTGTGCATTGATCCTTTACGCCCATAGAGGTTATCCTTAATATCATAAGGAGGATCGAGATACATAAAAGCACCTGTGTTTCCATCCATTAGATAATCATAGGAGTAATTAGTTATACGCCAATGTGCGATTAATTCAGAATACGCAGGCAGTTTTTCGATCCCTCGCAAACTGAAGTTGTTGTTGGAGGCTTGTTCTGAAAATGATGAACTCTCCGTGAGACCAGAAAAACTACACTTATTGACAACATAGAAAGCCACAGCACGATCAAGACTGGGCAAACTTTGGTCATTGATCTTCTCCTTACTTGCTAGGAACAGTTCTTTTGCGGATGCTGGATTATTGTGTGTTGATTTGAGATCTACCAGTTTATCCTTTAAGTCAGTTCCAAAAATCTGGAGTTGCTGCCAGAAGTTTACAAGAGGTTCATAAAGATCATTCACCCAAATATCTAGGTAAGGACATTTCTTGGTGATGTAAATCGCAACACTTCCACCGCCAAGAAAGG